>Ga0208225_1000075_pt1 | contig 26526 bp, 26 predicted proteins | sample LakMenEpi15Jun10_FD_150701 | JGI IMG/M metagenome (GOLD analysis project Ga0208225, IMG submission 150701) | Freshwater microbial communities from Lake Mendota, WI - 15JUN2010 deep hole epilimnion (SPAdes) | ecosystem: Environmental > Aquatic > Freshwater > Lake > Epilimnion/Euphotic zone ... | reverse complement strand
CTACTTATCATTACGGTCGTTGTTTGTAGTTAATAATTACTAGAACGATTTCAGCATTCAGCAAGGCCGGAAACGGGATGAGCAGGCACGCAGGCACAAGGCACACAGGCACAGGCGGCCTGGTGCGCGGTGCGCGGTGCCTGCTGCCTGTCGCTAGCTGCTGCCTGGCCACCACGCCCCCCACTACCACACGCAGGAACCGCAGGAGCGCGAGCGTGAGGGAGGGCTGAGAAATTTTTTGTCCAAAAATACACCTTTACACTTTAAGGAACGTGTTTTAAAGAAACCCAGTGAACTACTACAACGAACACGACATCAAAACAGCGCAGTGGCTCCAAGCACTCATCGACCAGAAACTCGTCCCTCAAGGCCACGTAGATACTAGATCCATCATCGAAGTAACCCCCAATGATCTCAGAAACTATACACAATGTCACTTCTTCGCCGGAATTGGAGGATGGTCACTCGCCCTTCAGCTCGCAGGAATCCCAGCCACCACCCCACTCTGGACTGGCTCATGCCCATGCCAGCCATTCTCAACCGCAGGAAAAGGACTCGGCGACAAAGACGAAAGACACCTCTGGCCAGTGTTCTTCGATCTCATCCGCCAGTGCCGCCCTCAGCATGTCTTTGGGGAACAGGTTGCAAGCGCGATTGGCAAAGGATGGCTTGATGGAATATCGGCAGACTTGGAGTCAGAAGGTTACTCCTGCGGGGCGGCAGTATTGGGCGCACACAGCGTTGGCGCACCGCACATCAGACAACGACTCTACTGGGTGGCCAACTCCAATGGCAAACAAGAACTCGCCACAGATACGCTCGGACTTTACGCCGAACTTGGCAGCGGTGGCTCAAACAGTGATTGGCAACGAGTCATCCACTCCTGCGAATGCGACAAGTTTGGAAACTGCCCTATCTGCGGAATCGATTATTCAGAATGTGGATGCCCTGGCCCAACGCAAGACGACGAATACGAATATCAAGAAAGAGACGGAATCATTGAAGCTCGTAGGCTGGTGCTCGCCAACAGTAACGGATGCGAGCAGAGGAGTGATGCCGCCACGCCCGCAGGATACGGGAATACCATTGAGTCAGCAGGTAGCAGGGATGACAGGATGGGCAATACCGAGCAGCCGCGACTGGAAAGACTCAGCGGGACAATCAACGAGCGGAGTGAACCCGGATGGATCGGACAGAATGAGAATGTATCAACTACCGAGGCAGGCTTTTGGACTAATTATAGACTCGCCAAGTGTAGAGACGGAAAAGCCCGTCGCATCCCAACTGAATCCTCATTTTTCCCGCTGGCTAATGGGATTCCCGCAAAAGTGGTGCGACTGCGCGGTTACGGCAATGCAATCGTTCCCCAAGTCGCAGCGGAGTTCGTCAAAGCCTTCTACGAAGCCCGAAATACTCAAGACGACTTCTGCTAAGCACCCAGAAGATTTTTGTTAGATACCCCATCCACCCCATGACATCATTTCCCACAGCAACTCAGTCCCGAGCAGCCTCCGTAGCCGCAGCCCTCAGAAACAAGCTACAAGGAGAACTCAACGAAGTCGCAGCCCTCATCAACGAGACCACCAGCATCGGGCAACTAGAGCTGACCATCATCCGAGCGATCAGCACCCAGGCGACGGAGTTCCTGACAGGACTTGGTTATCAGGTGGTTCACTCCACAAGCCTTCACACCGAGGCAAAGACCACGATCAGTTGGTAACACCATGCCAGCCTTTCAGAAACACGACCTCACCAATCGCACAGTTGGCTACTGGACCGTGCTTCGCGAGAACAAAGCCCACCGGAAAGAAGTTCAACGCAACTATGCACCTGGCTCCATCGCTCCGACCTTCTGGATATGCAGGTGCATCTGCGGCAAGATCAAACCCACCGTTCGCGGATCAGTCCTGATGGAGGGTCGCTCTCAATCATGTGGGTGCCAGCGGAAACACACCCTCAAGCGCCAAGCTCAACAGGACCAAGATTTTTGTTAATTCTACTTCTCGAAAACAAATATTCTTGACTCCAAAACCCACTAGCCTTAAATTCGCGTATGGCCAAGAAAGCAGCAACTAAGAAATCAGCATCAAAGAAGCCAAGCCTATCGGTAGGACGTGGTGAGAAGTTACCCGTCTCAAAAGGGGCCGGACTCACTGCGAAGGGCCGCGCACGTTATAACGCAGCCACAGGCAGCAACCTGAAGGCCCCAGCTCCGAAGCCAAAGACCGAGAAGGACAAAGCTAGGAAGAAAAGTTTCTGCGCTCGATCCCAAAGTTGGACAGGCGAGCGTGGCAAGGCCGCACGTAAGCGTTGGGCCTGCTAAACAATCCACCCGGAGTCGCAGGTTCGATCCCTGCCGAGTTAGCCTTCTCGTAGTGTAACGGTAACATCCTGAATCGCCGGGCGCGGAGGAGTAAAAAGGCACCTGATCTTTAACAAACAATTTCCACGGTCCAGTCTTGTTCCTTCTTAAAGACTGGAATGCTTTCTCCCAAAGCACGCACCATCCACTCTTGTGCGCCGAGTCGGAGCTAGGTTCTTTTTAACCCTCAAACTTGCACCTGACCTTGTGTAAGAAGCTCTGCCAAAGGTGGACAAGGTCATTTTAGCCTTCAAACAACTTTCTTGACTACGACTATCAATAAGTCGAAGATTGCAGACCATGCCCACTTCTCCGCTCGTAGCCGACGCCAACCAAGTCGCAATATCCATACCTCCTGTCGTCTCACCTGACGACAACGAGATTGTGAAACGTCGGTTAAAGAGCGCGTCCGACCTGTCTAATCTCTATCAAAGCCTCTTCAACGAGGACTTGGAATCGAGCCGCAAGCGTTCAATGGTGGACGCAGCGATTGGTGGAGAAGCCCCCTACGATCCACGGAAAGAACGAAAACTAGGCACTCTGGGCCGTTCAAATATCAACTTTGGCATCCTGCTTCAAAATGTTGAGGAGGCCCAAATGCCTTTTTTCAGGCTCCTTGAGAGCCTTGATACCCTCTGCACAATGCCGTTGAAGTCTGACTTTGCTGACGAAGAGACACGGCAGATGTGGGAGCCAGCTATTGCCGAAGAGTTCTCGAAGGTCATCAAGAACTGGGCGTCGTTCCACCCTCGCTGGGGGCAACTCAGCCTGCTGTACGTCATCGACGGCCTTGGTTTCACCCTCTTTTCTGACGGGATTGATTGGAGATGGCAGGTCAAAGGGCTCCAGCATCTCAAGTTCCCTCGCGATGCCGAAGCCGATGTGAACTATCTCGACGTAGTCGCTGTCGAGAGCAAGATGCGTCCTGACGAGCTTCTGCGGAAAGTCCAAGCGGAAGACAAGCTGCCCGAAGGCGACAAGCGCTACTGGAACAAACAAGCAGTTCTGCAAGCGGTCAAAGAGACGGCAGGATCAAGCTCTGTTAACACCAACAACCCCGAGGAAGTGATGGATGCTTGGAAGAACAACGACATCTCCTTGAGCATGTCGGGAGTAACGGTGAAAGTCATTCACGGTTACGTTCGTGAAACCGACGGCACCGTCAGCCACTACGTATCTCGTTACGACGGAGTCGGTGAGTTCCTCTACGTCTGCGAGAGCAAGTTCACCGATATAAGCCAACTGATGACCGCATTCATTGGCAATGTCGGCACCAATGGAGATTTTCATTCGATTCGCGGACTCGGTTACAAGATGTTCGCCCCAACAACCGGGCAGAACCGAGCGATCAACAAGTTCCTCGATGCCGCCTTTACAGCAGCAACACCTCATCTGATAACCGACAACGAAGACGCCAATGTCGAGCAGTCTATCGTTCAGATGGGGCCATACAACATCATGGCGAAAGGGACAGCGTTCCAAGAAACGAACCTGCCTGACTTCAGCCAGACCCTCATCCCAGCGCTTTCAACCCTCGGACAACTTACCAGTTCACGGGCGGCAGCGTCGTCCCCAGTATCATCGAGCGACGTTTCTCGCACTCAGAAGACCAAGTTCCAAGTTCAGACGGAAACCGAGCAGAAGGGCGCTCTTCAGTCCAGCAGCTTCGTGAACTTCACAGTCGCGTGGCAACGTCACCTTCAATGTGTGGCTCGGCGCATCTGCCGAGAAGACTACCAAGCCACTGACCCAGGCGGCAAGGAAGCGTGGGAGTTCCGTAACCGACTTGTCCGTCGCGGAGTGCCTCTCGAAGCGCTCAACCACATCGACTTCATCTCCATCGAAGCCAACACAGGTCTCGGGAAAGGCAGCTCGAACGAACGCCGCACCATCGTTGACGCGCTCAGTGAACGAGTTGGCCCTTTCCTCGACCAGAAAGGCCAGCAACTGCTCCAACGCTGGACCGTTTCCGCCTACGCAGGTCCGCAGATTGCCAAGCTACTCGTTCCCGACCAACCCGGTTTGCGTCCACCAGTCGATGCTACGATTGCACAGATGGAGAACAGCCTCATGTCAATGGGCCAGCCGCCATCGTTCGAGCCGAACCAAGACCACGTTGTCCATCTCGACAAGCACCTCCAGAGGCTCTACGAGATCAACACTCAGCTTACCGAGATGCAGATCGAACTGCGTCCAGCCATCGACCAGATGCAACCTATCTGGGAGCACAGCATCAACGATCACCTTCCGATGGTGAACCAGATGAACCCCGACTACAAGCGGTTCAAAGAAGCCCTGCAACAGCTTGGCGAACTCATCAAGAACTCCCGCAAGCACCTCGACGCCGAGGACAAACGCGCTGCGGAGGAGGCAGGCCAAGCCGAGACCGAACTGTATGGCGGTACGCAACCCGGCCTGTTCGCAGCCGCCGTCGATGCCAACGCCCGAGCCGCCCAGAAAGACATGGTCGAGATCGAAAAAACCCGCGCTCAGATCCAGATGGACCAGCAACGTCACGCACAAGAGATGGCCGCTACCGACGTTCGCCTGGCTCTTGAGGTTGAGAAAGCCAAGCAGCAGAAAAACAAACCACAGGCTTGACGTGTCGGCGGATATTCGGTAAACTGAAAGTGAAATGATTTCCACCTCCCTTCCCGACAGCGACGAGCTTCGACGTTTTCGTAAAAATGAGAACGCCGTAGCTCGTTTAGCCGAGCTTCTGAGCGACCCAGTCATGCGCCAAGCCATCGACATTGTGGCGAGGCTGGCGATACCTAGAACACTTCCAGACTCAGCAGCAGGTCTTCACCCAGATACCAACACAGCGCACCACATGCACATGCTTATTGGTATCAGCCAGGCTATCAGCAAACTTCAGAAGATGACAACACCGATCTTGCAGGGGCAAATCGACGATGAGGACGAGATCCACCGTGAAGAGTTCCAAGACTACGCGGACAAGATCACCAGAATGAACATCATCAAACCTTCCTAACTTATGCCAGAAGCACCCACAGCCCCAGCACCTGCGCCATCCGCGCCTTCGTCACCACAACAAGCCCCAGCCGCGCCTACAGGGCCGTCCAACGGGATGGATTTGATGGCGAAACTGTCGAATCTTGGCCCAAAACCCGGATCTCAGCCTGAAAAACCGCAGGAACCGACGAAAAAAGCAGCTAATTCCCCTGCTTCTGACCCTAAAAAGGCAGAAACCAAGCCTTCTGAGTCGAAAAATCCTTTCGATCTGGACGTGGTATCGACGGAGGAGCCTAAAACTGAAGTCAAAACCGTTGAGGAGAATGCTCCACAGGAACTGAAGCCCGAAGCTCAGACCAAGTGGAAAGAACTCAAGTCCAAAGCCACGGAACTCGACCAGATCAAGCCTGAGTATGAGGCTTTGAAGGCCGAAGTCGCCAAGCTCAAGGAGACCCCTAACAAGTTGCCTCCTGAAATCGAGTCCGAAATGACTGAGTTGAAGCGTTTCAAAGCCGCCTACGATGTGGAGAACACTCCAGAGTATCAAAGCTCTGTGCTTCAACCCTATGAGAAGAACATGGGACGCATTGCTGAGGTGGCCGACTTCGCAGGCGTCCCGATGGAGCGACTCGAAGCCGCTTTGAAAGAAGGTAACACGCTAGCCCGAGCCCGAGCCATTAAAGCTGCACTCGAATCCAACTTAGAAGGCCCGGAAATCTCTTCAGAAGAGATCGGCATCGTCGTCAGAGCCGCAGACGAGCTTCACGCCAACGTGTTCCCCAAGGATCGCGAACTTCGCGACAAAGCCTTGGAGATCCAGAACTCGTTAAAAGGCCAACAGGAAACGCTGACAGCCAAACAACAAGAAGCCCGTGAACAGACGCTCCAGACTTCCGCAACGGAGCTTTACTCGGTCATGGAAGCCAAACTCAAACCGATGGGTATCTTCAATAATCAGGATCTTGTCGAAGCCTTGAAGACGGCTAGACCAGCCGACCCTTCTAAAGAACCGATGACGGCAGTCGGCCAAGCGATGTCAGCGAAGTTGGTGCCTGTGCTTGTTGGTGAATACAACAAGCTCGCTACCCAACTCAAAGAGGCCAAGGCCGCTCTCCGTGCCCGTGGCGAAGCCGGAGCAGGCCCAGGCGAAGGCGGTCGTCAGTCTGAGATCAAAAAGACTTCCGAAGAACCGGACGAAGGTCGCTCGCTGATGAGCAATCTTAGCGGGCTTCTGCGTAGGTAAACAGCCACCAATATAGAACCAAACACACTATCGGCGAGCCTGCTTCTGATAGGTTAAAGATGTAACACGCTTTATGAAAACTAAAAGTAAAGTAAACGCTGCTGGAAACTACACTAAGCCAGCTCTGCGGAAGAAACTATTCGACAAAATTAAAGCCTCTACAAAAGGCGGAGATCCAGGAGAATGGTCTGCTCGCAAAGCTCAACTCTTGGCCAACGAATACAAAAAAGCTGGGGGAGGATACAAAGATAAATGAAAGCGCCTCAAAAATCTCTGGCCAAATGGACTGCTCAAAAGTGGACTACTTCAGACGGTAAACCATCCAAAGGCAAAAAGCGTTACTTACCCGAAGCCGCTTGGTCTAGCCTTTCTGCTCAAGAGAAAGCAGCAACCAACAAAGCTAAATCCAAGGGTAATGCCGCTGGTAAACAGTTTGTTCCTCAACCTAAGAAAATCGCGGCCAAAACAAAAGCCTACCGATAATCCACAGGTAGCTAAATTTGAGAATGGCACGCTTTTAATGAGACCCGCCACGAAAGAGGTTTAAGCTAGTATCGACTCAAGACGACCTGCTCCTAAAAAGAGCAGGTCGTTTCTTTTTCTTGTTGACTAGCTTTAACTCATGTTACAAACTGCCTACGAGCATAAAACCGCAGCCTGCGGTCAGACCCAGCTCAGTCTGAGGTAAGGCACAATTCAAAGAGCGTTTTCATAGTTGGGTAGCTCCCCGACGCAAGCATCGAGACTTTCCGGTCTCTGTTCTGTGTCGGCCTCTTACGAGAGCACCCAAAGCAGCAGGGACGGATAAAACCCAAATCCACACCCACTACTACTATGGCTGACAACATCAATCAGATGTTCGCTGAAGACGCTTCCCGCATCCAAGGCGACGTTTACTTCATTCAACGTGACCAAGGTCGCGTTTCCGCACTCATCAAGAAGGACACCCTGCCAGAAGGCATGGGCCACAACTTCACCACTCCTGTCGTCCAGCGCTCCAATCGCACTGGCGGATCTGGCTGGGTAGAAGTAGCTGACCCTACAGGCGCAGAAAACAACTGCGTTCCTTCCCCAGGCACCACGACCTCCGCTATTGACCTCCTTAGCTGGACGGCCAGCAAGCGCGTCGAGCGTTCGGACACCATCTGTCTTGACGACGCATGGGCCGCTTACGACTTCGGCGAACAGGTCATGCGTAAGCGTGAAGAGTTCGTCAACACCATCGTTGATCTCTGGGAAGACCGCGACAAAGACCGCTTCTTCCACTACGCAGGCCACAAAATCGTCTTCAACAGCTCTCTGACCGAAGGCAACTCCACCACGATGCCTGCCACGGCAGCTACCTCCCAGATCACTCAAGGTCTGCTTGATAGCATCCGCAGCCGCGCCATCCGTGACGGTGCCGGACGCGAGCCTTACGCCATGAAGAACGGTGCTCCGCTTCTGCCCCTCATCCTCTCCGATGAAGCACAGCGCACACTGCTCCTCAACGACGCTTCTATCCGCAGCGACTTCAACTTCGCTGAAATGGGTAAAGGCTCTGAAGGTTCCAAGATCCTCCAGCGCTGGGGCGTTGACACCGGATACGGTGGCTACCTCCACATCATCGACACAAAGATGCCTCGCTACAACTTCACTGGTGGAGCCTGGGTCGAAGTGCCTTTCTACACCACTGCTGCTGCCACCATCGGCACGAAGCTCGTCCTCAACCCAGCTTACCTCACAGCTGAGTACGAAGACGCTTATGTCTGGCATCCAGACGTGGTGCATCGTATGGTTCCGAAGACCCGCACCACCGTCGGTGCCGACACCCGTTTCGGCGGTTTCGACTACAACGGCACGGTCAAGTGGACCAACATCCCAAGCCTCGACAACAACCCTCTGGAGAACCAAGGCCAGTGGTTTGCACAGCTCTACGCTGCCTACAAGCCAATCAAGGTTCAATACGGTTACGTCATCCGCTTCAAGCGCTGCCCGAACATCGTAACCAGCCCTTGCCCTAGCTACGCATAAGTGCTAGGTAGGTAACACCCCTCGGGCGGAGCTTAAACTCTCCGCCCGAGGTTTCCTCTTAAATACTATGGAAGATCTACCACCAGCTATGTCGATGGACGAAGAAGTCGAGGACGAGTTCTCCTTCAACGTGCCACAAAACTTCTCCCCACCTGAAGGCTACGAAGAAGGCAAGCCCTTCGAGATGGTAGCCTCCCTGACCATGGAGAATGGCCGTCTCAAAATCAATTCACTCAACGGCGCGAAGCTCGCGGCTGAAGAGGCCGAAGAGGAAGATGAGACTGAAGAAGACGAGGCTGAGGTCGCTGAAGAAGCACCGATGATGCCTGACGGCGGCGAAAGTCTGATGAAAGCCCTTGGAACTCTTGGATAATGACTGTCTCACCATACGCATCCCAAGCTAAAATATCTGCCGCTTTGGCAGTCATTGGGTTGTCGTATATGCCGCAGACCAGACAACAGTTGTTACAAGCAGTTGCCCTTGCTTTTGCTAATAGGAATGCAGGTGGCGGAGATCCCCAAACTAACGTGTATAACGCCCTTGGGGGGTCGCCACTTGCTTCAAATGACCAAGCTCTTTTACAGCAAAATTTAGTACTCGCGGCTACGACATGACAAGCTCCCCATACGCATCCGAGGCTAAAATAGACGAAGCTCTTACAGCTATCGGAGCTGAACTTATAGGTCAAACAGAGCAGCAGCTACTTCAACAGCTCGTCGTAGCCGCAGCTACCGCAGCCGGAGGAAGCGGAGGAGCCTCTACATGGGGAAGCATCACAGGAACATTAGCTTCTCAAACTGATCTTCAGAACGCTTTAAACGCTAAATTAAATCTTAGCGGAGGGTCGATGACAGGTCCAGTAAGCATACCCTTAGCTGCTAACATCGGAATTGCTAATGCCCGCGCTGCGGGTTTACTGTTTGGTTCAGATCCAGCTTCAGCAGGTATTGGTTTAACAGGGTTCAACAACACCCTTCAATTTTACACATCCTCTACTTTTATAGCTCAGCTTAACTCAGTTGAACTAGGATTGCCATCTACGACCTATATAGGTTTTAGTTCAACTACAGCACCATCAAGCACTAAAGATCTGTTTATCCTGCGCGGAGGATCAAATATTGTCCAACTCGGACAGAATAACGCATCAGTAGCTACCAACCAAACTCTAAGGGCGCACAGCGTCACAACCGGACAAGGAGCGGATTTGATTTTGCAAGGCGGCCTTGGATCTACTGCTTCAGGTTATGTTAGGTTGGGGACAACAGGGGCAGGTTTAAGTTTCTTTGGTGCAGGAGGGCGGACTCAACCAGTTGGGGATACAAACAGTAATGTAACTAGCGGAGGCGGAGGATCACCAAATGTTCATGCCGATACTCAATTTGACGGAGGATTAGGAGGTCACACCTACACAATAGGCGGAGTCATAAGAGTGCTTAAAGAGCTAGGCATATTAGGCTAAACAAACTAAAAATATGACACCTGCTGAAATAAGAGACCTTGTTGAACTTCTAGCTGTGAACCTAGCAGACGCTGCACGAACTAATAATCAATTTGTCTATCTAGCTACTCAACTTCAAGTAAAACGAGTACTTCAAGAAAAGATACCTGACCAACTTGAAGAACCTAAAGCCGATACACCCAGTTAAAAATCACTATGAGTGTCTCCCCTTACGCATCCGAAGCAAAAGTAAACCAAGCTCTTACGGCTATTGGAGCTGAGTTAATCGGTCAAAATGAACAGCAGCTTCTTCAACAGCTAGTCGTAGCTGCGGCTACAGCATCTGGAGGCGGCGGTGGGGGAGGCTCAGTCGCTTTTTCGGCAATCACAGGGAGCCCTACAGATAACACCAATCTAGCCGCAGCGCTAAATGCTAAACTTCCGACCGTTGATCCTAACGCAACAAACAGTTTAACGGTCACTGGTATTGGTGAAGGGGAAATCCCCATCTTCGCCCTCGTCACACCAAGAGTCGGCAGCGACGACATATCAAGGTATCTGCCTAGCCAAGCTCCTGGTATTTCTGAATTCGTGAGTCCCGCAGAGAGCGGAACACTGCTTACTAACAACTCAATTATTCAAGGCACGCAGTTAGCTGACACAACAGTTCCTACAGCAAAACTAGAAAACCCTGGCATCGAAATTAACGGGGTGGGAGTTAATCTAGGTGGGTCGATTACCATCACAGCTAACTTGCCTGCTGGAGGCACCACAGGCCAAATTTTAGCTAAACAATCCAACGCCGACGGCGACGCCGACTGGGAGACGCCGCCCTCACTTGGCCCAGATGTGCGACTTTATACAGCAGATGCAACGTGGAATAACCCAAGCCCATCCACAGCTCGTCGCGTATTCGTTCGCCTCGTCGGCGGCGGTGGTGGCGGTGGATCAGGTCGCAAAGGCGTGGCTGGGGTTAACCGTTTTGGCGGTGGCGGTGCAGCCGCTGGCGCTGTTACTGAGTTTTGGACTTTAACAACAGAATTAGCCTCCACAAGACCTGTCACTATTGGTGCGGGCGGGATCGGCGGAACAGCAGTTACCACAGACAGCACGAATGGAAACTCTGGAACGGCTGGCGGAGATACTAATTTTGCAGGGGTAACAGCTATCGGCGGCGCTTTTGGCGGCGGTGGTGGAGCAAGCTCCGGCACTGCTGGAGCAACTACTGCTAACTCATGCGTATCGGGAGTCGCTGTTGCAAACAATGGCCCAGGTGGAGCAGGTGGCGCTGTTGCTGGCGCAGCAGGAACAACAGTTAATACCCTTATTCCAACAGGGGGAGGCGGCGGCGGCGGACTAGATACCTCAAATACTAACCGCGCAGGCGGCACTGGTGGCCCTATGGGCGCAGCGGCAATTATTACTCTCGCAGGCGGAACGGCTGGACTTTCTGGCGGCGGCAACGGCGGCAACGGCAACGATAACCGAGGCTCAGGCACAGGTGGCGGCGGCGGTGGCTCAAACAGTGCAGGCGCAGGTGGCAGAGGTGGCAATGGCGGCGGCTTTGGTGCTGGTGGAGGTGGTGGAGCCGCTGGAACTAACAGCGTTGGAGACTCTGGAGCAGGCGGTAACGGAACTCAAGGATACGCGCTCATCATCACTTACTAAATTTATGAAACGCATCGCCCATATTGAAGGGAACCTAATCGTAAACGTCTCGTTGGCTCAAGACGATGCGCCATTAGAACCAAATACGATGCTGGAGAGCGATGCTCTTGCAGCTGGATACACCTATAAACCAGCTTCGACCCAAAAAGTGTGGCCAACAGTCGCAGACTTCTGGGCCGAGTTCACGTCATCTGAGCAGATTGCTATAATCGACAGCACTGATTCAAATATTCGCCTACTACTCGAAGCTCTGCGTATGTGGCGCGGAGAAGTCTGGAGTGATGATTCAAGAGTTACAAACGGCTTAGACGCTTTGGTAGCCGCAGGCATTATTACGACTGAACGCCGTCAAGAAATAATAACTAACTAGACGACATCTTGAAACCATTATGAATCCACCCCCTGCATCATATCCTCAAGATGTGCCAACAGCGGTTCTAGGCTGGACGGTCAATTTTGTCGCATTTATAGTATCACTCCAAGATATAGAGCAGTGGCTTCAGATCAGTTCACTCGTAGTCGGAAACCTTGTCGGGTTGCTGACGATCTATAAACTCGTTCGTTCCCTGCACTCCAAAAAGCCAGTTGACACAAAGAATCCCTAATACCAAGATTTGACGTTATGATCCCCACTACTTCTAAAACTACTGTTCTCGGCGTTGTCACTATCATCGCCGCTATCGCCAACGCGGCTCTTAACTTTCTAAAAACAGGAAGCCTTGGTGAAATCGGTCAAACTATTGCTTTGATCTCAGGCGGATACGGCCTCATCAAAGCCGCTGACTCCAAGTGACTTTGTCCGCGCTTTCGCTGACCGACCCGATATAAATGCGTATTGGGACAGTCTAAAACAGCGTAAACCTCTGTGAATCCACGGAGGAGTTTTAGAGCGGCAAAATACTTTCAAGAAATATGACTAAAGCCGAAATTGTTAGATCATATCTTAAGCGCTTTCCAGAAACGGAAAATCGGACATTGGCTAAACTCTTGCATAAGGAATTGCCCACGGTTTTTATGTCGCCTGAATCGGCTCGCGACATTATAAGAAGACTTCGGGGGGCCAAAGGAAAACGTCATATCAAATACGCTATGGACAAATCGGCATTTAAGCCGCTTGGCTGGCAAAAGGATGTGATACCTAAAACGCTTGCAAGAACACGGGAGCCAATTGTTTTGAGCGGTGCCTTAAAGGTTCTGATTTTGTCGGACATTCACATTCCATATCACGATGAGGTAGCTGTAGCTGCTGCTATCGCGCACGGTAAGAAAAAGAAACCGGACGTGATTATTCTCAACGGTGACATCGGCGATTTCTATGGCGTGTCACGTCACGACAAAGACCCACGTCGCTCGCTTGCTGATGAGTTGGATGCCATCCGTCAGTTCTTATTTTACCTCCGTAAACAGTTCCCGAACGCACGCATTCTTTACAAAATCGGAAACCATGAGGCACGCATGGAGATGTTTTTGGTTAAAAATGCGCCCGTGCTTCTCGGCGTGTCAGACTTTGAGCTTCCCGTGCTGCTGAAATTTGATGAGTCGAGGATCGAGCTTGTCCCATCGCTGACTCTTATCCGACTCGGCAGCTTGCCGATTTACCACGGGCACGAATTGCCGCAGGGTATGTCATCACCAGTCAATCCAGCGCGAGGGATCTGGATGCGAGTGCAGGAGTCGCTAATCTGCGGTCACTGGCATCGCACTAGCGAGCACACTGAAAGCACGGGGCTAAACAAAAAGCTCTCATCATGTTGGAGCACTGGGTGCCTCTGCGATCTGACTCCCGACTACGCTATTGTGAACCGCTGGAATCACGGATTTGCATGGGTAGAAACGCAGGCCGATGGGAACTATGAAGTGACCAACCACAAGGTCATTAACGGCAGGGTTTATTAACAATCATCAAACAATATGATCCCTTCATCTACCCCTAAAGCTAGTTTGGTTCGTATCAGCAAGGCTATCTCCAAAGCGAAGCTGACCGATAACGTCATCCTTGTCGGGGTTCGTGGTTACTACAAAGACACGATGGGTAAACCAGGCGTCAATGATCGAGGTATCTACGATGACGCTCTTTTCATCGTCTCACCAACCCACTTTTCAGCTTGGAATGCAAACACCGACCCTTCTACACATCGTCAAGGTATTGCCAGCCTTATTACTGGAGTGCATCGTTATCGTCGCGGCAATCATGGTATCAGTCGTCCTGGAGGTGGGTATCCAGCTTTTCGTCCCGCTACGAAAAATGAAGAACTTCCTGTTGTCCGCGACGGAGTAACTAATCCAACTCCCGGAGTCGCTATCAATATCCATAAAGGATCTCGGAATAGCACCAGCAGTGAAGGCTGTCAGACAGTTCCTCCGCAGCAGTGGGACTTATTCTACGCAACACTGAGCGGTGAGATGAAGCGGCACAACGTCAAAGACTTCCCCTACCTGTTAATCAACGAGAGTGATTTACCGTCTTGATATAATCAAACTCACCGAGTAGTCTGTTGCACCATGCCCGACGCCATCAGCGCTAAAAAGTTACTCCCAGTTCAGAGGGTTCCATTCACTCCGCTTTCGACGGATGTATTTGTCGTCGAACAGTTCAATGTCGTCCAGTCTCCGAATGACAGCATTCCTGCGTACGGCACAGCTCACGATACGATCAGTAAACTGAAGTCATGGCCGAATCATAAGTTCTGTCATCAGACCGATCCTGACGAGCAAGGTAATTATCAGCGGGTTTATGTTGCCGACCAAGGCACTCAGCACCTTTATAACTGGGAGACTAGCGACGCTCCTGACTGGCCGACGATCACTCAGACATTCATTGTTCCGAGAGCGACCTACGTCTTCCGCCCAACCACACCCGACACGACTTACCCACCACCACCGAGCGGGAACGTCAACACGACAGGCTACTCGATAACCAGCGTCGAAGAACAACGCATCGGGGAACCAAGACTCGACAGTCTCTATGTGGCAGTCAAAATTACTCGGGAGAACGTCGCACTGACACAAGTCCGCCGCTACGTCGATCTCGACACCAACACCGTTCAAGAGGAGACAGTTCAGAAAGTCCCTTCAGGAACATCTGGTTCTGCGGTTGGCGCATCAGGCACCTACACAGATGTCTCGCCGCTGAACTCCTACTGGTCCACGTCCTCGACCAAGAAGGCTCAAGGCTTGGCAGGTAATGCAGTTCTTGGAGTAGCTTCCCGAACGATGTATTACCGGGACAACTACACCTGGCCTAGAGTACTGAATTACATCGACATCCAGCCTATCTTGGCAGACCCTAGCGATATTTATTCACCTGCAAGAGGGTTCGCGTGGAGACCCGTCTGGCTAGCGGATGCTTTTGACGGGCCGTGCAACTACACTCTTGTCGAGAGGTGGACGTTGGCGAAACCGATCTTTGGCGGCAACCCAAGCTGGAACACGACGACTGGAGGCAGTCCTGATATTCCTGAAGAGACGCCAATGTTAAGGCAAGAGATCGTCTTCAATGGAGTCGATTTAAATATCAATATTCCCGCCTGTCTGCACCGGGAGATTCAGATCTGGGATTCTCAGTTCTACGGCAGCTACCCCGCCACAACGCCGACAAACTGGCCTGCAACTGTTCTAGCTAGGGTAACTATCTCCCCGGATCAAGGCGGCTGGTTGACCCGCATGTATTACGTTGACTCTCCCGATAGCTCGGGAGTGGCTACAGGAATCGACCTAGCTCAGACCTCAGCAACCGCCACTACGTTCACATTGACTTGGTCGATAGACGCCGCTGTCCCAGCAGGGACAATCAAGCTAAACGTAGCTACTGACCCAAGTTTCAGCAACGGATTCCTATCTGGGTATCAAAATCTGACGGTAACAGGCACGACGATTCAGGTTTTAGGGGCGGTAAGAGGACAGATTTACTATGCCCAAGTGTCGCGTGGGGGAGTGAAGTCAAACATAGCCGTGTGCTTGGCTGACCCACAACCTGAACTGTCTGTTACTCAGAGCGGACAGAACTTGCTATCAGGCGGGACTTTAGCAGTAGGTTCAGCTGAATTAGGAGCTTCAGTATCAACTACCATAACACTTAATAGCGTCGGTCTTGAGTCACTTACAGGTATTACCGCAACTTTGTCAGGCACTGATGCTGACTCATTTAGTATCACAGCACCTCCAGTAACGCTTTCTCCGACCACAACAGCGAACCTAAATATACAGTTCACACCCACAGCCGTAGGTTCTAAAACAGCTACGCTGACGATCACTTCGAGCGATGCCACATCTCCCTATACGCTAACGTTGACAGGCATCGGAGTTGCCGCAGAAGTTCAAATCGAGCAACCTGTCGGAAACATCTTAGTAGATGGTTCCAGCACCGTTGATTTCGGCACAGTGACGACAGGAAGTGCGACTAAGACTTTCCGAATCACTAACATCGGGAATACAACTCTTCGTTTGATAGAGGCTACCGTAACCGGAAATAATGCTGATGACTACACGTTAACTACTCCGATAGCTTCGACAGAACTAGCTCCTAGCGCCTACGAAGACTTTGTCGTAACTTTCGACCCAGTAGTGAACGCTAATGCTAGTGAGACCCGCACAGCTACACTCTCAGTCGCCAGTTCGGACAGTGATGAGAATCCGTTCACAGTATCTCTGACGGGGGTTTCAGACAGCCCAGCTGCTCCGGGAGCGCCGGATCTTACGTACAATCCGAACGCAAACGGCTTGATCCGTAGCGTAGTTATCCAGCCAAACGGTAAAGCTATCGTTGTCGGTGATTTCACTAACATCGTCGCTACTGCACGAAATTACATCGCCCGACTCAATACGGATGGAACTCTCGACACGTTTAATCCGAACGCGAACGGAGTCGTACGCTCCGCTAGCGTTTGGCCAGATGGAACCATTTTAATTGCAGGGGACTTTACCACTATCGGAGGCACCGGACGCAACCGAATCGCTCTCCTAAATGCTGATGGCACCCTCAATGCTTGGTATCCTACTGGAGGAGCAGACGGTCCAATTCTGTGCATGGCTCGCAAAGACGACGGTAAAATATGGATCGGTGGGTCATTCACCACCGTAGGCGGGCTCACACGTAAACGAATTGCCCTCATCAATGCTGACGGATCTATAAATGCTGCAAATCCGAGCGCGGCTTTAGGTATTTCCATACCTGCTGTTGCAGATGTGCGAGGAATGATTCTCACGTTTGAGGAGAAACTTGTTCTCTGCGGATCTTACGTATCTGTAGTCACCTGGGGGTTTGTCGCAAGACTCAACGCTGATGGCACTGTGGATAACAGTTTTATTGGTCAAGTTTTCTTCAACGGTGCAGTTAATACCGTGACACTCCTCTACGATGGGCGAACCGTAGCTGGCGGCAATTTTACCAATATGAGCACGGTGACGGGCACATTCCCGTCAATCTCACCAGGATCGCCTGTTTACTCACGCAGTTATGTCATCGTTCTAGACACGGCAGGTGTGCCGACATCGACGTTGATCAACACTAATGCGGAGGTTTTTACATCTGCGGCTCAAGCAGATGGATCGGTATTTCTAGGCGGCAGTTTCACCCAAGTATCAAGCACCGCTCGCATCGGCATAGCTCGCTTAGAACCAGATCTGGTATTAGAGCCAGCTTACAACCCAACAACCAATGGTGCTGTGTATGGTATTACCAACCAAGACGATGGAAAAACCATTATTGCAGGCTCCTTCACTACAGTTGGAGGCGTGACGAGGAACCGTATAGCTAGACTCTATAACGATGAGGCAGAACAAACTCTGTCTGTATTATCAGTTAATTCAGTGCGGTGGCTTCGCAGCGGAGCTTTGTCTCAAACGGAGCGAGCTACCTTTGAACTCAGCACAGACGGCGGTACCACCTATGCAGACATCGCAGGAGTAATCACTCGGATCGAAGGCGGCTGGCAGCTTGTGCCAACTTCCTCTTTGACTGGAAGTGGTTTAATTCGGGCCAGAGCCTACCCGACAGATTCACACAGCGAGGGTATTCTTGAAGACACGGTCACGTTCGACGTAAACCCCGAGATCGAAGTGTCGCAAGGTTCCACAATTCTGGCGGATGGCGTAAGCACCGTCACTTTCGATGACACCCAACTCGGATCATCCCGAGACGTGACTATAACCATCACAAACATAGGTTTGACAAGTCTCGACTTAGATGGATCTCCGAATAAAATTGCTTTGACTACCGGAACGCAGTGGTCAGTAGTTTCCCAACCGACTTCACCTATTGAGTTTGGCGATTCAGTCAATTTTACACTCCGTTTCACTCCCACTTCCGCAGGAGCTAAAACAGACACCGTCACTATCGACAACAATGACCCAAATGAAGACCCGTTCACGTTTGGCCTGAGCGGAGAATGTCTTCCCGGCCCCGGCTCGGTCGATAATTCATGGCAGGTGACGCCTAATGCTACAACCTACGCCATAGCTTTGAATGCCACTGATGACACCCGGATCGGCGGTGAGTTCACAACGGTCAATGCGTTGAATCGGAAGCGTTTTGCCAGTATCCGAGACACAATACCAGTATCAGTTTTGTCTCAGACAGGTAGTATAGATAATGGTGTCGTATTTTGCTTCTGCCAACTCCCAGACGGTAAAGTGCTGGTCGGCGGAACATTCACATCAGTAAATGGTGTCACACGTAATCGTCTAGCCAGGTTTACTTCAAGCGGAGAGTTTGATGCCTCTTTTAATATAGCTGCAAACGGTGACGTACGTTCACTCGCTTTACAAGCTGACGGCTCAGTTATCGTGGGGGGCTTTTTTACCACTTTTTCAGGTGTGGCAAGACAAGGCTTAGCTAAAATCACTCCAACAGGCAGTCTCGATAACAGGTTTAACCCAGTATCTTCTTCTTCCTTTATTTATAACATTGCCACACAAACAGACGGAAAAATACTAGTCTGTGGACTATCAGGAATTGATCTAGCTTTTCCAGCTATACAACGGTTGAACAGCGACGGGTCGAGAGATTCTACCTTCGAGGCCAACGCAAACAGCACTGTTTGGACATCTTTGGTAGCTGCAAACGGACACATCTATGTTGCAGGCAGCTACACTAGTATCGGAGGAGTCAGCAAAAGAGGTCTTAACCGACTCAATTCAACAGGAGCACTTGATGCAACCTTTAGCGAGGTTCAAACTGCGGCTGTATCTTTAGCTTTGCAATGCGACGGAAGGTTGATTGCAGGTAGCACATCTGCGGGTTCCTTGTCTTCTACTGAACGATTAGTTCGTCTCAGCGCAACCGGAACTAATGACTCTACATTCGTAGCTACCGCACGAAACAACGTATTCGGTCTTGGGCTACAATATGATGGTAAGGTGATTGTTGCAGGTAATTTTACCTTAGCTGGAGGAACTACTAAATATGCCTCACGCCTAATAAACGATCTTGGCGCATCTGTATCTTCCCTATCCGTAGTGAGTGAAACAGAAGTTCAATGGCTGCGTGGAGGCACAACTCCAGAAACTCAAATAGTGGTTTTCCACTATAGCCAAGACGCAGGTATAACTTGGACGAGTCTAGGACAAGGAACACGTATAGCCGGAGGATGGAGGCTGTCTTCAATAGCTCTCCCTATTTCTGGCCTACTTCGAGCACAAGCATACATCCCTTGCGGTTTGTACAACGGCAGCACGTCGATCCACGAAGAGCAGGTTACGTTCTCCAATTTACCGTCGCCAGATCTTGTTGTAGAGTATCCGGTAGGTACAGTCATCGCGGACAACGGAACAGCAACACTGCCAGGAACCCTGGAGCAACAGACATCCGACGCAATCATCACTTTGCGCAATACCGGAAATGCTAATCTGAGCAGCATCGTAGCTTCCTTTGCAGGAAGCGCCGGAGACTTCTCTATCGTCAGCGCTCCAGCCTCCTCGGTGGCCCCCAACGGAACAACAACGATGACGTTGAGATTCTCCCCGCCAACTAATGCTATCGGCGTGAAGGTAGCAGCAGTTAACATCACCTCTAATTTACCCGGAACAAAAAATCCCTACAAAGTCAATCTTCGGGCCAGCGCCGTAGGCATACCTGTAGCTACGACTGGATCTAGCTCAGCCCCAGCTTCAGGACAAAGGACTTTGAATGGCACTTTCCGAGCAAACCACGACACAGCTTCCGCTTACTTCCAATACAGACTAGCTTCTGCAACCACTTGGACTAATTCAAGTGCTACGACAATATCTGGATTTACAGATGTGCCTGTATCACAGGTAATCACAGGGCTTACTCCCGGACAGGCTTACCAATACCGAGCTATCATCTACAATGCGGTGAATGCAGGTCAGTTGCCTGCCTCACCATTCGTCGGAAGCACCTCATCCTTCACCGCGACATGACCAACGAGCAAGAAGAGCGCCTAGCCGCTATGGAAGGTGAGCAAGGCGACGAACGCCAGTTTGAAGCTGTTCAAGACCGCACCAAAGAGTTGATAGAGCAGAGTTTCGACCTGTTCAGAATCATCTCAGGCGGGAGTCATACTTCCGTGTTGAAAGGCGAAAACCACTTAGTTAGTTACATGCCGTGAACGAAGAAGAATTTAACCAAATGACCGCTCAACAACAAGCTGATGCTTGGTTCGCGGAACTTGGGCAAATGCTTCGGGAAGCACAGCAGGACATCTTCTTTCGAGCCGATAACGAAGAAACGATTGTCGTAACCGGGCTAACCACTATCGTCGCTGAAAGAGAGGACGTGTACTGATGACTTTCTCACAATACCAACAGCTTCAAGGGTTTGCCAGAAAAATGATCGCTGACAAAATAGCGGCGATACAACCGAGAGCAGGCAACTTATTCAGCGTTGTAGGCGATGGAATTGCAGTTGAATTACCAAAGGATTCTACAGCAGAAGAACCAGCCGAAGAACGATGGGTGTTCACTCTGTACTGCCGACGCCGATACATCAATATTGGGCAAGGAGAGTACGATACTGAATGGTCTGATTGGGATGTCGCAGCTTGGGCACCAAGAACGAGTTCGGGGCTTTTATTAAGCGGCTTATTCTGGCAAGGGACAGAGTTCTTCAACGTCATTCCAGACGAAGAGGAAGCTCAGCCATTCGGTAGGTCGGTAGAGGTGGATTTTCAGATCCGCACGTCACCAAGACCTTTTCCAGGCGGCGGCTGGCCAAGTTTTGAAGATGCGGAGTACCGATCGCCTATCGAACTTACTCTAGATGAAAACATCATGGAGCAAGGCCGACCCATAGAAACCGTAGAGACCTACAAAATAAAACTCCGCCGCAGCGGACATCAACAGACATTTAAACCTGAAACGCCCAACACGTTCTATGAGTTGAGGCCCACAGCTTTTACGAGACTTTGATCGTATCCAGCTTGACTCCTACAGTGCGTCAACTAAAATCAGCATCAAAATATGGCTACTCCTTCTAACTACGCAAACCCCAACTGGCTTAAACGTCAAAATAGACTGATGACGGCTCGTTCGGCTAAGCCCTCCGGCATGACGGACCCGAGGCAAGTAGCTCAGTCTCTTTACGGAGCAGGTATCCAACTTGATGAGTCTGGAAATCCAAGAGCGGCTAGAGATTTCGGTTCGCTTTTAGGCCTTAACTCTTCTCAAATGAACGCCTTATCTAAAGGCGCAAGGCCGGGAAGTTTTTCAAGTTTAGGGCAACCGATGAACTCGATGTATGCCAACAACCCAGGCTTTTTCAGGAACGCTCTACAGCAACGTAACCAGACTCTTACCCCCGGAGCACCTGTTATGTCCCGCGAGCAGCGTATCGCTCAAGCACAGCAGGAAGGGACTTTCGACACTATCCGCGACAAGTACAATGCTGAGAACGCTGGTTCAGGCCTACGGATGAATCGTTTCGGAAATATCCGTCAAGTAGCTCCGCAGACTGAAGGAATGAAGGCCGCTTCGCTACCAGACTATCTAAAACGCCCAAACCAAGCTCTCGACCCAGACACTCCGGGAGGAGCTTCCGCAGCTGCTAGGGCCAAAATGATGCAGCCACGTTCGGCTCTTGGAGCCTTGACTAAAGGGCTAGACTACAGTCTAACAGCGGGAAAAACAGGTTCTGCGCCAGCAGGAACTTCAGCCACACCGACATCAGTGTCGGCGGCTATGACAGCAGCCCCAAGTCAACAAGACATGAACCGAGCTGCTCTTGAAGATCGCGCTTCCGGTTTGCGTCTCCTGCGTGAGATGAGCCAAACGCCGCTTCAGGTTAATAGACAAGCAGGTGGAGGTGAGGACACTTTCATACGCGGACAGTACGGCAAAGGGTTTGCAGCTAATCTGCCAGCAGGTACAAAACGCCCTGAGGGTTATGAAGGAGATATTGGCGGTCGCCCCTTCTCCGAAGTTATGCGGGGACTCGCCAACAAACAGGCTCGCGAAGGAACTTGGCGGAAAGGTGATCAACTGCCTGAAGGCATGACCGAGAAACAAGCTCTTGCTGAAAGTGAGAAAAATCGTCAGAACAGACAATCTCTTCAACGCTTGAATAAACGCTAATGGATACACGTTTCACCGTCGCCGATTGCCGAGCCGCCCTCTATACCGAGGTCGATGCGACGGACATCAATTCGGCCTTGTTCCTGCCTGCGCTGAACGAAGTGGTTGAGTTTTTCACCTACAACGGAGCTTGGAAAGGCAACACCCCGAAGGTGACTATCCCAGCCTCAGACGGTTTTTTCACTCTTCCACGTTGGTATAGCAGTGTGTTGACGCTTCGCTATCAACGAGTTCCGCGTCCTATATTCTCGCAGTTCTACGAGTTCTCTGAGTCTGGACCGGGGGAACTCTTAGATACAGATTCGTTTTATGGCGTGCTAGCTGATATGGGAGATGGTTTTGCCACTCAATCAGACATCGCTACCGCAGGAACGCTTCGAGTAACTATCGGCGGTGCCGGAGATGCAGCCAAAGTTATCCGACTATACGGAACGGATGCTTCTGGTAACGTCATTTACGACACGTCAGGAAACCAAGGCATCAACCTGACGACAGCAAATCCCTCAGCAGATACAACTCAGATATTCGCCACGGTGACAGGTATCCAAGCTCCAGCCAACATGACGTTGCCTTGGACGCTGAGCGTGGTAAACGGCGGCATCCCGACGCAGATCGGTTCATACTACCCTGGTGAAACTCGCCCATCCTACAAACGCTATCGCGTGGGTAAAACTGACGAAGCGATCCACACTATCTGCCGTCGTCGATTCATCCCTTTAGTAGCCGAGACCGACTGGGTAATACCCGGCACTCTCCGAGCTTTACGTTACGGGCTCAAAGGACTGGCTTTTGAGAAAGCCGGACAACTCGCTGAAGCAGATGCGTGTTTTACCCGAGCCCTTGGTTTCCTCAACGACGAAGCCAAAGCCTCCCGTGGCGGTGCTCGCCCGATGCTAAATATCACCACTGAATTGTCCCGAGGAGTTCAAATCGGAGCTTAATTATGCCTAAAACCCCTAGTTTTGAAGAGATGTTTGGAGTCGGCAGCGTGCCGATTGCGAGCTATTTCAACCTGCCGGAAGGCGCTTCAGCAGATACTCGTTTCTCGCCGGAAGCTCGCGCCCTGCTCGGACAAGGGGAGGAGTATGCTCGCGAACAAGCCGCTAGAGAAGCAGAACTCGCTGCCGAAGAACTGCTTGGCGGGGCTGCTGGAATGTCAGATGAGCAGATCCAGCAACAGTTGATCCAGAATCCGAGAATGTTTGGGACTCAGGCAATCCAGCCGTTGAGTGGCTACATGCAGTACCGTCAAAGCACATCTCCAATGAGTGACGAGGTGCTTGGGCCAGTCATCGAAGCAAAAATCACTGATCCCTACCATAAAGAGCGCTTCCGCAACCGGATGCTGCAAGATGGTTTGTCGGCAAACGATGCTTACGACGCTTACCTCACCGACGAGTACAATAACAAGTTCGAGGTGCAGCTGGCTGAAGCAGGTGTCCCAGAGACTGAGTATGGGAAGCTGAAGACAGCTTCAGGTAAGTTCGACCCCGTCGCCGTGCCTCGCGCAGTGGCAGCAGCGAAAGCGGCTGCTAAGCTAAGCGGGACAGGAAAAAGAGTTGCTCCAGTAGATGAAGAGGTTGAGTTTCTCAAAGATGCTATTGAGCAGCGTCAGAAGATTTTTGAAGCCACAGGTAGAGCCGACAAACTGGCTGAAGATCCTGTGATGGCTGACTATATTAGCCGTTACGAAAAGGCGGCTAGTGAGAAACTCACAGCTCTGCGTCCGCCTCCGAAACCGGTAGTCGGACAAGCTGTTCAAATACCTTCACTGCCTGTCGCAGTTGCCTCCAATAGACCTATGTCTCCGCAACGGGAACAAGTTCAAAGAGAGGAAAAAACGAAAAATGCTGAGTTTAATCAAAAACAGCAGGTAGCGGATACGGAATGGACCAAGCAAAAACAGAACTTGTACCAGTCCATAGGACGCATCTATCCAGATGAAAACCGCGTTTTAGGCATCGCTTTGGATATAGCTGATGGCGTAGAGATACCTGTTAAGACAGAGACTCTTGTTGACGATTTTGCTGTTGGCGAAACCGAAGTAAAAAGAAAACTAGATCGAGTGATAGCTGACGAACTCGGAGTAGGCTTGAATGATGTCGCTTTTGTAGAACCCGGCAATCAGAGAACCGGATCTCAGAAAGTGACTTACGGTGAACTCATCCGAGAATGGGCTAAGGAGATAAAAGATCGTTTCGAGGCTTCTCAATCTCAGGCTGGACAACCCGCCTCCAGCGGTGCTAAGATTGAGATAGGATCACCTCGTAAATAAGGTGGTTCATACCCCACCTTATTATGCCTTGGGAAATACCTATTACAGTCGAAGACACGACATACCCCGTTCGCTTTAACACGGAGGTAGAGCCAACTCAGGCAGATATTGACGAAGCTGTTGCAATGATTATGCAGCAGCGTTCGACTCCCTCCGCACCCGCTGCCGATCAGCCTGGTCGTCTCGGTAGTTTCGCGTCAAACGTAGGACGTGGTGCGCTTTCCGTCATCCCCGGCACGGTCGGTGGTGTTGGTTATGCTTTAGGCTCAGATACACTGACAGGTGCTGCTGACACCATTGAAGGTGGTATCAACCGAATGCTCCCGGTAAATCCTGAGTATCAGGACGAGCTACTGATGAAGGGCGGACAAGCAGTCGGTCAAGCTATTGGTATGCTGGGCACAGGCGGAGCCGTAGGAGCCGCAGGAAAGAGTCTCGCTCTATCCAGAGGTCTAGCTCAAGGTGCCGCAGCCGCTAAAGGAGCCGACTTAGCAAAGAACGTAATGCTCGGCACCGGGATAGCCCAAGGCACGCGAGGCGGCGGTCAAGCTGCTGAACAGTACGGTATGCAAGGCGGAGCAGCCTATGCCCGTGCTCTTCTTGGAGGAGCTATCGAAGGTGCGTCTGAGCGTTATTTGTTCGGCATGGGCACAGAACTTGCGCCTGTGAAGAAGTTCCTCGGAGAAGCCGCTGAGAAAGGCGTTGGAGGAATCGTCAAATCCGCAGGCACAGAAGCGGGCGAAGAAGCCGTTTCTCAGATTGGTGGCAACGTCGCTACCTCGGTGCTGGCACCTTACGGTGTTCAGACTCCTGGAGTTTTGGAAGGCGTTGGTGAATCGGCCCTTCTCGGAGGTATCGCTGGGGGCACTATCGGAGGTATTGGTGCGCTCATGCAGCCATCTCCAACCATCGAAGGCGATGCGCTGGTTCCGACAGAACAAGCTCCTCCACCTGTCGAAGAGCCAGAAGACGATTACGGTGTGGCTGCATTCCAGCAGCAGATGACCGAAATCGCGGCTCAACCAGATCCGATTGAGCCGCTTCAGCAGACCGTCACCGCAGCGGCTGAAAACTCGGTTCGAGTGAATGCTAACGTGTTGCCTGCGACCGCAGCCGTTATCGAAGCTGGCGGATTGGCACCAGCTCCGACTGTCGAACAGCCAGCGCCCGTCGTCGAGCAGCCACGCACCCGAGAGGAAGAGATCGCACAAATGCGTGCTAGGCTGCGTCTGAACCTCAGCGCAGAAGAGCGCGAGGACATGGAGCAGCAGCTTGCACAGGCCCAAGACGAGGGAGTTTTAGCTGACGTGTTCGCTGAAGAGAGACGAAAAGCTGCTCAGAGAGATGACTTCCTTCGTCGCCAGCAAGATCTTGAAAACGAGCGCCAGCGTCTAGCAGACGAAGGTATCCTTGGTGACGTATTTGCTGAAGAACGCCAGAGAGCCACCGCCCGTGAACAACAACGCCAACAGCCACCAGTCGTCGAGGAAACCGTCGCACCCATCCAGCCAGTACCAGTGGTCGAAGAGACAGGTGCGCCTGTTGAAACTAAAGTCAAAAAATCCAAGGCCAAAGCCGGGCCTTCTTTGAGTCCTTCAGAGCAACTTCGTGCAGAAGGTAAAGTCGGTTTTCCGATGCCTACTTCCGCAGGTGGCGGTTGGTTCTCCACCTCGGACTGGCGTAAATCTTTTGTTGAAGAAGTCCCCGACCTTTGGAACAAAGTCGATCTACTTCGCGCAGTCGCGAACAATCGCGGTGTCATGGCTACTGATAAAGACCTCGCCGATGCACTTGCGTTAGGACAGACTTTGTTGACACAAGAGGCTCCTGATCTGGCGCGAGTAGGATATGACATTGCCCGTAATCCAGCCGCATCCAAGCAAACAAAAGAAGCCGCTTTAGCTTTCAGTAAGGCCGCAGAAGACAGACTTTTTGAGACGGGTGCGCCTGAAATCACACCAGAACAAGTTCCGAATGTCGAAAATGTGATTGACGAGCCGGGGGCGGCGGAGGTAGGTTCGGG
>Ga0208225_1000074_pt1 | contig 26610 bp, 20 predicted proteins | sample LakMenEpi15Jun10_FD_150701 | JGI IMG/M metagenome (GOLD analysis project Ga0208225, IMG submission 150701) | Freshwater microbial communities from Lake Mendota, WI - 15JUN2010 deep hole epilimnion (SPAdes) | ecosystem: Environmental > Aquatic > Freshwater > Lake > Epilimnion/Euphotic zone ... | reverse complement strand
TTTTCGACTTATGCGTTTTAAAGTCGAGCTTGCTCCAGTCGTGCATGATCAGAACAAACTGTGACTTACTGCAAGAACACCCGTCCCGGGCTGCTTCCTTGAGGGGCTCGATAAGAGCTTGGATCGCAACGCTATCATTGTGCAGAAATCGCCACATGGCTTGCGACTGAGACGCAGCCTTGGTCGAATCGGTCCCGGTATTGGGACCCGGAGCCGTCGACGAGGAAATTCCCATGTGAGACTTTACCAGAAGCTGATAACGGCGATCTAAACGCGGATCCAGGCAGAGTTTATATTCATTCCGGAGGTAATTAGCAAATCGGACGAGTTGTGTAGAGACCAATGCGCTGGCGGGCGAGGGGGAGAAACGTGCGCGTGATTTTGGGGGAGACCCCTGATCTCACCCCACCGCTACGTCATTACTTTGCTGGGCGGCCGGGTTCTCTCTTCCCATTGGTCGACAAGATCTGGAAGTGGTGCACACCGGCAGCCATCGGATGATCGCTGCTCCAGACAATCTTGTTCTCCGGGGTAACTTCAATCATCGAAATCCCAGTCGTAGCCGCATGGGATCCAACCACAGTATTTCCATTGGCTAACCTTTGGGAGCCACAAGGATCCTTCAGCAGACCATCCACATCCGCATTGGTCAGCTTCCAAACCACACTTCCTGACCCGTCGACTTCAACTACCTTGTTGCCATGTGTGAGCGATAGCACCGTATGACCGTTGTCGAGACGAATAGCAGTAAAAGGCCAGTTCTCGGCGGGCCGTCCCCCTAGCTCTTCTAAGTCCGTGCGAATCGTTCGGACTACACGCCCCTCAGGTGTGTATTCTTTAACCGCGAAAGCCAAAAGATGCGGTACAAGGTAATTGCCGTTTCTAAGCTGTCTTGCCATCCGCGTCTGCATGTGGGCATTGTCTGTTTCCGGATCGAGTTTGATCTCGCTGACAATTTTCCCATCGACCTTCGAGTCACTGGCCGCATCCGCCGGTGCTGCAATCTCAAGCAATCGCGGATTGGGACCCAGTTCCGTTACCAACGTGTTGCCATTGTATAGTCGCTCGGCTGTTCCGATCTCCTTGTTGGATGGATCAAGGGTGTAACGAAAGACAACTTGTTGGTCGACTGTTACCTCTTCTACCCGATTGCCAAACGCAATCAAAACATTTCCATTCGGGAGCACAAAGCCATCGCGTGAGCCACCGGAATACTCCCAAGTTACCGATCCGTTTTCTGCAATAATTGCCGTCTTTGCACCCAGGACCAAATACGAGTGGGCAATCTTCTCCTGAGCTCCTAACGGCAAGCTGCCCAGTACCACCCAGGCAGCTAGAAGGGAACTTGCCAAATAACGCTTTATGGAACGAATCAATCGATGGTGCATGGCTTTCACAGGTCTCGTTGGCTTGATCATGATCGGTGGGAGGGAAAATCTCGTTCGAGTGGAAACAAAGGGACGCGACGATGTTCGTAGTGTAATTGATGGATGTCCGCGCAGGTGGAGCCAAGGGTGTTGACCCGCAGAAACCGATCGCAGATTTCGCGATAAGCCGCCAAAGGGGCGTGAACGCCCTTGGCAACCAATATCCGAAAAGAACTTGGGTCAAGCCCACACGAGGTCAACTGATGGAGACTGAAGGGAACCATACGTTTCGACGTGACCATAATCGTCATTGGACAGTTCACAAGTTCGAGTACTACCGTCGGACCTTGATCGAATTCGGTGATTCCACCATGTCGCGGTCGATCTTCTCGGAACTTCCCATCATAAAAACCAACCACTCGGACTTCGCATTCCCAATTCGGGCCGTGCTGAGCATCGGTTTTTCCTCCGAGTGATACCGATCGAATACTCCCTACACTCGACGCTTGACATTCCTTGACCACGGCTGGATCGTAGATGCATACGAAGCTTGGACCTAGCTCGCTCTTTGCGAGAGCTATAGCCAGCGATGTTCCGTCAGCAGCAGAGCCACCTCCAACGTTATCTCCCATATCGAGCAAGCAGTATCGATGGGCCGGATCGTTTGCAACCATCGAGATCGCTTCTTCGATATCGATAAGCACCCCTTCCATCGCTTCTCTTGCGTTCCACAAAGCCGTCGCAAGTTCTTTAGCGGATCTCTTTGCTACCTCTTCATCACCGTCCGAGATCGCGATGACCGCAGATCCCATTTCATTCACATCTGCATAAGGAAACCCCAATAGAATACTGTTGCTCAGCAATCGCGGATCGGACAACTGCTGATCTGCCAAGTCGTAGATCGCTTTTAGATGGGGTTCGTCGGTACTCTGCCTTTCAATGTTGATGATCATCGGTAAGTACTCAGCGACCATCTTCGGTCGCCATCGCTTGTTTAAAATCCCTAGTAACATGCGGGCGGCTTCTACCCCTCGAGCATGCTGATCAAGGTGTGGGTTGGTGCGGTAGGAAATCAACGCATCGCACGCTTGAACCATCGCGGGCGAAAGATTCGCATGGGCATCGAGTGTGGCGACCATGGGGGTGTTTTGTCCGACAAGTGCACGTAGTCGCGTTAGCCAATTCCCATCGGCATCCCTTGCCCCCTGCGATACGGCCGCCCCATGCGCAGCGATCAATAAGCCATCGAACAGCATCGATTGGCGTACTTCTTCAAGCATCTCGCAAACAAGTTTCTCCCAAGCTTCCGAAGTGATGATGCCGCTCGGGGTAGCCCTATACGCAGCGATCGGAACGATTTCGACTTGTGCCGCTCCCGGCAAGCTCGATTCTCCTCCTGGCCAGCCAAGCCCATGGAGGAACCCACCAATCTCGTGATGGCTATCCCCAAATTTTTCGAAAATCTGTTTACCCGTAATCGATACATCCATCCGGAAATGATCGATCGTCGTCGGTGTGTCGATGAATGTATTCGACTCATGAAGCAGTGCTAAAATTCCAATTCGGTGCATGGCTATGACTGCCTAGATGTTTGTCCAATAGTTGGGGTCAGCAAGTGCAATGGCTATGGTATCCTATAAGCCCGCAGTAGCGGCTTGAACACCTAGTCCCTACCTGCTCAAAGTTAAAAGTAACTCTCCAGTTTAACGAGATTGAGGATCCAATGTTGTATTCCATGAGCGAGATGCGTGAACATCTTTACTGCGCCGTTGTCTGCGATGCGCTCGACCAAATCGGATTGCGTAATCAGTCTCCGCGTATCGAACTCCCATTGCAGACCACCGCATCGCACCTTACCAATCGACTCCTTGTCGGACGCTGCAAAACAACTCTTTGGGCTGATATGTTTCATGATGACCCGAAACCGTATGAGTTGGAACTTCAAGCTGTCGATGAATGTGAACCCGACGACATCCTAATCGCTGCTGCCGGTGGCTCCATGCGTTCAGGAATCTGGGGGGAGCTGTTAACCACTGCCGCTAAGAACCGCGGTGCCCTAGGAGCAATCGTCGATGGGGCGATTCGTGATGTGGATAAAATCGGTCCTATGCAGTTCCCGGTCTTCGCTCGCGGTCGCTGCCTGTACGATAGCTTGAATCGTCAACGTGTGATCGATATCGATGTCCCTGTCGAAATCGATTCAGTTCGCTTCTCTCCCGGCGATCTAGTATTCGCTGATTCCGATGGGATCGTTGTGGTCCCCAAACAAGTCGAAACAGAAGTCCTGAAAAGAGCTTTCGATAAAGTTCACGGCGAGAACCAAGTTCGCGATGCGATCCGTAGTGGACTAAGCGCCGTAGAGACCTTTAAGAAGTACGGGATCCTCTAGCTCCAATCGCCCACTAGCTCCAATTGCCTGCTAGCTCCAATCATCCGCTTGGTTTCGTCCCATCTCCACCAACGTGATGTATTGATCGTCACAAAATCGATCGGTCATCCCCGCTAAATATACTCCCACCGCACGGGGGACTCCCCAACGATTCCCCCAATGCTTGAACCGCTCTGGCAACCGCTCAGGGTAAGCTACCAATAGCTTGAACAACTGTCTCAAACGTGTGGCTGCTCGCTCACGTACTTCGACGAGTCGCGGATGACGGTAGACGTTCTCGAAGAGAAAGCGTTCGAGCTCTTGCTTCTCGGATTCAATCGTTGGCGACATGCGAAGCTGCACTCTCGCTTTCCGCACCTGACTCGCGTCCATCCCTTGAACCCCATTCAGCAGACTCGTGGAATACTGAAGGAAGTCACCCATCTGAAGGTCTAGCAAGCTGTGGACTAAGAGGGGACGCTGAAGTTTCTTCTCTACGCGATCCAAGGGAACGAGCGAACAAGCTCGTTTTACGAGTGCGAGCTCTTGCAAGGGTTCCCAGCGTAACAACCCAAGCTTCAATGCGTCATCAACATCATGGGCGTCGTAAGCCATCGAGTCCGCCGCATCGACCACCTGAATCTCTAACATCTGCGATTCGACATCGCGCTTGTCGCTGCGGTAATGCTGACCAGATAACACTTCGTGCGTTAAGTTCAAACCCGGATAAGCCGTGTAACGTTGCTCGATCTCAGTGACGAGCTCCAAAGCGAATTGATTGTGCGAAAACCCACCATCACTGCGTAAACATCCATCGAGTGCATCTTCTCCGCAATGACCAAACGGCGGATGGCCGATGTCGTGCAACAAAGCCATGGCCTCGATCAAGTCTTCGTTCAATCGCAATGTGCGCCCAATCGTCCGCGCCAAAGATGCTACTTCATGGGTATGCGTCAACCGCGTTCGATGATAGTCTCCCATGTCCCCTGTGAAGACCTGCATCTTGCCACTCAAACGCCGAAATGCGGCGCTGTGAAGTATCCGGTCGCGGTCTCGCTGAAATGGCCCTCGATAAGGATGCTCCGATTCGCGATGCTCCCTCCCCAAACTGTCTTTCGAGTGCATCGCGTAGCTTGCCAACAAACTGCTCTCGCGCTGTGCCCAGTTGGCACAAGTTGAGCTTGCGGTAGTTACATTCGCTGAAGTTTGGTTCGCATCTTGGGGACTCGACGACATATGCGGTTCTACATCACCGTAAGATTGTCTCGGTGGATGATTTCATCATAGGGACACTGGCCAAGAATCTGTGCAATCCTATCCGAGTGGCAGCCTCGTATCATCTTGACCTGCGTTGAATTATAGTTGCTCAATCCTCTCGCAATCTCCGTTCCTTCGGAATCCAACACGGAAATGATGTCCCCTTTTCCAAAATCTCCGTGAACATCCCTTACCCCAATCGCTAACAAACTACTCCCACCCTGTTTGACCGCCTTGGCTGCGCCCGAATCGACTGCGACGCTTCCACTGGGCTGCGCCGAGAATCCTATCCAACGCTTGCGCGAAACAAGCGACTTCGGCTGAGGTAGGAAATGGGTTCCCAAAGATTCGCCTTTCGCAAGTCGGACTAAAACGTCCGGTTCACGCCCCCAAGCGATCACTGTCGATTGCCCACTGTGGGTGATGAATTTGGCTGTCGTTAGCTTGCTGGCCATCCCACCCTTGCTAATTCCCGTCTTCGAATCGCGTACAAGATCCTCGACGCTCTCATCGATCCGCTCGACACTCGACAAGACCATTGCACCAGGGTCGCGCGGGTCGCGATCGTAAAGGCCTCGAACGTCGCTGAGAATGATCAACGCACTTGATTGCAGCAAACCGGCCACCATTCCTGCAAGCCGATCGTTGTCCCCAAAAGTTGTTTTCAACTCGTCGACCGCCACCGTGTCATTCTCGTTGATGACCGGGATGGCTCCGAGTTCAATCAAACGCGAGAGGGTGTTTCTCACGTTCAAGTATGCGATACGATCGTCAAGCTCTGCGGCCGTTAGCAATATCTGCGCTGCATGTCGTCCATGCTCCGCAAACGTCTTCTCGTATACTTGGATCAAATGCGCTTGGCCAATCGCCGCGACTGCTTGCAAAGTCGCTAAATCGCTTGGTCGCGATTTGAGTCCAAGCTTTCCCATCCCACTGGCAACCGCTCCGCTAGATACCAACAACACTTGCTTACCCATCTCGCACAAGGCGACGATCTGATTGGCAAGATTCGCGACTTGGTCGTGGTCAAGCCTTCCGGAGTCATCCGTCAAGGATCGTGACCCAACCTTGATGATCCAAACAGGAGCATCAACAAGCAATTGACGATCACCCGACGATTCGGGGCCCTCGGGAATATCGGCAGGTGTTTTCATGAAGGTGCTACGAGGATGGTGTTGGTTTGTCGAAAAATGGGGGGTAGTCTAAGAAGCTGACGATTGCTGCTGTGCGATCAATGCATCGAGCTCTTGACGCAACTTTGGCAATATCTCGTCATAACCAAAAGCCCCCAGCGGTTCGCTTCGTCGCTTAAGGTTGACTTTCGCCGGCCCACACCACAAACCCAAGTCCGCATCATCGGTCTCACCCGGGCCATTGACCCGGCATCCCATAACCGCAATCGTAATCGCATAGTCCTTGGCATAGCTGGTCATCTCTTTGACTTGCTGAGCGAGTTCGACAAAGGCTTCGTTCTCCACTCGCGAACAGCTTGGGCAAGAGATAATGTTCAGCTTCGACGGATCGAGCGCAACGACAGATCGCAATCGCCCTGCGTAAATGTCATCGACGATCTGACGCCCAACTTCGATCTCCATCGGTTTCTTTGAGTTCGGTACAGTCAAGGAAACGCGAAGCGTATCGCCGACCCCGCGACCGATCAGTTGCTCGAAAGCGATTCGCGTTTTGATGATCCCATCAGGTGGTAAGCCGGCTTCGGTCACCCCCAAGTGCAACGGAACGTCCGGTCGCAACTTGGCAAACCGGTGGTTTACTTCTACCACCTTGCTCGGATCGCTGTCTTTGAGCGATACCACATAGCGAGTGAAGCCGATTGAGTCGAGCAGTTCGCAATGCTCTGTCGCGCTGGCGATCATCGGACCGATCGAGTCATGCGCATCGAACTTCTCTTTGATCGCTGGATCGACCGATCCGCAGTTAACCCCAACTCGCAACGCGCAGTCGTTCGCTACCGCCGACTCGACGATGAACTTTACCTTGTCTTGCCAAGCCTTGGTTTTTTCATGGTGGTAAAGGTGGCCAGGGTTGTATCGAACTTTATCGACATGTGGCGCGACTTTGGTTACCAAGCGATAATTCTCTTGCAAGTCGACCGAGAGGTTCGCCGAGGTTTGCTGGCGGATTTGAGCCAAAGCCTCCGCGTCCTTGTCGCTATCGACCGCGATACGAACCACATCTGCTCCCGCCCGATGCAAATCGTTGACCAGAGCAACGGTAGCGGGAATGTCCGTCGTATGCGTTGCAGTCATGCTTTGGACGGCGATCGGATGTCCAGCCCCAATATGGATTGAACCGATTCGGACACTGCGGGTGGGATTTCGTTGGATTTGCATAAGGTTTCCTGGGGCAAAAAAGGTTTCCTCTAGTATAGCCCACCCGCAAATTCTGCCCACCGGTACCTCCTAACGTTACTGATAGGCGACGGGTGATTCTCTCGGCGTGATTTCTACGCGAAATGTTTTCTAAGGAAAACCAACATTGGGGCCATTCCATCCGTTACCATGAATCTCATACGGTAACTGGCTCCCACTTATCCCATTGCAACACGTCGCAATGAAAGCCTAATTGCCTGTCGAGTTCTTGTCCTTACTCCTTGGGGAGATCTGAGATGAAGAAGGGTGTTACGAAGAAGGCTGCGGCGAAGAAAGCTGCGCCTAAGAAGAGTGCCGTGAAGAAGGGTGCCGTGAAGAAGGGTGCGAAGACGCCGGCGACTACTAACAAGTTGCTAGATAAGAAACCCTCGTCAAAAAAAGCCACCAAAAAGCGCAAGCCAGGCAAGTCGAAAGATGAGGAAGGAGGTTGCGTATCGCCCTCCTTTGTGAAAACATCGGTGCCCATAACGATTGAGACTATTACTCCGGGATCTGATTTCCCTTTTGATTCTCCTGCCCGAGTCGACATTGGTAAATATAATCCGAACACCCAGCAAATCGAAGTAAAGGTTAGGGCTCCGTTCAAACTCGATGAGTTTGGTTTTCAAGTTTCACGCAAGACATTGATCGGGGAGTACAACTATCCATTCGAATATGTTCCTGCTGCGCAAACAAGTGGCTTTTTAAAAATTATCACCTCAGATAGACTAACTGCCACAGAATTACGAGTGACGATTCTAACTAAGAAGAAAGTTGCACCTTAGCACGTAGACAAGCGGTTCTTCCCGGTCCCATTTCGTCCTGAAGAAGCTCATGGATAGAAGGTAATAGAGAACCTCATAAATGACCTCTTGTCGGTTCGGCAACGCAGCATCGGTGGCTTGGGCTCTACGGATTGATGAATTACCCAGCCATCGTGCCGACATGTCGTTCAAGTATGTAGTCACTCGACGATCCCCATTTCCCGCTTGAGGTCTTGTGTCCAGTCAAGCTTCTTTGCTTGTTCCACAAGTCCTTGCAATTCGTCTTGAATGGCTTGGACTTGTTCTGCTGAGACTTGCTCTGATGCAGCTTGATTGAGGCTGAGTTGTTGTTTCGTAACAGCCAGCTTGGCAATGGCAAGTCGTATTGCCATTTCAAGTGCAATCGAGGGATCCGACGAAGCTAGCTCTTCGAGCTGAGAGGTTTCTCGAAGCTTCTGAGCGCGAAGCAATGCAGAGTTTGCAAACGGGAGATCTACTACCGCGATACGCGAAGCATGGTTTGTCTCCAACACCAAAAGTTCCTTCTGTAAACTATCTTTGGTTGGTGAAGTTGAAATCGCTTCACTCACTCTTCGATGGTATTCCTTCGCATCATCCCACTTTTTCTCTTCGAGTTTCAATTTGTGCAATTGAATGAGAATTTGTACTTCATAAGTGTATCCATCGATGCCTATGGGAAGTTTCTGCGCAAGCCTTGCTGCCGACAACGCGTCCAGCAATCGTGACTCCGCTTGGGCGCGATCATACTTGAGCTCTCTGAGCCCTTGGTCTGTCAGTCCGACCATCCAAAACAATAACGTTCCACCGTCCGTATTGGCAAGTAACTCTGGGCTTGGGTCTTCTTGATCTATTACGTCCTTCACAAATGGGAGTAGAGCAGCCTCTCCAGCTTGAAACGATGCGGTTGACTCCTTCCAGTCCTGGCGTTCCGCTAACATCTGTGCACGTTGGAATAGAGCCCTGGCCTTCGATAGACCGTAGCCAGCAAATCGTGGGTCTGATTTAAGCAACTGATCTCCGATGCGTAGAGCTTGCTGATTGATGGAAATCGCTTTATCAAGTTCTCCCGTTCGAAGCAATAAACTCGAATGATAATAGGATTTATCACCTTCAGCTGCTAACCAGTTGATCCGATCGGTAACGGACATTCTCGCACTCGCCGATTCCTTGAATACCTCCGAGGCTCGGTCGAAAGATTTTAACGCCGCTACTGGATCATTCCTCCCTGAAACATTCGCTAAACGTGTTAGGAGTCGTACAAGGTCCAGCTTCAGGCTTTGATCATCTGGGGTCTCTGCGATGTAACCCTCAAGCTTGCTTACCACTTCGGTCAGCAAGTTGATTCGAATCGGATCGCTATCTGGTATCTGAGCTAGTCCATCATCGGCGATGTAACCAGTAACATCATCGAGTACATCCGAAGCTATAGCACGGCTTGCTTTAACTTTCCTTTCCTGCGCACGAATGGCGAAGTTGGCCCACGTAAGTCCGGCAATCCCAAGCGAGAGGATAAGGAACGCCGTAGCCACTGACTTCGCATGCTTGCGAAGCAACCGCTCTGTACTTTGTAGGAACCCTTCGGGTAAGGCCACTACAGGCTCGTCTGCTAGCCAGTTCTCCAAGTCCTCTGCAAGGTCGCTCGCCTTCTGATAGCGGTCGGACGGATTCGTTGCCATGGCTTTCAAACAGATCGCTTCTAAGGCTCTCGGAACCAACCCTTGGATCTGCCGAGGTGGTTCGAATTGGTTCCTTTTGGCCCGTTGAAGCATGGCTATGAAATTACCGGATTCCATGCGATACGGTGTCTTGCCAGATAACATCTTGTAAAGCGTCGATCCTAGAAGGTAAACATCGGTGCGATGATCTAAGCCGTCGACTAATCCTTGGGCCTGCTCAGGACTCATGTAGTGAACAGTACCCTTGATGGTCCCAACCTTGGTCCGTTCCGATCCCGAGTCTGAATCGAATGTAGTTGGTTGAAAGAAAATCGAGGATTGCTCATCTAACTGATTTCCGTCACTAACCGCTTTGCCCATCCCCCAGTCCATCAATACCGTTTCGCCGTAGCGATCGATCATGATGTTATCCGGCTTGATATCGCGATGAATGACGTTGTTCGTGTCGTAAGCGTACTGAACCGCATTGCAAACCGCAATTAAATGACGAAGCAATGGACGTATCGCCAACCGAAACTCCGAACGATTCAATGTGCCGTATCCAATTCGCTCAATCACATCCGATAACCGATCACCACGGATCAGCCGCATCGCAAACAAAGGTTTGCCGCGATCGTCCTTGTTCAAATCAAAAATCGGTATCACGCCGGAATGATCTAAGCGACCCGTATTTCGGGCTTCTTCAATCAATGCTCCCATCGCTGCAGGATCATCCTGATACTCCGGACGGACCTTTTTGATCGCTACGCGACGACCAAGCTCCAAGTCATCCGCCTCGTAGACAATCCCCTGCCCTCCCCCTCCCAGCTCACGACGAATGATGTAACGATTCGAAATCGGCTTTCCGTCCGAATCGGATGCAGGCGGTATAACCTTGGTTGCCTCGTTCAATCGATCCGCCCAAACCTTTGGCAAATCTTCAGCGTCGGGAACGCTCCCGTTATCCAACGCAAAGCTAAGGCTGTTCGATAGCCCCCCAAGCCGCCGCATGCGATCGTCGACGATCCCCTGAATGTTGTACCGCTCAATCTCTTCCAGAAACTTCTTCTCGACCAAAATCTCCCCAATGTCACGCTTCGGATCCTTATTCCAAGCCGCGGCAGATTCGAGAAACTGGTCAATCGTGATGTAACCGTTTTGGTAGGCAATCAATACAAACAAGAAGTTTTTGTCACTTGCTGGACTCATTGCATGACTCTCCGCTATCGATTGATTCCAACGGGCGTTCGCTAGCATTACCAGTGCACTAGCTCGGAAGTGTCAGCTAACGCTGAAGTTTTTGGTAGTTCAAAGAATGCAGTATAACTTCAAGTCTCCCGGTCGTTTCACTGTTTTCCCGTTCCCTGAGGCAACGCTCTTGGTCAGCTTTTCCAGGGCAGCAAAATCCGCCGTTCGAGGCTCGCTGAGCGGCTGGCGGGTAGACTCGCCGAGAGGCTTGCGGGGAGACTCGCTGTGCGGCTGTCCAAAACACCGACTCGCATTCACCTTGAACCACAACGCCAGACTCTCTAACCTAGCCCAGTTCAGAGAACCTTATTCATTGGTAGAATACTCATTGATTTGATAGTATTTGCCAGACGAGGCTCGCGCAGATTACCCCCAACCCTCGCTTTGCAAAGAAGCAAGGACTAACGGGGTAACCCGATTTCCTTGGTTTTTGTCATTCGGATTCGAAATACATGGTTTGGACGATTCTCCAAGTAAGCTTCAGGCGGTTGAAAAACAATCGCTCCGAACTCCTGCTGACTTTTGTCGTCCCCATCCTGTTCTTCAGCATCTTCGCGCTGATCTTCGGATCGCGCGGCACGTCGGGGTCCTCCACGCCCCGGATCAAAGTTGCCCTTGCGGATATTTCCCATTCGCCTTTGACGCTCCGCGCCGTAGAACTCCTTCGCGAACAATCCTCCTTGCGGATCACTGATTCGCAAACTGCTCTCCTGCACGCCGACTCTGTCGAGTCCCAGTCTGCTCAAACTGTTCCACCTGCGATTGCCGAAGACCTCGTAAGACGCGGATCGGTCGCTGCCGCAATCGTTTTCTCACCCGCCAACAACCAGCCGATCGCCTCCACCGTCCAACCCCCACCCCAACTTCCGAACATCCAACTCCTCTCGGATTCCTACGACCAAGTCGCTTCGCAAGTCCTCTCGGCACTCGTTCAAAAAGCAATCTTAACCGCTTACTCGGAGTCACAACGTTCCGAACAACTCCGCCTTGAGCAGATCCGAGCTGCACAAGTGCAACCGGCGAGCTTCGTCGCAAACGCAGCCCCTTCTGCTGTTTCTTCAGCTTCTCCATCTTCCATGGAGATCCCCTCGAACTATTCTTCTATGTCGTTCCCCGAACCTCCTCGCATCGAATGTGTCGATATTCTCGGCAAGAAGAAAGCCAATCCAGTCATTGCGATGTATGCGGCTGGAATCGCTGTGATGTTCTTGCTCTTCAGCGCTACGACTGCAAGCGGGTCACTCCTCGAAGAACGCGAAAACTCTACCTTGGATCGCTTGCTTTGCAGCCGACTTACAATGGATCAACTCCTCCTCGGAAAGTGGGCTTATTTGACGATTATCGGTATCCTCCAAATGACTTTAATGTTCGCTTGGGGTAGCCTTGTCTTCGGCATCGAACTGATCGCACACCTCGAAGGTTTCCTCGCAATGACGTTGATCACCGCCGGAGCTTCCTCAAGCTTCGCTTTATTCCTCGCATCCTTATGCAAAACGCGTACGCAGCTCGGTTGGGTCTCGACGATCGTGATTTTGAGTATGTCGGCCCTCGGCGGAAGCATGGTGCCGCGCTACCTGATGAGTGAGACCATGCAGCGTGCTGGGATGCTGACTTTTAACGCTTGGGCCCTCGAAGGCTACAACAAGATCTTCTGGCGGGAACTAAAACTGCCCGATATCGAAATGGAACTCGGGGTCTTGACCCTCTGCGGGTTCTGTTTCATCGTCGCCGCTCGACTGTTCGCTGTTCGCTGGGAGCGAACATGACGCAACCATCCAACCCTGCATTGGATGCGAGTAGACTCCTTCGGCATGATGCCTCCCGATTAGAACACCAGTGGTCACGTATCCAACGCGTTGCCCCGGAACGCTTCGAGAACGACTTGCGACGCTGGCAAGCCTCCCTGCAGGCCGCATACCAGCGCTACGAACAACGCCTCGAAACTCCCTATTCGCTGATCTACGATCCCGAACTCCCGATCAGCCGGTATCGCGATGAAGTCATCGACTCCATCGTCAATCGCCAAGTCACCATCCTATGTGGCGAGACAGGGTCTGGGAAAAGCACCCAACTCCCGAAACTCTGCTTGGAAGCTGGGTTCGGTAAACGCGGTTGGATCGGCCATACACAACCCCGTCGACTCGCGGCGAGATCCATCGCCCATCGACTCGCAGAGGAATTCGAATCACCCTTCGGAAAAGTGGTCGGCTATAAAGTCCGCTTCCAAGATCACACAGAAGCGACTTCGCTGATCAAGCTCATGACCGATGGGATCTTGCTCGCTGAAATCCAACGCGATCCGTTTCTAGAAGCCTACGATTGCATCATTCTCGACGAAGCCCACGAACGATCGATTCAGATCGATTTGCTGATGGCTTACCTCGCACGTTTGCTACCATCGCGACCTGAATTGCGGATTGTGATTACTTCGGCGACCATCGATGCCGATCGATTCGCAAACCACTTCCATGATGCGATCGGTCCCGCTCCGATTCTAAGCATCGAAGGCCGTAGCTACCCCGTCGATGTTCGATACCGTGGTGCCCAAAACGTCGCTATGCAACGCGCCGCTGACGCAACCGGTAATGACATCGAATACGATACGTCCTTGCTGAGTCGCTTCTGCGATGCTGTTGATGAACTGCTCGGAGAAGGCCGAGGCGATATCCTCGCATTCTTTCCCACCGAACGCGAAATTCGAGACGCAAGCAAACGGCTTCGTGGGTTCCTGACCCAACGCAATTTGCATCAATCCGTTGAAGTTCTACCGTTGTACGCACGGTTGACCGAAGCCGAACAGCAACGCGTTTTTCAACCTCATCGCTTGCAGCGCATTGTCCTGGCGACCAATGTCGCTGAATCGAGTTTGACCGTCCCCGGCATTCGTTACGTCATCGATACCGGTACAGCTCGAGTTTCGCGCTATGCCGCTAAAAGCCGCGTACAACGCTTGCCAATTGAGCCGGTCTGCCAAGCTTCCGCAAACCAACGCTCGGGTCGCTGCGGTCGCTTGGGGCCCGGGATCGCTATTCGACTCTACGACCAAGAAGATTTCCTAAGTCGCGCTCCGTTCTCTCAACCGGAAATTCTCCGATGCGACCTCGCTGGGACAATCCTTCATGCAAAGTCCCTCGGTATCTTTGATATCGAGTCCTTGCCATGGCTAGACCCACCCAGGCCGGAGAGTGTTCGTGAAGGCCTACGCACTCTTCGAGAGATCGAAGCTATTGACGAGAATTCAAATCTTACCCCTATCGGACGAATCCTCGCTCGTTGGCCTGTATCGCCCCGCATCGGTCGCTTGCTCCTCGCCGCCGCCGATCAAGGCTGCTTGAACGAAGCCCTCGTCGTTGCAGCCGCACTTGAAACTCAAGACCCACGCGTGCGACCACCGGAATTTCAACAAGATGCCGACAACGCACATCAAAAGTTTCGTGACCCAAATAGCGATTTCTTGAGCCTGCTTAGAATCTGGGACTTCTACCAATCCCTTCGAGAAAAGCTTGGACGATCTCGCCTCGAGAAAGCTTGCAGAGATTCATTCCTCTCCCTCGTTCGACTGCGAGAGTGGGGCGAAGTCCACCGACAACTTCTTGATCAATGCCGCGATGCGAAGCTTCATATCGCCGCCAGACGCATCGAATTGACCGAGCCCACGGAGGCTCTGGCCAAAACGGATAAAGTACCCGCGAGAACAGATAAGCCGACTCCTGCGGAACCCGCAAGCAATCGGCTTCCAAAAGGATATGCCGAGCTTCATCAAGCCTTGTTGGTGGCCTTTCCGTCCGGAGTTGCGATGCTCGACGATCGCAATAAGTACCGCGGCGCATCGAACATGGAATTGCAACTCTGGCCCGGTTCTACAGTCAGAAACCAACCCCCGAAATGGATCGTCTCCTCCGAGATTATTGAAACCAAAGAACGCTACGCACGCACCGCTGCAAGAATCGATCCGACTTGGATCGAACGCTCGCTGCAACACTGCTTGAAGTTCTCCTACGACGAACCTCACTTCAGCCGTAAGCAAGGTTCAGCAATGGTGATGCGACGCGGTACCCTATTCGGACTACCGGCCGTTCTGCGACACGCGGTACCTCTCGCTCCCCTCGATCCAACTTTGGCTCGCTCCCTCCTGATCGAACATGGACTTGCCGAAGAACAACTCGAATCAAGAGCCCGGTTCTGGAAGCATAACCATCAATTCCTGCACGATCTTCGGAAAGTCGGCGAGAAAACCCGACGACGTGACTGCTTGGCAGATCCATTCGTACTCCTGGAATTCTATCGCAACTGTATCCCTAATCATGTTGTAGATCGAACGACCCTTGAGAAGTGGGACAAGTCCCTTGCGAATACCAACAACCCACCCTTCCTCTCGCTCGAACAACTGAAACTCGTTCTCGATCTTCATCAAGTCGAATCAGAGTTTCCCGATCAACTTGAAATCGGATCCGTGAGCAAGCTGCCGCTTGATTACCACTTCGAACCAGGAACCGATCGCGATGGAGTCACATTGCGAGTTCCCATTCCCGCCGTGGATCAACTGCACAACGAGAAACTCGAATGGCTTGTACCAGGTCTATTGCGAGAGAAACTCCAAGCTCTTTTGAAGTCGCTACCGAAACGACTTCGAAGGCAGTTTGTACCGATTCCCGATACGGTAGAAAAGCTTTTGCCAGGGATGTTGTCTGCGGCCGGTAATTCAGCCCCCTTCTGGAAATCCCTTTGTGAACTCTGCTCCAACTATGTCGGTGAGCCAGTTCAAAAATCCGATTTCGATTCCGTTGGGCTACCCGAGTACCTCAAACTTCGCATCGAAATGCAAGATGAACGAGGCAAGGCGATAGCGACAAGTCGCGACCTTGCCGCAGTTCAGTTGCAAGCTCAGGAGCATCATCAGCATAAGCTCACGAAGAACTCTGGAGCGTCGAGCAGTACGGCTGCGCCGAAGGTCATCGAGTACCCTTGGCAACGAAACCAAATGTCGAACTGGGATATCGTAGATTTACCCCGCTCCGTTATCGAGCCGGTGGGCGGTGTACGTATCGAACGCTTTCCTACCCTCCTGCCCTCACAAGTAAAACCAGGTACCGCAAAACCACCGGAAGTAAAACAACAAACCGGAGCGAAACAACCACCTGGGGTGAAACCAAGCGTTCCAGTTGGAAATCAAATTGCAACGGGTGTCGTCGATCATCCCCATCTTGCCGAACAGTACTTGCGAGAGTCGGTCATCCGAATGTTTGCAAATAGCGAAACGAGGGAGATCAAAAGCCAAATACAGTTTCTTCCCAAGTGGAAAGAATGCAGTTTGTGGCTCTCGGATCGTTGGCCAGCGAATACCCTTCAAGAGATCGTAGCTTCCTTGATGATTCGCTTAGCGATAGTCGAGTCGGATTGGAATCGAGATCGACCAGATTTTGCTCCCGTACCCCGAACCCAAATCGATTGGGAAGCAAGGCGGGTGCAAAGGGTCAAGAGTATCGGTGTTGCTGCTGCCGAGATCGCTCGATGGCTTCCAAAACTCGCAGATGCTTACCAGCAAGTTCGCAAGCTTCGCGAGCAAACACCGAAGACATTCGCTGAAAATCTTCAAGTGATCGATCGGCAACTCGCAGCGTTGCTCGATCCTAACCACGCTTTTCACACCCCATGGGTTTACTGGAAAGACCTGCCAAGATTCTTGCTCGGAATCGTATCGCGATTGGAGAAACTCAAATCGAACGGCGGGGCAAAAGATCTTCAAATGGACCAACCCGCTCTGGCCGCTTGGACGGACTACCTTCAACGCATCGGACAGCTTGAAACCATCCCAAGTTTCTCTCAACGTTCTGCCCGTTGGTACCCATCCGGAGCATTGCTCGAATATCGTTGGATGATCGAAGAACTGCGTGTCTCGATCCATGCTCAAAAGCTCGGAACTCGGATGAGCGCTTCACCGAAACGCATCGAGAAAATCCAATCGCAACTCAACGCTGAACCTCAGCGATAGGACTCGATTGGTCGATTCCGACTTGACCAGAACGCCCGCGTCCACTAAAAATTTCCTAACCGGTACAGGTTAACGCTCGGCGGCGAGATTTTCCCTCAAAAGGGGGTAATCTGGCCTGATTTGTTCCGTACAACCAGCATAACCGTCCGATATTTGTCGTACCTCAAAAGGCCCCAAAAAGGCTCTTAGGTAAAAGGTTTTTAGATAAAAGGCTCCGTAGCCAAGTGGCTAAGGCAGCGGATTGCAAATCCGCCACGCGTGGGTTCAACTCCCACCGGAGCCTCTTAAATAAAAAACCCCCGAGTTCTCTCGGGGGTTTTTTGTTTGTTTCGTACCGTCTGCCGCGGTTCTTTACCCGATCCACCACATTGCCGTTGCAATGAAGAGTGCGATGGCTCCAAGAAACGTCAGGGTCCATATCCCTGAACTGATCGCTTGCTTTTGGATCAAGTCCCATCTCTCGTGGCGTGTGGCTGCCATCACGAGACTTACGACAATCAATACGGGAATCGACCAAAGGATGTAGATCAGCGAGACAGCCATGATTTATTGCATCAAGGAAAGTACAAGAAGCATTTATTCCAGGAGCATTTATTCCTGACCGGTCGGGCGGGCCCCGGTGGGCTGCAAAACGCCGCTTAGATCTACCTTTGCGGCATCTCCCCAGAGACCCTCGAGGTCATAGTATTGACGATGCTCATCGTCGAACAAATGGACAATGATCCCGCCGTAGTCGATCGCGATCCATTGGCTCTCGTCATACCCGGACATGGTCAGTCGCACTTCGCCGTGTTTCTTCAATTCGCGGTCGATTTCTTCCGCGATAGCGTGCAGTTGACGGCGACTTGTTCCGGTAACAATCAGAAAGCAATCGAAAACGCTTGTCTGTCTCGAGAGATCGAGCAGGACGATTTCCTGACCTTTGTTCTCGGCAGCAATGCGCGCCGCTACCTTGGCCGACTCAATACTGTCTGCAACGGTCTTGGAATTATCCGCCAAGAGGATCGGTTCGGTAGATGCTGTACTCATGCAGTCTCAATGCGAGGTGAAATTCGGAATTACCACAAATTCTACGGGGTAACGGCGATTTTGTCACCTTCCATTCTCCCTGAATCGACCGAGGAATGCGTCATAATCTTCTCGGGTGTCGATTCCGCGAGGAGCAGATTGCACGACCCCGACGACGATCCGGTGCCCGGCTTGCAAAAACCTTAATTGCTCGAGTTTTTCAATTTGTTCGAGGGGGCTCGCTGGCAATTCATTCAGAGCTAAGAGAAATTCCCTGCGATATACGTATATACCCAAATGTTGCAAATACACCGGAGGATTGGCCGTCAAGTAACCCTCATCCCATTGTCGGGGATGGGGAATGACGGATCGGCTAAAGTAAAGGGCTTCGCCCGTTTGCGACCGAACGACTTTTACACAGGCTGGGTCTTCTAAGTCGCGACGATTTCTTATCGGCGTGGCAAGCGTTGCAACCGAACACTCCGGATGCGCCAAAAGCAACTCAATCGCTTGATCGATCGCACTCCCTTGGATTTCCGGTTCATCCCCCTGTACGTTGACAAAAGCATCGGTCTGCGGGCGACTGCGGGCGACTTCCGCTATGCGATCTGTACCACTCTGCGCATCCGGGTCGGTCATTACCCAAGACGCACCGCAAGCTTGGGCCGCTTCAGCAAGCCTAGGATGATCGACTGCCAAGGTCACTTGGTTTGCCAAGCGACTCTTCTTGGCGGCTTGATATGTATGCGCGATCAGAGGTTGGCCCGTCTCGCTCAATAGAAGTTTTTCAGGTAGACGGGTCGAAGCTAGCCGTGCGGGGATGACGATTTCAACTTGCATTATTAAGTACTTTTCAAATGTCCTGTATTCGAAAGCCGTAAAGGAAAACGGGTTCGTTATGTTTTAAAAGATCAGCAGCGAATCATTCAAGCTCGATCCCACTGAGCTTGCTGAGCTTCGGTTCATCGGTTGCTGCCTGAATTTCTTGAATGGTCTGGCGAACACACTGCGCTTTGAGTTTCATCAGTTCTCGTGGGAAATTCGGCTCGTCTTTTTCGAAGTAGTCTGCAATCTTGTGCAACTCTGGAATAACTCCCTGCGCGTGCTTGCCGTAACTAAGAAGTATCTTCATCAACTCAGGCGTTCGATTCTCGCTCGCCCAAGGATTCTGACCGCGAGTGTATTGTACACAAGCCCGTATCCCATCTTCGATATGATGCTCTGCAAGAAGTTTTAGTCCTTCGACACGAATTGAATCCGCAAACATCTCTCCGCTCGGTGCCGGTTCGACGATAGCTTTGTAAATCGCCGGCAACAACGGCTCAATCTCTTGCTTGCTCAAGTTTCGATATACAGAACCAAGGCTTCCGCGAGCCCGACCGTCTTGGTTTCCAAGTCCCACTCGAACCGCTCTGAATAACGCTTCGCGATCTACTCCCTCAAGTGATCTATTGAGCATCCCTCCGGATTGATCGAACAGGGCGAACGTAAGGTAACGCTGTTGCATCCCACGTGGATCTTTCTCGACGTCTGGATTTGATAACAGTTCAAGTAGCTTCGGGACGGCTTGCATCGCCGGTGGTCCAATGCTTGCCAACGCTTCAGCCGCTTTGACCCGCAACCATAGGTCGTCCGAGGAGAGTAAGGGCATTAGCGAATCGACCGCCGGCGCACCTCGTTTGCGAAGCGCAGTCAACGTTTGGCAAGCTCCATAGCGCGATTCAATGCGAGGTGAATCCAGCATGTCTATCAGTGGTTCGATCGGTAGATCCTTGCGTCGCGCAAGAGCCATCGCTGCTCTTTCTCGAACCACAGGAGACCAACTACTAAGGCGCTCGAAGAGTTCATCGCTGCTGAAGTTGTCGTAGTAACTTGTGCGATCTTTGTTATCCCATCCCCGCCCGTCGAGGATCAGCGACTGCGCGGTTGCGCGGTCGATACTTGCGGCAATACTCGGACGTCTTCCCGTCAGGAACGTCTTCTTCAACGGCATAGCATACGCGAGTAAATACCCCCCTGTACTCTCCCAGCCTTGGTAACTGTCAAAGTCTGGTTCCGGAGGGCCTTGGTGTATGTAAGAACCATTCCAACTCCTCGCAAAGTCGAAATGCCAACCGCCGAATTCCTTCATCCAAGCACCAGTGGCTTCAGGGCCCAACTGCGCAATTCCTGGCATTGCCCACAAGATATTGAAGTAGTTTCCAGTGTGCCCGCAGTCCCGTTCGGATCCGTGCGACGCAACACTCATCCTCGAGAAGAACTCTACTCCATCGGGTTCACCTAGTAATCCGAACAGCACGGCAGCCATGCCGCATTTGCCGTTGTCTTCATGGCCTTCAATCCACGGATGATGGTCTCCGTAAGGAACGGCACCCTTGCCGATGTAAAATCGAAGTAGTTTTGCACTTCGCTCAATCGCTTGGGTTACCTCAGGATCATCGATGCCCGCTTCGCGAGCGAGCACAAGCGAAATCGTGAGCGGCAAACCTGGGGCATTCATCATTCCGTAACCACCAAGCCGACCGTCAGGCAACGCGAATCCATGTCCCCAAGATCCCACCGCGCTCTGCCCCTTGGCTGCTTCTAATGCAAGCCGTCGCAACCCTGGGATTAGCGACTGATCGCCTGTTGCTAGGACATACTCCGAAACCAACATCATGCAGTAGCCATAATGCCACGTCTGCATACTTGTCGAGCTAAAGCTCGCTGCCCAACGCGCTTCGCGCTGCACCAACGGTAGGTATTCTTGATTCCCACTTGCGAGCAACGCCATCGCATTAAGGCACCTTGGGATGGGGTCTTGATTACGACGGTCGGGATAACCCGGTTTGCCCATCCGTTCCGCAAGTGCTCTGCAACCACTCTCCAGAATGCGCCGCGACTTATCGCACTCATACGGAGCCGTATTGCTGTAAGTCCCTAATAACGAGAGTTCTAAAGTGACCTCTTGCGTTTCCCCCTTCCGCCAACGAATCAGCGTCAGTTTTCCTGCACCGATTTCCGATTCCGCATTCGTGATCGCACTGCCGAACTCCAACCTGGGATCTGTCTCGAAAGAATGGCCATTGACGCCGAGAATTACGTCTCCGACTTCAATCACACCTTCTGCCGGAGATCCGGTTGCAACTTTCGTTACATAGATCTGCCTTGCATCTTTTGTTACCAAGCGGTCGCAGTACATCCATCCTCGCATACCGGTTGGACCAAGATTCCAGTCCTTCTTGGATTCTTCTGGAATGGTATCTCCTTGGGTGAAGTCTGGTATCGAGTCACCTCGCTTAGCACCCTGCGCATTAACCGAACTCGGGAGCGAAAGCGTCAACGCGAACAAAAATATGTTTATCAGTTTCTTCATGGTCTTGTTTATAAAGTAGTTCACTTCGAGTTTGGTCGCCATTGTGGATTCTGCTGCGCTTGATGGAAACCTTCATTGGTCGATTTTAGTTTCCATGTCTCTAGGCTTGTGATGCGAGTTGCGCTACCTACGGTGAATCCATCAATCCGTTTCGATAAAGGATTCCCGAGATAGGAGCCGACAAGTGTCGTTCGTTCACCGATGAAGACTTCGACGAGATACTTGTCGATGAAAATACGTATCTCGAGGTTCTCGTCCTTACCGAGTTGATTTATCGGGAACGCTGTTTCCGCATTACCAAGCCGAACAGTGCTCGTTTCCGGACGAAACATTAGCGGCAATCCTCCTCCCTTGCCATCGGAAAATAGCATGAATCCAAAAAGCTTTCGATCGACATCTTCTCTGGGAATCTCCAACCGGATCTCACAAGCTTCGCTGGGGGGTTCCACAAGCGACTGCAAGAAAGGATTCGCGATAGGTGGTACGCGACTTGTATGACCAAGAATAGGTTGATCAAGTACAAGGTTCGCGTGTTTGATTGGGTCGTGACGGAGGGTTTGTAGTTCCTTCAGTGGCTTGATTCGCAAGACACCATCGGCTGGCAAGCTAAGTTCACGCGGAAGTGACTGAATGGTTTTATCGAGCAGTTTGTTGTTGGTTCCGACGGAGGTTAGCCAAGCCCACATCACCCGACGTCCGTCATCGGTAAGAACAGACTCAGGGGCGAAAAAGTCGGTGCGTTGAAATAAGCCCCATGTCGGTTGGTCCTCGCGACGAGCGTTCATCCGTCCATGGGATGTCGGTATGAATTTCTCTTGTTTCGCGTCCCAGTCCCCGAGATAGTACCTGCATCCCATCGGATGGCTTATGCATAGCAACATCCACTTATCGCCAAGCTTGAAGAAGTTCGGGCAAGAGACGTCTTCACCGATGGCAACATCTGCGGGTTGATCCGAGATAAAGTCTCCGACGAGTTCCCAGTTTTTTAGATCCTTTGATTTCATCAACGGCGGATTTTCTCCTCCGGAAATGGCATAGTACGTATCGCCGATCAGGAAACAATCAGGATCCCAGTGGTTGATCTTCGCTTCGGTTCCATCGGAGTTCTTGACTTCCACTGCATAGGGTTTGAACCATTCGTTCAAGTTGCGATCCTTTGCAATGGCGATCTGATTACGCCCTGAGGCTTGGCCATGATAGATGACCGCTGGCTTGCCATCCTTTGTCATAAATCCAGTGCCGCTGAACATACCGTGACCCGTGAATGACGGTTGTAGTTTGGTAGGTTGCCATTCCCAATGCAACATGTCGGGACTTGTCACATGAATAAAGGAGAATGAGTTCTGATTATTCCCACCCCATGGATGTTGGAGGATGTAGTGCAAGTGAAACTTGCCATCGAGACAGAACGCTGCGTTCGGATCCCCTGGTAGGCTTGGGCCCCCCGGATGCATCAAGTGAAACGAAAGCTCTGATGGTTCCGAAGTGATCTGCGAGAGGCTTTTGGAGGCTACCAAGGCAGCAGTTGAGCCGTTGAGCACTAACTTGCCGGCTCGCACGAAAGCACCACCTTGAAGTTGTGTGTGTGCAATCCGGCCTGTCCGCTCCGTCGCTTGCGGATCATCAAAAGTCCACCAAGCCCAAGGTTTGATGTCTCCTTGTTCTTTGATTCGTAAAGCGCGAATCTGTTGTTCGGTTAACGCCGAGTCATAAATCCTCGCGTCTGCAACCTCACCTTCGAAGTATTCTTTGACCGATCGATGTCGCGGTCCGATCAGAATCAAACTCTCTGCATGAAACTCTTGTGGGGTTTCGATCGTATGACGCGAGTAAATGTTCCCATCTCGGTAGACGGTGATCTCCTTACCTTGATAGCAGATAGCGATTTGAACCAATGATCCTCCTTGCAGCGTTTCTGCAGCGAAGTCCTTCTGATCGCGGATGGTGCGACGAAACAAGTCGCTACCTGCCATCCAGCGAGCTTGTTGAATCTCACCGAAGATGATTCCGTCAAACCGATCGTCATTGTCGTTGATCGTAAGGATCGATCCTCCTTGCTGAGTGAGATTTGCCGGTGAAGCCCAAGCGACAAGGGTCTTGTCTCTTAGCGGTCCGTTTAGCGGTTCATCGCCGCTTGCAAAATCGGATGCACAGATGCATGCTAGGATTGCAATGGATGCGAACAAGTCGCGATGAAACGCTTTGGCAAGGATTCCTGTGAGCTGATCGGTCATGCGATGGTTCTACTTTCAGTACGGTGTTTGCAGGTCCAGCACGGTGTCTTTATTGGCGGTGTTTTAATGGGCTTTGTTTGCACGGTAAGGTTTCCATGCGCAAGGTTCCCATGGGCACGCTTTGATTTTGAGGATAATTCAAAACGCTTGCAAAGATACCACCATAAAACCGATTATGCTACCGAGATAAATAGCCCCTTGGTACAGCAACAATGTCCCTTGATACAGCAACAAAAACCAGTGATACAGGACCAATGAGGTAGAGAGATGAGTCTTACAAGCGAAACAGATTGGAAGGAGTTGATCATCATCACGGATGAAGAAGGTCGAACTTTTTGCATCTCATGCGGATGGGGTGTGGAGCCGCCAGTTGCACATATTCCCGATTCGAAGAGTTGGAAAAAAGCGGTCCCAGCTTGGCTACACGATCGCAGGGATGAAGTGATCCAGGAAGTACTCAAGCAGAAACACGTTATTCAAGAAGAGTCATTGAGCGACGATGAAGCTTCGTAATAAGTGAAGCTCGAAGGGGCAAGTAGTAGGGGTAAATTGTAGGAAGTAGTGGTTCATTCGTGAATTTTAGTGGCTGGAATTGATTTGTTTCGGTTTTGCAGCGCGGTACTCGTCCTCAGTGAAACCGTGCTCGTGCTCAGTAGAACGGTGCTCGTGCTCGTAATCGAAAACCGGCCAGAACCACAATCATATTGGCCACTTTTTTTCGTTAATAGCTCGAAATAGTGGTTGAATGCAGAGCAAATACGATCCCGTATTCATCGATAAAATGCTGCGAAAAAGCGATCAGGAAAAATATTTCGAACCAAAAACGCATGCTGCGTGCAGCTCATCGATAAAATTGTGGATTCATGCCGCAGATCGAAGATTTTCCACAAGGAGTAGTGCTGATGACCAGTCACCGTATCGAAATCGCAATGCGAATCCCGGGTCCTTGGGCTGACGGGAAAATGTTGGCGCAAGCCATCTCTGGCGACTGCAACCTTTCGGGGGATTCCCTGGTGTTGCCTGACGGATCCCAAGTCGAACTTCACATCAGGCCAAGGGATAGCCAATTCGCGGATGTCTTCAAAAGCAGCTGCCGACGAGAGCCTTCAAGCAAAGAGTTACAGCAAGTTCAAAACTACCGATTGCAAGTTTGTTTGGCTGGTCCAGGAGGGTCGATGGAAAGCGCCTCGGCGATGATGCGAAGCGCCCTTCCGCTTCTACAAGCTGGAGGCGCAGGGGTGTTTATCGACAATTCAGCACTTTCCTTTGGAGCGTCCGATTGGAGTAAGATGGCTGAATTCTGCGATGCCGATGCTTTGACGTTTGGTTTGGTCAACATCATTCGCAGCGATCAAGATATATACACGATTGGAATGCAGGTCTTAGGGCAACCGGATTTGATCATGCCAATCAAGAGTGCGGGCGAAGGAGGTTCATTGATCATCGACTTGATGCTGAAAACCGCAATGAGCGGCCAAAGCTTTGAAGATGGTCAGAAGATGGAGCTACCCACTGGTCAGTCTTTCAGAGTTCGTAAAATCCCCGATGAAGATTTTCCAGCCGGGTCCCCTATGCACAATCCATGGGGGCGACTTCAACTCTCAAGCGAAAGATCTACTAACAAGAGCTTAAGCCAAATGAACTTGGTTCGAAACCGGCTACGTCCCTAAAGGTGGTAGCCAAAGTAACTCATCGACGTATTACGCTGAGAGACGCTTAACAAATCTTCTTCAATCTCAGCGAGTACTTGTTGCTGACGGCTCTGTCGGTATCGAGATCGCAGTCAGGACAATAGCTTATGATTGCTTCACTAAGCTTTGTTCGGTAGTCATTTTTTCTAACCTTCCAGAAAGTGCAAAGAAGGTTGGGGCCCAGAGTCCTATGAAAATCCCGAAGCGTTCAGCGTGGGCTTTTGATTCAGCGGAGTCGCCACCAGCTAAAAACCAAATAGCGATTGAGCCGATAATGGACGCAAATCCGAGAAGAAAGCAGAGGTTTGAAAGTAGCTTATATTGAGAGATGTTCATTTACAAACCGATCGGGATAAGTGGTGTTGGCACAGAGACATCAACCCAAAGTTTGCGTTGATGTTGTAAGGAGAGTACGACAAGCCTCCGCAAAGAGTGCTTTGTGCGGTTTTGAAGAACGATTAGCTAGGCAAGATTACGGAATCAACAACGTGAATAACGCCGTTGGTGCAGTGGATATCCGCTGAGACAACCGTTGCATCATCAATCATCACTTTGCCGTCCTTAACTTCGATCTTGATCGGCTTGTTAGCTACCGTTGTAGCTGTCGTCAGCTTCATGGCATCGGCTGCAATTACTTTCCCCGCGATCACATGATGTGTGAGAATTGTTACTAACTTGTCTTTGTTTTCAGGCAAGACTAAGCTCTCAACCGTTCCTACAGGAAGCTTCGCAAATGCTTCATCCGTGGGCGCGAAGACGGTAAAAGGCCCCGTACCTTTGAGAGTATCGACCAAGCCTGCAGCTCCAAGTGCGGCAGCAAGAGTTTTGAAAGTACCCGCACCAACTGCTGTGTCAACAATATCCAACATACGTATTTCCTTGGCTCTTCATACTCGACTCGTGACTCCAGAGTGTCTGGTTTCGTTCACAGCCGAGTAGGAAACGCATTGGATAGTAGGTGGTCGGAAAGCCCCTAGGCCCTTTGACGCTGCAGAACCCTCCCGACGAACGCGTTCTAAGGTGGCTTAGGAATCGCGTGCAAAGACGCAGTAAGATGTCACAACGAACGTTATAAATGGGTAGCCACCCGTCGCCAGACGGTGGACGCTCAGCATTGTAACGCAGGTCTTCCGCCCCAACGGGGCATAATGGGATAGCCCAGGGCAACGCCCTGGGGATAGTACTCACCGCTGAGCGAACCATGCGCTATCAACGCAGTCCTGACTTCATGATATATTTCCAAGCTCTCACGTTTGCACATCGCAAACGTGAAAACGTTCC
>Ga0208225_1000073_pt1 | contig 26725 bp, 26 predicted proteins | sample LakMenEpi15Jun10_FD_150701 | JGI IMG/M metagenome (GOLD analysis project Ga0208225, IMG submission 150701) | Freshwater microbial communities from Lake Mendota, WI - 15JUN2010 deep hole epilimnion (SPAdes) | ecosystem: Environmental > Aquatic > Freshwater > Lake > Epilimnion/Euphotic zone ... | reverse complement strand
CCCTTTAAAATATGTAATTTTCCCTTGCCCCAAATCTGCCAAGGTTTATCTGCTCGTTTAACTACCGCCGTCATCTCATCAATGCCAATTAGTATTGAATCCCCAGGAAGATCAAGTAATACCTTGGCGGCAGAGTCTGGAATCCATTTAAAAAACTTATCAAAGTGGGGAATTACTCTTATTTGTTTTGTTAAATTAAAACCTGGGGTGGGATGAGCTCTACTTAGTCGAAAGTGTGGAATGGCAGAGCTAAATGCCATAGCCCCTGCGCTACAACCAGCGAGAGAGCCACCTGATTGCCAATTTTTTAAGATTAAATCCCATAACAAGGTATCTCGCACAGTATCTGCTAGGTAGTGGGGATCTCCACCTGATAGGTAGATTAACGCCGCATCATTTACACCTTTTAGTAACTCTGGGTTATTGGCATCATCTCTAGTGAAGATTGGCAAGAAAGATTGCTCAACTCCTAAGGAAGAGGCAGCGGAGGCACCGAGAGATTGCCAGTAATTAATTCGATTATCACTTTCTTGTCCAGCTGCAGTCGGGATCTGAATGTAGATAGGTTTTTTTCCATTTGCTATGCCATCATTGATTAAGGATTGTTCAAACTCCTTCATCTGTGGCAGATACTCACCTGAGCCAACTAAGGCGAGTGAGCCATTACTTTTCATCTTGGCTAAATTCTACCTTTCTTATCTTTACTACTGGTTTGATCACAGTTGTTGGGATAGGGTTGAACAATGTCCTATCAGGTAGATCAAGTTCGCAAAGATTTTCCATCCTTAAACTCAGGTATTGCCTACTTTGATGGCCCAGGTGGCACCCAAACTCCACAGATTGTTGGGGATGCGATTGCAAAGGCGATTGTGCAGCCATTATCAAACCGGGGAACTACCACTATCTCTGAGCAAAATGCAGAGGATTGTGTAGTGGGTTATCGAAATGCAGTTGCTGATTTATTAAATTGTGATCCAAAGGGTGTGGTTTATGGCAGAAGTTGGACCCAATTAACCTATGACTTCTCAAGAACATTAGCTAAAAGTTGGAGTGCTGGGGATGAAATAATTGTTTCGCAATTAGACCATGATTCAAATATCAGACCCTGGGTTCAAGCAGCGGATGCAAAGGGTGTGACTGTTAAGTGGGCAAAGGTAAATACCCAAACAAGTGAATTAGATACCCAATCTGTCACAGATTTACTAAGTGATAAGACAAAGTTTGTGGCAGTCACTGGTGCTTCAAATACCTTAGGAACTAGACCCGATATCAAAGCAATAGGAAGTGCGGTTCAGGCAAATGGTTCACTCTTTTTAGTGGATGGTGTGCACCTTACCCCTCATGCAGTAATTGATTTCAAAAATCTGCCAGTAGATTTCTATGGATTTTCCTCTTACAAACTTCTTGGCCCACACTGCGCATCATTTGTAGCAGACCCATCCCTTCTTGAAACATTAAGTAATGACAAATTGTTGCCCTCCACCATGGTGGTGCCAGAGCGGTTTGAGTTTGGCACCTTGCCATATGAGTTAATGGCAGGGGTAAGTGCTGCTATTGATTATGTAGCCGGTCTTGATAAATCAGCAGCAGGTAGTAGAAGGCAGCGCTTAGTAACTTCCCTTAACGCATTGGAAGAGTATGAACAATCACTCTTTGATTACCTTGTAGCTGGACTTACAAAATTACCTGGCATAACTATCTACTCCAAGGCAAAGCATCACACACCAACTGCCTACTTTAATTTAAAGGATGTAGTGGCAGCAGATCTTTATAAATTTATGGCGGGTAAAAAGATAAATCTGCCAGCCCATAACTTCTACGCACTTGAGGTATCGCGAGCCCTTGGCTTAGGCGATACTGGCGCAATCAGAGCAGGACTTGCTCCCTACTCAACCAAGGATGATGTTGATCGGTTGATATCTGGTTTAGAAGAGTATTTAGCTAAGAGGTAATTTTGATGGCAATAACTAATACCGACCGCACCTCTTATTTTCCGCTTATTGAAAAACGGTACGGCGAGAAGATGAGTTACTGGCATGGTGTAATGAACAAACTAGAGGGAAAAAAGTATCCAGAACAAATTGCACATTTGAAAGAGAATTACGGATTTTCCCAAGCACATGCCAATGCTCTTGTTATGTACTCAAGGGGTTCAAAATCTGCTGCTAGGTATGCATCAGTTGCTGATTACTACAAATCCTTAGATCCAAAGCAGGCAAAATTAATCAAGGCAATCTTTGCTGCAATTAAGAAGAAGCACCCAAAGTTAAAGTTGGTGATCGCTTGGAATCAGCCGATGTTAAAAAATGGGGATCAATATGTATTTGGCGTATCCTCATCGAAAAATCACATCTCAATCGCACCTTGGAGTGAGAAGGTATTAAAAAAGTTTGCCCCCCAATTTAAAGAGTATCGGGTAACTAAAAAAACTATTGCACTACCTAATGATTGGAAGGTTGATCAAAAAGTACTTTGCGATATGGTCAAAGCTAATTTGGCGCAAAAATCAATCTAATTTATAGATCTGACCTGTCTGCTTTCCTAAGATTGATTTAACGTAGGCATCTGCCACAGATTGCGCGCTCACCTGGTGGTAACCGGCAAACTTTGCATGATAACTTGTAGCCTCAATTAATACATTTGGACTAACTGTATTTATTCGCAACCCTCTTGGTAGATCAATGGCTGCAGCTAAGGTAAAGGATTCAACTGCGCCATTTGCTAGGGCAGCAGCAGATGAGGTTGGAATTGGGTCCCTGGCTAATACCCCAGTCATTAAGGTAAATGAGCCGCCATCAGTTAAGTAATCAATACCTGCTCGAACTAATTCAACCTGACCAAGTGCTTTATCTTTAAAACTAATTAAATAATCATCATATGAGATCTCAGTTATTGGTTTATAAACAACCTTGCCAATACAAGAGGCTACCGCGTCAACCTTTCCAATCTTTTCATACATCGCCTTAATGGAGGCGGGATCTTTAACATCAACTTTGATATCAGTAGTTCTAGATACTCCAACCACGGTGCCATATTTACTTAAAGTCTTTGCCACATATGAACCAATTAACCCAGTTGAACCAACCACAATAAACTTCATTAAATACCACCCTTATTAGCAAAGCCTTAGGTCAGATCATATGCCAGTAGTTGAAGTGATAGGTGGTGTTAGTGGTTAGGATAGGAAAATGATTGAGGTGATCTCAGCCCACGCCGAAGGTGAGGTTGGGGATGTAATCATTGGTGGCGTTGATGCGATCCCAGGTAAAACCATCTGGGAGCAATCTAGATTTATTGCAAATGATCAATCACTTCGAAAATTTATTTTAAATGAACCCCGTGGTGGAGTTTTTCGCCATGTAAATCTACTTGTGCCACCAACAGATCCTGCCGCTGCGGTTGCATTTATCATCATGGAGCCAGAGGACACTCCCCCAATGTCTGGATCAAACTCAATCTGTGTTGCAACTGTTGTATTAGAGCGCGGTATCGTAAAGATGGTTGAGCCAATTACTAACTTAGTAATGCAAGCACCAGGTGGACTTGTTTATGTAACCGCCCACTGCAAAGCTGGGAAGGTAACTAAGGTAGTTGTAAAAAACATTGCATCCTTTGCTGGGCAATTAAATGCCCGTCTTGAAGTAGATGGTTTAGGCAGTATTGAAGTTGACACCGCATTTGGTGGAGATAGCTTTGTTATTACCGATGCAGTTAAATTAGGTTTTGAGATAAAGGCAGATGAGGCGGCAGATTTAGCCAAGGTGGGAATGAAGATCACTGCTGCTGCAAATGAGCAATTACAGTTTGAGCATCCAACAAATCCTGATTGGCGTCACTTCTCTTTTACCCAAATAGCACTTCCTATCTTTTATGAAAACGGTGTGGCGATAAGTAAAAATGCGGTGGCGATTCAGCCAGGCAAAATAGATCGCTCACCAACTGGCACTGGCTGCTCAGCTAGATTGGCGCTTTTACACAAAAAAGGTGTTTTAAAACTTAATGATCTAATGATTGGTCGATCAATTATTGATTCTCAATTTGAGTGCAAGATTGAGCAGGAGATTAGCGTTGGTGATAAACCAGGAATAATTCCATCTATCGCAGGCCAAGCTTGGATTACTGGACACCATCAACACACTTTGGATCCAACAGATCCATACCCACTTGGTTATAAGTTAAGTGATACCTGGCCAAATAAACTCTAACCTACTGAAACTTTAGTAACTACTCCTTTTGAAATATATAGATCCACTCGCTCAGTTCGATAATCTCTAGTGAGTGCAAAGGACTCCCCATCCTCTTGAGCGATTCGAGTAATGCCATTAAGTGATTGAACGCAGGAGATCGCACTCTGCTTTTTCATACCAACCAAAGTAGCTGCTTGAGCATTAGTAATTACTACTGGAGATGTTGGTTCAACTACTGGACACTGCTTTGGTTGATAAATCTCACCCCTTACCTCTTTACTGCCGGTAGATACGGTAATTCCAGCCCTGCCCTTTGATTTAATTGAGAACTCATATATTCCTGCTTTAGCAGTTTGAGAAAACCTAGATAAGAAGAGGTAATTGGTTCTGCCATATGGCTCATAAAACTTACTTCGTTCATTTAACTTAATAACCTGCTTTGTGCCATCTGGTGCGGTAATTGTTACCACCGGTAATTTACTAGTAGCTAATCTATTCTCTGGAGTGCGATCAATAATCAAATACTCAAAATTTAATAACTCATCCTCCTCTAAGGAGATGCGAAAACCACGTTCTTGATTTGCTTTGGTGAAGTTAACTCGCATGGCAAAGGAGACTGTGCCATCGACCATTATTGGACCAGCCTTTGCTGAGGTGTGAGCATCGGTAATGGCAACTGGTTGATGGGCTAGCGCTGGTGTGATTGAGGCAAGTAAAAAAGCTGCTACTAAACTCGAGATCCGCATCCACAGATTTAACCACATCAAGGTCAGAAATTACTGAGTGTTTGCGCATAACATTGACCCCATGCAGGCAAAGATTAAAAATGGCTTTAAGCCAAAGGTTTGTGTTACCTGCAAATTAGAGTTTGAGTGGCGTAAAAAATGGGCAAAAAATTGGGAAAATGTTAAGTACTGCTCTAAAAGATGTGGTGGCAAGTGAAGCGAATCATCTATGTCAGCCATGATCAATTAAATGCTGGGTATGGCGCGTTAAAGAAAGCTAAACCGAATGATGATCTAATTGTCCTGGTTGAAAGTCAGCGGATGCTCGCAACTGAGTTTGGTAGCAAGGTGCGGCTCTACTTTTTGCTATCTAGCGCTGCCCACTTTGTTAAATCATTAAAAGATGATGGTTACACCGTTGTCTACCAAAAAAGCGCCACCACAGTTGATGGCTTAAAAGAGGTTTTAAAAAAGTATCCAAATCTGCCAATAACCGCTGCCACCCCTAGCTCATTTAGATTAAAACAATCACTAACTGATTTTGGAGTTACCTTTGTTGAAAATGATTTCTTCCTAACTCCTGCCAAGATATTTTCTGATTGGGCAAACTCCCAAAAAAGTTACTTAATGGAGTCTTTTTATCGCGCGCAGCGGATTAGGTTAAATATCTTGGTTGAAAAGGGTAAGCCAGTTGGGGGTGCGTGGAATTTTGATAAGGAAAACCGCTCACCACTTCCTAAGGGTTATAAATTCCCACCTTACCTACAACACAAAGCTGATGAGATTGATAACCAGATTGCATCTGAGTTAGGGATAAAACCAGTAACTGATTTTGCCACCTCAAGGGATGGGGCAAAGCGGGTATTAAAAAACTTCTTAGATAATCACTTCGCACTCTTTGGTCCATATGAGGATGCGATGACGGTAGATAACTGGTCACTTCACCACTCACTCCTAAGTCCATATTTAAATAATGGGCTGCTTCACCCCGCTGAGGTGATTGATGCTGCAGTTAAAAGATTTGAAAAAGGGGATATCCCGATCGCCTCTGCTGAAGGGTTTATCCGCCAGATTATTGGCTGGCGTGAGTATGTAAATGGGATGTATTGGCATTTGGGCAAAGATTACAAAGAGTTAAATAACCTAAATGCAAAGCGAAAATTACTTCCGCTTTTTGAGGATGCAGATAAGACAAAGATGAATTGCATTAAAAGTAATCTAGAAGATATCCAAGCAAGAGGGTGGGTTCACCATATTCCCCGTCTTATGTTGCTTAGTAATTTAGCGCTAATTACCGGCACAAACCCACAAGAGTTTTTATCTTGGATGCGCAGGGTTTTTATTGATGCCACCGATTGGGTAATGGTGCCAAATGTAATTGGCATGGGAGTCCACGCTGATAATGGTGTGATGATGACAAAGCCATATGCAGCAGGGGGTGCTTATATTTCAAAGATGAGTAATTACTGCAAAGGGTGTGTTTATGATCCAAAGCTAAGAACTGGCGATACCGCCTGTCCCTTCACCACCTTGTACTGGGATTTTCTAGATAGAAATCATGAGCAGTTTGTAGGAAATCATCGAATGGCCCAGCAATTATTTGGAGTTAAAAGATTAAAGGATATGCCAGAGGTTAAAAAGCGGGCCCAGGCAGTACTTGCTGGATTAGATAAGGGGCTAATCTAATCATTGTGAAATCACTACTTTCAGTAATTGGCGTGGCAACTGTATTTGTATATGCAATTGGCTCAGGTCTTTGGGTTAACACAGGTGATAATTGGTATCGCTCACTTAACCAACCACCTTGGCAGCCACCTGATTTTATCTTTGGTTTGATCTGGCCATATAACTTTGTAGTTTTAGGTATTGCTGCTGTTACCGTTTCAAATCAATTATCAACTACTAGGGCGATTGTTTATCTATCAATCTTTGCACTCTCAGTAGTATTTGCTCTCACCTGGGCGTATCAGTTTTATCGGCCACACAACCTATTTGCCGCCTCTATCGCACTTGCTTTGGTAGCGATTTTGACCCTGCCAATGCTCTTTTTTATCTACCAAGCATCATTGGGAGTATTTCTAGCAACCATCCCCTACCAACTTTGGGTAATTACCGCAGCTTATTTAAGTTATAACTACGCTAAGTTAAATTAGCTTTTATTGCGGTGGGCAGACTTTGATAAAAAGATTGCAAAGACTAAGGCGATAACGACTAGGGCATTTAGGCCTAATTCATATAAGGCTCTTCTAAATGCCTCATCTGATTTTTCAGCGGTTAAGGTCAATGAGGCGCCAACAGTTAAAATATGACGAACCGCTGCAATTACGCCAATAATTAAGAACTTATCTAATTGATAAACACCATCGGTAAAGCGTGAGATTACAGTTCTAAGAATCTCTAAGATAATTACGATAAATAAGATGTCATTAACACCTTGAATCATCCCATTTGGAAAGAAGGGTGTGGTCTCAATTAATCTCTTTATTGAGTAGAAAAATGCTCCTACTCCAATTACAAATAGTGACAATGCCAAGATGGCGTGGAAGATATCCTCAACTAAATCAACATACTTAGTTGGCAGAATTGAAGTTTCAATTCGTTGATTATCGGTTTTGTTAGCCATGGTTAAATATAGATCTTATGCAGTAACAATCCCATCTCACCACGCAGATAAAATTACTTAATCGCGAAGTAGCCAGGAAAGTACTCGCACTAAGGGTGAGCTTCGATGGCTTGCTACCCAACGGTAAGCACCTCGACCAAGTGGGCCAGAGCTTTTTAGAAGAAGGGCTAAAACTTTATTGCCACGTAATTTAAGCAGGTAGGAAACCGCATCTGCTCCAGCATATTTACTTTCTCCTTGGAGTACATAAACTGATTTTTCGCACTGCTGCTTAGTTAACCCAAATTTACTTAAATCAGTTGTGTGAAAATCAAGGGCAACAACTGCCACCTCTTTTTTTACCCAGTTAATCGATCTTGTGCATAGAAGGCAAGTGCCATCATAAATAACTGTAACTGGCGGTAACACTGGTTAACTCACTCTGGGTAGCTCAAAACTACTCTGCGAAATCTCCACCACGGCCTGTGCTCTTACCCTTTGGTCTTTTAGGCCGCTCATACAAATAGACAAACACCCCTAGGGTCAAAGCTAGGGGTGCTAGCCAAATAAATAGATCCTTCAATTACATCCCAAAGATTGCCATGTAGGCAACTACAAAAATTAGAATATCAGCAACAATAATAAATGCTGCAGTAGCGGAGACAAAGTTCTTTGAGCTAACAATCTTTTTAGCTAATGGACCAGTCTTTGCTACCTTAGCTAGCTCTTCGCAGATTACTTCACCCTCACGAATTGCAGCGTATTGATTAATAGTGGTCAAAACACCTGTGATGGCAATTACCGCTAATGCAAAATACTTAGCGCTATCTGTGGCCTTATCAAAGTAACCAAGAGTTGATAAAACAAAGGCAGCGATTAAAACAAGTACTGGCTGCATCTGAGCATTAATAATTTGTGCTCTACTATTATTCCAAAGCTTAATTAAATCCTTTTCACTCATCGACTTCCCCATTCTTTAAAAAGCCCTAAAATCAACTTGATCTAGGATAAGGTAAATTTTATCGCTCCATATTTGATTTAACCCCTCAACTTTCAGGTGTTTGTAGTTAAATATAGGTGAGATTACCGACTTTTAAGGAGAAATTAACCTTTAGCTCTAACTTACTGTTTGCTTTACATCTACTTGGCTAATCTGAGTAGCCAGCCATTTTTCATACAGCTGCTCAAGTGGCCAAGCAGCAAATGCTCTAATTGATACTCCCCTGGCCCCAGTTCTTCTAACTACACCTTTTGCCAGGATTAAGTTATTTGCCTTAATAATATGGGCATAACTTTGTTGGGTATCTTCAAAAAAAGTTAGATCACTACAGCCAAAGCCATCATCTATGGTTAGAAATAAAACTCGTTTGCCACTTCTAATTGGTGGTGATTGCAGCGCCACCTTTACCCCAACAACTAATACCTCTTGATTAGATCTGACCCTTATTAGATCACTTGATTTACAAACCTTCAGGGCATCTAAAAATGGGGCGTACTGTTTAAGTAGGTGCTCGGTAATATCTAAACCTAGATTTTGTAACTCACTACTAATTTGCTCACTTTTTGTAATATCAGGTAAACCTAAGCTATCTATCTCACCCGGTGATAAGGCAAGGGATAATTGACCAGCAGCTGCTTTGCCAGAGTTTAATTGTTTTAACTCCTGCAGATGAATATAAAGATCTCGTCTATTTAACTTACTCTCCTTACCAATTCCATGAAGTAGATCAAAGGCGCCAATCTCAACTAACACCTGGGTAGTTGGCCAAAAAGCCCCGGAGCGATAGGTGAAATCAGCTAGATCGGTATAAGGACGGTTGGCAATTATTGATTTAATCTCACTAGTAGATATACCGGCAATATCTGCCAGGGATACTCTAATTCCATAACCTGAAGCATCTGGCAGAGTTAATCTCTCGCCGCTGCTTTTAGTATTTGGTGCGGTGTATAGGTAGCTCTCTTTTTCACCTGCTGCTACTTTCTCAACCCGATAACTGGCATCTGATTTATTAATATCTACTGGCAAGATCTTTATTCCCCACTGCCTAGCCTCATCAATTATTAATCGCTTTGGATACATCCCAGGTTCATGAGTTAAAACTGCCGCTAAAAAAGCTGCGGTGTGATGGGTCTTTAAATACGCTGATTGATAGGTAGTCATGGCAAAGGCAGATGCATGTGCTTTACAAAAACCAAAGGAGGCAAAATCTCGCAAGATCTGCCAGGTGTAATCAACAACTGATTTTGAGTAACCACACTTTGCTGCTCGCTGATAAAACCAATCACAAACCTCGGCCATTCCCTCCTTGCTGCCTAAATTTCTGCGCATCTGATCGGCTGCGCCAAAGGTTGAACCGGTTAACTTGGCAATTATTTCAATTACCTGCTCATGAAAGACCACCACTCCTTTAGTTTGCGCAAGAATTGGTGCTAAATCATCATGAATTAAATTTGCCTCTATCACACCAGATCTAGCATTTAAAAAAGGTGTGATCATCTCAGATTTAATTGGACCTGGACGAAAGAGTGAGATACCAATTACTAAATCATTAAATTGATCAGGAACTAACTTGCCAACTAACTCCCGCTGTCCTGGGCTTTCCACCTGAAATAAACCTAGAGTTCTAGTGGATTTAATTAGATCAAAGGTTAACTTGTCATCTAAGGCAATCTTGTTGATATCTAAGCTTTCATCTTCAACCTCTTTAATCTCATTTAAGGTGTAGGCAATTGCAGATTGCATTCGCACCCCCAATACATCTAACTTTAAAAAGCCAAGTCCCTCCACATCATCCTTATCAAAGGAGAGCATTGGGTAATTACTTTGGTTAATTAAGATGGGTGAAAAATCTAGTAATCGATCATCGGAGATCACCACCGCACATGGGTGCATCGATAGATGACGGGGCAGCTTATCTAGCCGCATTGCTAAGTTAATTGTGGCTTTAATCAATGGGGAGGAAAGATCTAATCTTTTTAACTCAGGTAATTGCTTGATTGCATTGCCAATATTTCTAGCGCTGATATGTGGCATAGATTTTGCTAGTAGATCAATCTGGGTTCGATCTGCCCCTAATGCATTTCCAGCATCTCTAATTGCATGGCGAGCGCGGTATCGCTCCACCATTGAAACTGTGGCACACCGCCCTTGATTGCCCACCTTTGCCCAATTGCTATCACCATACCTTTTAAAGATTAGGTCATAGATCTCATACCTTCGATCTGACTCAACATCAATATCAATATCTGGTAACTCATTTCGCTCTAACGAGCAAAACCGCTCCATCAGTAAGCCATTACTAATTGGATCAACCTCAGAGATACCAAGTAGATGACAAGTTAGCGATCCCGCCGCACTTCCCCGGGCGGCAACTCTTATGCCAAGTGATCTTGCTGAATCAACAATGCCAGCTACGGTGAGAAAGTAGGAGGTAAAACCTAATTGACCAATTGTGTTTATCTCCTGCTCTAACCTGCTAGCTGCAACCTTCTTTAAATCAGCTGGGTAGTAGTAATCAATATTTGCTGCCGCCTTTTGCTCAAGTTGTGCCAATAACTGCACCTGGTTACTTGCATTAAATAACTTTGGCTCAGGCAGGTGAACACCGCCAATACCAATTTCTGCTCTTGGCTTTAATTGGCAGATTTGGGCAATATCTTGGGTGGTTTTTATTAATTGATAGCCATCAAAAAGCCCAGCTTGTCTTGATATCTGATCTGCTAGGTAACTCATATCCTGGCTATCTTTTAGGTAAGCCTCACCATTGCTTCGCTCAGTAGTGGCATCACTTATTAGAGATAATTTGCGACTAGCATCTAGTAGATCTGCCACCGGTCCATCTGATTGATCTAAAAATCTAACTGAATTGGTAATTACTGCAGGTATTTGATATTTATTAGCAAAGGTTAGGGATTTTGCCGCATTTGCAGTTGATCTTAAATTTCCTGCCCGCTCAAGGTGGCTAGTGCACTCAATTACTACCTGATCAAAGCCAGCCTTTGCTAACTGATAGATACTTAAAGCTGCTCCTTCTTTTCTGCCAATTAGATTGGTAATTAACCCAGAGTTTATGCCAAAGAGTGCGATTAGATCAAATGAGTATTGATTAAATCTTTCTAATAACTCAACAGTCAATACCCCATCACTGGTGTTGGTGTTAATGGCAGTTACTAATCTATATAAAGATGATAATTTGCCAGCTTTGGCAAGTAGGGTGATACGAGATTGCTTTTGGATAAAGCCAATATTGATGCCAAGAATTGGGTTAATCCCATAGCTCTCACAACTTTGGGCAAATCTAACTGCGCCAGCTAAATTGTCGATATCGGTTAATGCTAAGGCGCTCATATTTAATTGGGCAGCTTTAGCAACTAAATCCTCTGGGTGGTTAACCCCATACTTAAAGGAGTAGTTAGAGCAGACAGATAGATGGGTAAATGGTGTAACCATTTTTATTTGCCTCTAGAGCTTGGCCTAATCTGCCAAGAGTTATCACTTTGATTAAACTCAATCTCAAAGGTGGTGAGTGCGCCAATGGGAGCTGCCTCTACCTGCCAATACCTACTTACCTCTTCATTAATCTGATCGGAGTTAATTTTTTGCCACCAAGGATTACTTTGCAGCCAGGTGGTTAATACCTCACTGATATGAAAGCGCACCCCTTGGTAAATAAACTCAACCGGATCACCACTTTGAGTAGTCAGGCAGATCTTGGCCAACTGGTTTTGGCTTAAATCATCACTTGATTTGCGTTCGAACATTTGTTCGATAAGATACTAAACCCCACTGACAGTGGCAAGTTGGCAACTAGAAGTGATGGGTTTTAAAAAAGTGTGCCAGAGGGCGGTAGCTCTATTTGTGCTGCCAACGCCTGCCCAGTATTTCTTGCATTATTAACCTCATCAGATACTGGCCAAAAGGTTAAGCCCGCATCTGCCTGCTTTATATCAATCATCTTTAAGTAATCACTTATCTCATCTGGTGATAAAGATTTATTACTAAGCCAGGTGCTCCATAAACTCTTTGGCAAGATCACCGGCATTCGGTGATGAATTGGTTTTAATATTCCAACTACCTCTCTGGTAATAATGGCAGCGGTGGTAATTGGTGAGGATGTTTGGGGATTAATCCACTCTTCATAAATACCAGCGATGGCAATTGAGCTCTTATCTTTATTTGAGATATAAAAAGGCTGCTTTGGTTTGTATTGGCCAAGCTCTGTTGCCCACTCATAATATCCAGTTGCCGGTATTAAACATCTTCTTGATTTAAAGGCGCTCTTAAAGGTTGGCTTTTCGGCAATTGATTCCACTCTGGCATTAATTGCATTTGCTTGTCTGCTGGCATCCTTTGCCCAGGATGGAATTAATCCCCACCGACCCATTTGAATTGTTCGGCTATCTCCTGCCAGATTATCGGATGCAATAAATGGAATTGGTGTGGTGGGTGAGATATTCCAATTACTTGGAGTGAACGCTGCATTAGCATTTCCAGCTGCAAACTCAAGTGCTAAGTCATCTCCTGAGATATTTAACGCATACCTTCCACACATGCTCTTACTCTACCGATAAAGATTAAGCCGGCAGTTTTTGGCCAACACAGGTTGATAAAATTTTATCTATTGCCACCTTCTCTGGCTTTGTCACCCATAAGCCATACTTTGCTTTGACTGCAACCTGCCTAGCAACATACTCACAGCGAAATGCTTTAGAAGGTGGTAGCCAGGTGGCAGCATCCCCATCACCTTTTTGGCGATTTAATTTTGAGTCAACCGCCAATAAATTAAGTGGATCATTGGCGATTTGTGTGCGCTTACTTTTATCAAAATAGGCCGCCCCAGTTTGCCAAGCATTAGATAGCGCCACCACATGATCAATATCAATTACCACCTTGGTGGTAGAGAAGGTAATTACCTTGCCACTAAATGGATCTAGTAGTTGCCCAGCAATCACCTTGCAATCTCTAGTTCCTACCTTGTAAGTGATATTTGTAAGATCTCGTTTTAAGGTGTCATTTCTAGCATCACAACCATTTCGATCTGGATCTGACCAGTGTGGAAATTGGGATCTGGCATACCCAGTCTTAGCCGCTCTTCCCTTTACCTCTAAATTATTTAGTGCAGCAAGTGCATCTATTGGAGCAGCTTGGGTGTTGGAGGGTGAAAGGAGTGTGAGTAGAAGTGTGATTACTACTGTCCGTCTCATACGGCAATACTCTTAGTAATACCTTAATAAGGCAAGTATTTAAATAACTAAGCTACCAAGTTCAGAATCAACTGCATTTAACAACAAGATTAGATCAATAATTACGGTAATAATCAAAGACTTAAAGATTACTGAGTTTGGTGCGATGCTAGTAATAGCTGCTGCTATTAGCCCGATTACTAATAATGGCGTATTGCCAACAAGTGAGTGCAGGATCAATGTTGTGCCAATTAATAAGCTGGCACAGATTATTCGGCTTACTTTTTTGCCCAATCTCTGCGGCAATCCCTTGATCTTAGATTCAAGATCTTGATCTATATCCTTAAGCACATTTGCAAAGTGTGCTGCCACTCCTAGAAGTGCCCCGCAGGTGATTAACCAAATTGGTGGGGTTCGATCAGTTGAGATCACTATCGATGAAACTAAAGCTGCAAAGGCAAGTGCGTATGGCAGGGGTGAAAAGAGTGTGGATTTAAAGTAGAAGTTATAAGCAACGCCCATCCCTACCCCAAATAAATAAAGTAAGCCACCTTTAATACCAAGTGGGCCAAATAGATTAAAGATAAGTGTGAAGGGTGCGCAGATTTTGATGGCACGTAGTAACTGTTTACTTGTTATCTCACCACTTACTAAAGGTTTTACGGTCCGGTTATGTTTTAAATCATCTGGATAATCATTTAAATCATTACTCCAGCCAACAAGAAGTTGGCCTAGGAAGATGCCAAAGGCAATAACAAATGCCGGTCCTTCCCACCATAATGAGGTAGCCAGCAAAAATGAAATAAAAGTTACTGCAGCCGTTGGCCCTATGTGGCTTGCTCTAAGCAGAGACAGCAAGGTTACTTATTACCTATTGCCTTTTTAAGATCTAAATACTCTTCGCAGTTAACCCCGCATAAACGCTTTAATTTAGCTAAATTACTTTTTGCTGCACTTATCTTCTTTGTCACCATAAACAACTCACCCTGGTATTCAAGAGCGCCTAGGTGATTTGGATTTATCCGCAACGCTTTTGTGTAGTAGGTGGCGGCAGCCTTATTTTGCTTTAAATTTCTAGCGCTATAACCCAGCAGGTTATTGATATCAGCATTATTTGGGTAATTTCTATCGGCAATCTTTAATGATGCAAGAGCTGATGAGAAATTTTTGCTAGCAATTAAACTTCGTATCGCGGTTAAATCGGTGGTTAAATTCTTTGTCGGTGCAGATGGCATCGGAGTTGCAGCCGGAGTTACTACCTCATACTTAGCAGTTGGCGTAGGGGTTGCAGCTGGCGCTGGTGCTGGTGCTGATCCACCAGTATCTGCTGCATAAGCGTTTGGCGTAATAAGTACCAGCAGGAGGGTTAAAACTAATTTTTGCATAGGTAAAGGTTATCCATACCAAAAGGTTATTAGTAGATAGAAAGGTGTAATTTAAACTACAAAATTTACTAATTTAGGCGCTACGGTAATTACCTTACTTACCTGTAATCCAGCTAGCGCACTCTTAATCTCAGCATTTTCTCTGCCTAATTTTTCTAGCTCCTCTTTTGAGATATTAGGTGAGACCTCAATACGATCTTTGATCTTTCCATTTACTTGCAATATTGCAATCACATTATCAACACCTAGTAATGACTTATCAATTACTGGCCAGCCCGCATTTGCAATCGCAGGTTTGTGTCCAAGCTTTTCCCACATATCTTCTGCGGTGTATGGGGCAACTAGTGAAAGGCAGATGGCAATAGCCTCCGCTGCCTCACGAACTGCAGGGTCTGTTGGACCACACCCAGAATCAATTGCTTTTCTAGTGGCATTTACCAACTCCATAACTCTGGCAATTGCTACGTTAAATCTAAAGGATTCAACCGCTAACTCAATATCAGACAGTGATTTATGAGTTACCTTCCTTAGTTCAATATTTCCACTCTTAAAATCAACCCCGGCTTTGCTACTTACATCCTGGCTAATTCGCCAAGCACGATTTAAAAACTTTAATGAACCAGCAGGTGATACATCTGCCCAATCAATATCATCCTCAGGAGGTGCGGCAAATACCATCGATACACGAATCGCATCCACGCCATGCTTATCTAACTCATCAGATAACTTAACCAGATTTCCTCGACTCTTACTCATTGCTGAGCCATCCATTAAAACCATTCCTTGATTTAAAAGGCGAGTAAATGGTTCGGTGAAGTTTAAAAGGCCAAGATCATGCAATACCTTGGTGAAAAAGCGGGAGTATAAAAGGTGCAAGATTGCATGGGTTACACCACCAACATACTGATCTACTGGTAGCCAAGTCTCAACTGATTTTTTATCAAAGGCCACATCATGATTATTAACTGATGTGTAACGCAGGAAGTACCAAGAGGAGTCAACAAAGGTATCCATGGTGTCAGCATCTCGTTTGGCAGGGGCGTTGCACTTAGGGCATGCAACATTTACCCAATCTGAGGCTGCTCCCAAAGGAGATGTTCCCTTTGGCTTTAAATCCAAACCTTTAGCATCTGGTAACTCAACTGGTAATTGAGATTGTGGAACTGGAACTAAGCCACAACTATCGCAATGAATAATTGGAATTGGCGTTCCCCAAAAACGCTGGCGTGAGATCAACCAATCACGAAGGCGGTAATTCTTGGTTGCTTTTCCAAGCTTTTTATCTGCCAGCTCAGAAATAATTTTACTTATTGCCTCATCTTTGGCTAAGCCAGTGATAGATCCAGAGTTAATAACCTTGCCATCACCATCGGTAGCAATACCTGAAGTATTTGGATCTTCTAAGCCGGTATCAATTACAACTCTTACTGGCAGTTTCATTGCTTTTGCAAAATCTAAATCTCGCTGATCATGTGCTGGAACTGCCATGATTGCACCAGTTCCATAATCAGCCAATACATAATCAGAGGCCCAAATTGGAATCTTTTCTCCATTTACTGGATTAATTGCATATCGATTTAAAAAGACACCACTTTTTACTCGATCTGTTGCTAATCGATCAATATCAGAGGCGGCCTTGACACTTTCAACATACTTTTTAAACTCTGCCTCCACTGAGGTGCCAGCAACTAACTTTGCAGCTAACTCGGAGTCAGCGGCCACCACCATAAATGTTGCGCCATACAAAGTATCTGGCCGAGTGGTGTAAACAGTGATGATTTGCTCTAACCCATCAACTGCAAAATCAACTTGAGCACCAGTTGATCTACCAATCCAATTGCGTTGCATTTGCAAGACTTTTTCTGGCCATGCACCCTCTAGCTGATCCATATCATCGAGCAGGCGATCGGCGTAATCGGTAATCTTTAAATACCACTGATTTAACTTCTTCTTTGTTACTGCGCTGTCACATCTTTCACAAAGACCGGCTACAACCTGTTCATTTGCTAATACAGTTTGGCAATCTGGGCACCAATTAACAGCTGAATCTTTTCGGTATGCCAAACCCTTTTCAAACATCTGTAAAAACAACCATTGATTCCATTTGTAATACTCAGGATCACATGTGTGAAGTACTCGATCCCAATCAAAGGAGCAGGCGTATCTGCGCATCGAAGCTTTCTGAACATCAATATTTTCATAGGTCCAAGCTCTTGGATCAGCATTGCGCTTTATCGCAGCATTTTCCGCCGGTAAACCAAATGCATCCCAACCAATTGGATGCATGACATTAAATCCTTTTTGCAACCAATATCTGGCAATCACATCACCTAATGCGTAAGCCTCAGCATGTCCCATGTGCAGATCCCCAGATGGATAAGGGAACATATCTAATACATATTTTTTAGGACGCTTATCATCATCTTTACCAGATTTAAATGGTGCTAATTTGTCCCAAATTGGCAGCCACTTATCCTGCACCGCTTTAAAGTCATACGCCTCATGAATCATTATGACCAACTTACCTTGGTTAACTCTTGGCTTACCTGCCATAAGTTTTTCGCCAAAGTTTGATCATAGGCAAGTGCTTTTGCGCGAGTTAATTTTGGCGTGCCACGCATCTCTAAAAACCCATTAGGTCCGATAAAGCTAGCGCCAATCAAATCTGGGTAAACACAGCCAGCAAGAGTTGGCAGTGCTCCTTGGGATGATGGCTGGGCAAATACCTTATTTATCTTCATCGTAATTTGTTCTTCAATTTTAGCCCCACGCATTTGAGAGGCAACTGCTTGCAAATTAGTATCGGCATAACCTGGGTGAACAGCAATTGGAATAAATGACCAATTATTTTGAATTCGAAGCCGCTCAATCTCAGATACAAACAATAGATTAGCTAGTTTACTAGCACCATACACCTGCCACTTTTGATACTTACCAATTCCAAGGCAAATATTGCGAATTGCATCCATGCTGTTATCGCCAAAGTTGCCTAGTTTGTGGGCAAAGGATGAAACTACAACTAAGCGGTCTTTAATTTGATTCTTAATCAAACCAGCAAAGGCAAAGTGGCCAAGATGGTTAGTACCCATCTGCAATTCAAAGCCATCAACAGTTTTTGTAAATGGTGTTGCCATCACACCGGCATTAAGCACAACCACATCAAAGGCTCGATCAACTCGAGCGGCGGCCCGTTTGACCGACTCTAAATCGGTTAAATCAAGAAGTATGTAATCAACTAAACCAGGCCCAATTTTCTTTATCGCATCCCGTGCCTTATCTGCACTGCGGGCAGTAATAACCACATGGGCATTTCGACGAGCAAGCTCAGTCGCAGCAGATAATCCAATTCCAGAGGTGGCACCAGTTATCAAAAATCTCTTGCCAGTTAAATCTGGCATGTCAGATGCGTTCCATTTATCTGGCAACGTTAATACCTTTGGCACCACTGCTCCTTAAATTTCCTTTTATAAAGTGGAGCTGAGGGGATTTGAACCCCTGACCCCTTGCATGCCATGCAAGTGCGCTACCAGCTGCGCCACAGCCCCGCTATTTGAAGTAAGGGCCAACCTTATCTAATTAACCGCATCATCTCCAAAGACAGGCTCAGGTAGTGAGCCAGCATTGTGTTCTGCTAAATACCAGCGAGATCCAGTGTGATGTTTTGTTAATTCCAATACCGACCAACATGCATTTGATAAGCCGCCAATTACACCCCATTGCTCAATTGGTAATTTAAGTATTGAACCTAAAACACTTCTTACCGTTCCGCCATGAGTAACAAAAACAATTGTGCCGGTGAAATTTGCTGTTTCTTTTTCAATTACTGAGACCGCTCGCTTTGCCACATCACTTCGCCGCTCACCAGTTACTCCTGCAGGTTCATCGCCACCTTCATACCACCTGGTAAAAAACTCCCCATGAGATGCTCGATTCTCACTTCCAGTCTTGCCCTCCCACAATCCACCATTTGTCTCTCTAAGTCCAGGATTTATTTCAACTTTTAAATTAGTTAATTTAGCAAGTGCTGCTGCAGTAGATTGGGCACGAATTAAATCACTAGAGATAATTCGATTTGGATTTAGTCCGGCTAAAACTTCAGCAGCTTGAGTAACTTGGTACTCACCAACCTTGTTAAGTGGGATATCAGAGTGGCCTTGAAAGCGATTTTCAACATTCCAATCAGTTTGGCCATGACGCCAGAGAACTACTTGAAGTGGTGATGATGAGTTACTCATTACCTATCTACCTTCACTAAACCTAAATCAATCTTTGGGCAATCATTCCAAAGTCGATCTAACATGTAGTAATTGCGAAGCTCTGTGCTTTGTATATGCACAACCAAATCTGTGTAATCAAGCAAAATCCAAGCACCGCTTCCCTCTTTTCGGGCGGGCTTTTCACCTGCCTCAGCAAGTTTCTTTTGCACCTCATCAGATAATGCCTGTAGCTGTGGCTCATTATTTCCAGTCACCAGTAAAAAGACCTGATTCAAAACTAATTGTTCAGATAGATCAATTGCCACAATCTCACTACCTAACTTATCTGCAAGTGCATTAGCTGCAATTTTTGTTAACTCAATGGTGCGCTTACCGACTGCCATATAAACCATACTCTCTGATGTAGGTAACTACCTTTGCTGGTAATAATGCACTGACATTTTCTCGTTTAGCGATTGATTGCCTAACAATTGTCGATGATATATCTAAAGCTTTTATTGAAATCTCATCATAATCAGAGGGTTTAGCCCCTGGCCTTTTAACAACCAAAACCTTCACCTGCTCTAATAACTCCTTTGATCTGTGCCACTTATCTAACTTGCTAGCTGCATCAGAGCCTAAAACCATTGTGAAGTTGGTATTTGGATAAATCTTTTTTAACTCTTGAACTGTATCAATCGCGTAGCTATTGCCAGCTCTTCGCACCTCAATTGGTAGCACCTCAACTTTTTCACTTAACCCCATTGAGGTAACTGCTAGATCTGCCATTTGAAATCGTTGTTCAGCAGTTGCCACCGGTGGCTTTTCCTTAAGCCATGGCGTGCCAGATGGAATTACTAGTACTTTTTCAAATCTACTTGAGATCTCTTTGATCAGATGAAGGTGTCCAAGGTGAATTGGATCAAAGGTTCCGCCAACAATCCCAAATTCTTTACTTACAGCGACAATAATTAATCCCGGTCGATACGAAGTGTTAAATAAAGCAGTAATGAAAGAATTCCAAAGGTAACCAGGCCGAAGGCAACTGGTGGCATTGGAAGTTCTCGTAACTCTTCACTAAGGAAAATCATGTGGTTAGTTTATCCCCTTCTCTAGTAATTTTTTAAATCCCGCCTCATCAAGGATGGTAATTCCTAGCTCTTGTGCTTTATCTAACTTAGATCCAGCAGCATCTCCGGCAACTAAAAAGTCTGTCTTTGAAGATACTGAGGATGATGCCTTTCCACCACGAGATGTGATCGCCTCAGCAGCGCCATCTCTGGTGAAATCAACTAATGAGCCGGTGACTACAAGGGTTAACCCTGCAAGAGTTTGTTTGATTTTTTCTTTCGGTGCATCAACTAATGCAACTTGCGCCTTCTCCCACTTTTTTACTATTTGTTTATGCCAATCGATGCTAAACCACTCAACAATGGCCTCAGCCATTACCTCTCCCACACCATCGATATCTGCTAACTCTTGCGCACTTGCTTTTTGGATATTTGCAATTGAGCCAAATTTGTTTGCAAGTGCTTGTGCGCTAGTTGGTCCAACATGTCTAATTGATAGCGCAACTAATATTCGCCAAAGCGGCCTAGTTTTTGCCAGCTCAAGGCCTGCTATAAATCGATCTGCAATAACACTTAAGGAGCCATCTTTCTTCTTAAAAAACTCTGATCTTGCTAAATCCTTAAGAGTTAATCCAAATAAGTCACCCTCATCAATTACTAACTTATCTGCCAGCAGTGCAGCAGCTGCCTCATAACCTAAGACATCAATATCTAATGCAGAGCGAGAGCCGATATAGAAAAGCCGCTCCACAACTTGCGCAGGACATGATTGAGAGTTCGGACAGCGAATATCAACATCGCCTTCACTCATTGCCCGCAATTTACTTGCGCAATCTGGACACTTACTTGGCATAACAAAGGCTCTTTCACTGCCATCTCGTTTTTCAAGAACTGGTGCAAGAACTTCTGGGATTACATCCCCTGCTTTTCTAATCAGAACTGTGTCGCCAATTAAAATGCCTTTTCGCACAATCTCTTGTGCGTTGTGAAGAGTGGCATTAGTAACTGTGGAACCAGCAACCTTTACCGGCTCCATAAATGCAAAGGGTGTTACTCGCCCAGTTCTGCCAACACTTACCTTTATATCTAATAATTTAGTTACTACCTCCTCCGGCGGATACTTATAAGCAATCGCCCACTTTGGGGCTCGGGAGGTATAACCAAGTGAATTTTGCGCAGAGATCTCATTAACCTTAATAACTACGCCATCAATCTCATGCTCAACATTGTGGCGATCTTTTTCATAACCTTTTATGAAATCTAAAACCTCATTGCGAGATGAAACTACTTTGTAGCGTTTACTTGTTGGCAATCCCCAACCTTTTAACAACTCATAAGCAGTTGATTGTTTTTCAAAACTAACTCCAGTTGCAGCGCCTATGCCATGAACTACAACATCAAGGGGGCGAGAGGCGGTGATTTTTGGATCTTTCTGTCTTAAGGAGCCGGCCGCTGCATTTCTTGGATTAGCAAATCGTGGTTTACCTGCCTCCTCCAAAGAATCATTTAACTCATCAAATGATTGGAGTGGGAAAAATACCTCACCTCGAACCTCAAGTGTGGCTGGTAAGTTCTTTCCAGAAAGCTCTGTTGGTACAGATTTAATTGTTTTAATATTTAAAGTTACATCCTCACCAGTTGTGCCATTTCCACGGGTTAATGCTCTAGTTAATCTGCCATCTTCATAAAGTAAATTAATAGCCAATCCATCAACTTTTACCTCACACAACCAGCTGTTTTTAACCCCTGACTTTTCAATTCGATCAAACCAAGTAGCTAACTCTGATTCATCAAAGACGTTATCTAAGCTCATCATCTTCTCGATGTGATCAAACTGGGCAAAAGAGGTGGAAAAACCACCGCCAACCTGCAAAGTAGGTGAGCTCTCTAAGCGATATTGCGGATGCTTTTTCTCTAACTCAACTAACTCTTTCCATAACTTATCAAAGGCTGCATCTGAAATAGATGGAGCATCTAATACGTAGTACTTAAACTGATGATCGGCAATCTCCTCGCACAGCTCTTGAATTTTGTGGCGGATTTCAGCGCTCATGTTAAATAGTTTCGCAGATAGTGCCAGAACCAACTACACGATCGTTATCATAAATAACCAATGCCTGACCGGTTGCTAATCCAAATACGGGCTCATCTAAATTTGCAATCAGATTTGTGCCATCAAACTTATAGTCACAAGCAAGTGCTGCTCCATGTGCTCGAACCTGAGCAAATCCTCGTAAAGTTTTATTTAGCTCTGGGATTGGACCACACCAGGTAGGCGGGGTTGCACTGATAGTTGAAACAGCAAGTGCGTCATGGCTACCAACCACCACTGTGTTACTTTTTGGTTCAATCTTTAATACATACCTTGGCTCACCAGTTGGATCTGGCACAGTCAAAGCTAAACCACGCCGCTGGCCAATTGTGTAGGTGTAGGCACCTTTGTGTTCACCAAGTTTCTTTCCAGATTGATCAACAATATCGCCAGTTTCAGAACCTAATCTCTCTCGCAGCCAACCAGCATTATCGCCAGATGGTACAAAGCAAATGTCATGACTATCTGGTTTATTTGCGACAAATAGCCCGCGCTCTTTTGCCTCTTTACGAGTATCAGTCTTAACCGTATCTCCTAGTGGAAATATTGCACCCTCTATTTGATCAGTTCTTAAAACAGCTAGTACATATGATTGATCCTTATCAATATCAGCTGCGCGGTGAAGTGTTTTTCCAGTCGGTGACTCTTTAGTAATTGCGTAATGGCCAGTAACTACCCCATCAAAACCAAGTGCCTTTGCTCGATCTAATACCGCTTCAAATTTAATCTTCTCATTACACCGCAGACATGGATTGGGGGTGCGGCCGGATTGATACTCAGATAAGAAGTTCTCAACTACTCCCTTGTGAAACTCCTCCGCCATATCCCAAATATAAAAAGGTATTCCAATTACATCAGCAGCACGTCTGGCATCATGGGAATCTTCAATTGTGCAACAGCCTCTAGCACCAGATCGATACTTTTGCGGATTACTTGATAAGGCTAAGTGAACGCCAACCACTTCATAACCTGCATCAACTGCGCGGGCAGCAGCAACGGCGGAGTCCACGCCACCACTCATAGCTGCAATTACCTTTAATTTTTTCATTTTTTCCCTGATGCTGCCCTTGATCGCTCTACCACCGATGCAATTACTGCACCGAGTTTTTCAATCTCTGCAATTGTATTTGAGTGGCTAAGTGAAAACCTTAATGTTGAAGTAGTTTCATCCTCTGACAATCCCATTGCAAGCAAAACATGGCTTGGTCGTTGCACACCAGCGCTGCAGGCTGAACCAGTTGAACAGGCTATTCCCTCACTATCTAGCAGAAGTAGTAATCCTTCTGAATCACTCCTTGGAAAGGTGATTGAAACTATTCCAGGCAAGGAGTTGGCTTGATCACCATTAACCCAAGCATCTGAAACATTTTTCTTAACTACTTCAATTAAAGCTTGCTTTAACTTACGAACTACAACTGATCGCTCTTTAAATTCTGATGCACTCTCGGTAGCAGCAGCCGCAAAAGCTAAGATGCTGGGTGCGTTAAATGTGCCGCTTCTAATATCTCGCTCTTGGCCGCCGCCATGCAAAATGGGTTCAATATCTAACCCTCGCTTTAAAATTAAAGCTGCTACCCCTAATGGTCCACCAATTTTATGAGCACTTATAGTTGCAGCGGTTAAACCTAACTCTTTAAAGGATAACTCAACCTTGCCAAAACTTTGGACACAATCTGAATGAACTGGAATATCACCAGCTATCTTTACTATCTGCGCAATATCTTGCAGAGTTCCAACCTCATTATTTGAATGCATAATTGAGATAAATGAAATCTTGCCTTTGTTATCAATTACTACTTGCTTTAACTTATCAAGATCAACCATCCCATTTTTATCAACATCAATCTCAATTATTTTTGCACCTTCATGCTCTGCTAGCCATAAAATCGGATCCATAACCGCATGGTGTTCAAAGGTTGAGGTAATGATTAGATTCTTACCCTCTTTGATCGCTTTCCAGTACAAACCTTTAACTGCTAAGTTATTTGCTTCAGTGCCAGTGGCGGTGAAGATCACCTCACTTGGCGCACAATCAATTGCCTTTGCTATCTCCTCCCGAGCAGCCTCTAAATCTTTTCGAACAGATCTGCCAGCAGAGTGTAAGGATGAGGCATTGCCTAATTTCTTTGCTTGATTTGTTAATGCAGTAAGTGCTGAATCTGAGATAGGAGTAGTTGCAGCATGATCAAAATAGATACTCACTTGCTAAGTCTAAAGGGGGCTACCGATAGCGGAGTAATTACCCCTTGCGAGCAATAATTTGAGCAGTAGCTTGTGGCAAAACATTAAATAAATCACCAACCACCGCAAAATCTGCGATTTCTAGGATTGGCGCCTCTGGATCTTTATTGATCGCCACAATTGTTTTACTAGTTTGCATACCAGCACGGTGTTGAATTGCACCTGAGATACCTGCTGCGACATAGAGTTGTGGTGAAACAGTTTTACCAGTTTGACCAACCTGATTTGAGTGTGGATACCAACCAGCATCAGTTGCAGCTCGGGAGGCACCAACTGCTGCCCCTAACGCATCAGCTAACGCCTCAACTGGTTTGAAATCTCCATTAGTTCCACGTCCACCTGAAACCACAATTGATGCTTCAGTTAAATCTGGTCTGCCACCTTTTACTACTGGAGTTGATGAGGTAATTGGCGCAAGTTTTGCCGCCTCTGAAATTGTGGCAGCAAAGGTTTCTACTGCAGCAGATGATGTGGCACCTGTTGCCTCAATTGAGTTTGCTCGTAAAGTAATAATTGGAACACCTTTAGTAACTGTTGCATGCACAGTTGTTGAGCCACCAAATACAGATTGAGTAGTTATTAAATCCTTATCAACATTTACTGCATCGGTGATAATTCCACTGCCGGTAATTACCGAAGCTCTAGCAGCAATCTCTTTGCCATTGGCAGTTGAGGTGATTAATACCGCTGCAGGTTTTCTGTCGGTAAGAAGTTGGGCAAGACCATCGGCAATTGCTGCTGGGCCATACTTATCAAACTCACCAGCGATAGTAATTACCTTATCTACCGGAAAAGCATTTAACTGATCAACAATTGGTTGGGCATTATCTGCAAAAACCACCGCAACTGAGTCACCAATTGATTTGGCATAGGTGGCAAGCTCACCAGCTGCCTTAGTAATTTTGCCAGCAGAGTGATCTACTAAAAATAAAACCTCACTCATGCCAATCTCTTCTCTACTAGGAATTCAACTAACTTTTCCCCGCCATTACCTTCATCAGTTAACTTCACGCCAGCACCTCGTGGTGGCCGAGGAAGTGCCTCTTTTACATTACTCCATGCAGCAGCAGAGCCAACATCGGAGGATCCAACACCAGTATCTGCTAATGACATATTTGTAATTGGCTTTTTCTTAGCCGCCATAATTCCTTTAAATGATGGGTAGCGTGGTTCATTTATCTTTTCAACTACGGAGAGTACTGCCGGAAACTTTGCACTCATTACTTGGTTACCAAACTCAGTTACTCGCTCAATCTCAACAGTATTTGCAGCTGGATTAACCGCTACCTTGCCAGCAAATGTTAATTGCGCCCAACCAAGACGTTGGGAGATCATCGCTGGAATTACACTCATTCGAGCATCGGTGCTCTCGGTGCCACATAAAACTAAATCGTAATTACCTTTTTTTATTACCTCAGATAAAACCAAGGAGGTAGCCAGCGCATCAGAGCCAGCAAGGGATGGATCAGTTACCAAAATTGCATCATCTGCGCCCATAGAGAGTGCTTTTCTTATCGCCTCAGTTGCTCGCTCAGGTCCCATTGAAATTAAGGTGATGGTGTGGCCGCTTCCTTCACCAGCCTCTTTAGTTGGAGAGTTTGCCTCCACAATTCGCAGCGCCTCTTCAACTGCATACTCATCTAAATCATTTAAAACTGCATCAACACCGGCGCGATCTAATACCCCACCAGCCATTTTTTTCTCAGCCCAAGAGTCTGGAACTTGTTTGATACAGATTGCGATTTTCATACTGGGATGTTACTGGAAGGTAATATCTTTTACCAACCTTTAAATTGAATTAGTTGGTTTTAAAACTGGCAGAGAGTGTGACATTGACCGTCTTTTCGATGGTGGAGAGATCATAAACACCACCTGCTGCACGATCTAGTGAGTTCTTAGTAGTTACCTGTGTTGGTCCGGTAGAAACTGAAAGTAATGCGCCAACCTGCCCACCAACAGCTTCGGTAATCGCCTCCGCCCTCGCCTTGGCATCTTGCATGGCAGCAGCTAATAACTTTGGACGCATATCATCTAATGTTGAAAG
>Ga0208225_1000071_pt1 | contig 26877 bp, 67 predicted proteins | sample LakMenEpi15Jun10_FD_150701 | JGI IMG/M metagenome (GOLD analysis project Ga0208225, IMG submission 150701) | Freshwater microbial communities from Lake Mendota, WI - 15JUN2010 deep hole epilimnion (SPAdes) | ecosystem: Environmental > Aquatic > Freshwater > Lake > Epilimnion/Euphotic zone ... | reverse complement strand
GACTAAGGTTTAGGCGTATAGATTCAGCGAGTCACACTGCATCAGCATTAACCACTACTAACTTTTCAGTTGCTATCAGCGATTGCTAAGCATCACCAGCGACATGGCTGGTGACACTAAATTTGCTGGTATCAGCTACTACTTAGAACGCACACCCACACTGAATCCACTGTCGGATTCAGACCAGATGAATTTTGGCACCGTGGGATCAGGGTCTTTATTGGCATCTTTAATAACGCCTTTAAGAGCCTTGACCTTTCCGAAAAAGGCACTTAAATTGTCCCCTTTAGGGACAAAGAGAGAACCCGAATCTATCAATTGTGCCAACCTCTCGTGTGCCCAGTCCAAATTGGCCTTTTCAAAGACCAACTTCGCAATTTTGGGGTCAGCCATTACGGCTGATTTGATCCCCACGAAAGTGGTGTGGCCAAGCAACAAGATACCGTTCTCGGCGGCTACACTACGCAAGATCTGTTCTGTGATAAACATCCATCATTTCCTTTGGCAAGGACTCATTGAGTGTCAGAAGCCCCGTTGCTTCTGACACTTAACTTGTTGGTATCAGCTAGGTTACATCCCAGCTTGTGATACTCTTACGTTGAAACTCGAAGTCACCTTGAGCGACGGCGTTTTTTGACGCACGTCTATCTGCTCGAAGATGCAGTCTTTTGGTCTTAGTCATCCTACGACGACTATTCTTGGCGACCATTTTTCGTGCTTTTTTGAAGCACACGGTTACCGTTTGCATTTCTTTTCTTTCCTTTCCTGTAGTGTCAGAAGCCCCGTTGCTTCTGACACTTAAGTTGTTGGTATCAGTTAATTACGAGAAAAGGGTGTCCGGGATCTAGTGAATCTTCGTTCGATTCTTCACAATTTTTTAAGCTATCAACTGGAAAAAATTCTTCATTTTCGGCGACGTAGATAGTCACGTCCATTTGCTTTTGCTCATCGGACATTTCGGCAATCAATTGACACAGTTCTGACCAAGTCATAATATTTTCCTTTCCTGTAGTGTCAGAAGCCCTGTTGCTTCTGACACTTAAGTTGTTGGTATCAGCTAGCCAGCCATGTACTCTTGGTGTCGCTGGTAGAAATCGTTTGATACTGTTTGAAGCTTAGATTTATAATCTTTCAGCTTCTGTATTCTACGAGCGTTTTTGGCTTCGTTCAATTCTTCGTCAATCTCTTGGATGAAGTAATTGCACATCTCGACTGCCTTGTAGCAGTATTGGTTGCCAACGAATATTGGCTTGCAAACTTCAAACAAGAGCAGAGCGTTTTCACATGCTTTGTAAAGGCATTTTGATTGATGCCACATGTGAAAAAACCGGTTTTTGAAATTAACAACAGGATCACTCATACAGTTCCTTTCAATTAGTGTTGAAAGCCCCATTGCTTTCAACACTAACCTTGTTGGTATCAGTTACATGTGGTAGATTTTCTTGTCATCGCCCACATACAGGTTGAACTCGCCAAACTCCTTACTAATTTCAGTGAGGGCTTGTCCTGCTTCACGTACCCAATTTCCATCCCAGAAACCAGCACCCTCGCCGTTTCGGGTGAGCCAGAAATCGTGCCCAGCCAATTCTTTAGGCTTTGAATTATCAATTGAGACAAGCAAATTGTCATCAATGATGTATTGCTTGGCCTTTTCTTCAAACGCTTCACAATCGCGTTTCATCGCTTCGAGCGTTTCTGGTGCCAAGTCTTCAATACCATAATTTTTACACAATGGATTTTCTTTGTCATCCGTTGTGAAAAATAGGGCGGCTTCGATATATGCGTTTAACATTTGCTTCTCCTATGAGTGTGGGCCAATTCCCACACTCATCTTGCTGGTATCAACTAACGAGCTTTGAACCCGATTGTCCGGGTTTGTCCTCGGAAAGTTACTTTATTCCCAAGGACACGGAATTTGACTTTTTCTTTGAGATCAATGCCCCAGCCGTAATGTACAATGGCCGTGTTAGTTTTACGGCACAATTTTCGTATTCTACCACGGCCATAATTGTCATTGATCCTTTGGAGCGTTTCTAACAGTTTGGATTTCATGCCAAGATTCCTAAATGAAAGTAAGGGGTGTAAAGCACGGTGCTTTACACCCCTTACTTGTTGGTATCATCTACTGTGTGTCACATATTAGGTGTCGGACATTTTGCGACACCAATCATATGCATTACCATATGCTTGGGATTCGCTGAATCCCATTCGAGCAAGATCGTGAATCTTGCTTGCCCACATTTTGGTAATGGGGTGTTCCGACATGGTTGGCGTGTCGGCCACCATGCCGCTTTGTTCGATGATTGTTTTCAGATCTACCAGCATTCTCCCCATGCCGTTTACAACAGCTACTAAATTGGAGGCATCCTGTACCTGAATAGCATCTTTGGCCAATTGCTGAATGGTTTTCATTCTGTGCCCTTTCTGAGTTGGAATTTTATCAGGATCACTCGTCCTGACGACTTATTTGTTGGTATCAACTACCGGGGGAGAAAATCGTTTGTCGTCTTTTGGATACGGGCCATGAACGACGGAACTGTAATTACCGGACTTAACGAGCACAAAAAAATGCGTTGCATATTCAAGTGTTCTAATTTTGCTGTTGCTTGACAAAATGGTTCTGATGCTCATAAAAACCCTTTGAAAAAAAGTAAACGTGTGAGACACCATTATCTCACACGTTTACTTGTTGGTATCAACTACTCGTCGTAGTCGTCATCATCATCCCAATCGTCATCGTCATCGTCGTCGTAGAACGTACTTTCATCAAATGCTCGCATGCATGAGTTGCAGATGCTGTAAGTGCTATTCACAGGCAGTCGTGCCCCACAAGTGCACACCATGTCGAGTTGTTGCCCATCTTCATCATATGATGGACAGCAACCAAGCTCATGTCCGCAACATGGAAAATCTTCACACGCCATGATTTTTCTCCTTAACTATTTTGTATGAGACACCATTATCTCACATCAAGTTTGTTGGTATCACTTACACTTGCTTGGCAATTCCATAGCAAGTGTAAGGAAAAGCTGGCAAAGGAAAAGTCCACAGATCATTGGGAGAATGCCCAAAGAGGACCAAATCAAATACAGAGCGATTGCAATCATGCTTTGGGAAGTCCAAGCCCAAAACATGCCGATGACGCACATTTGATAAAACCCGATATAGATTCCTGTCATCAAACAGAACAATCCTACGAAAGACAAAACAACACGCAACATTCAAAACTCCGAAATGAAAAAACAAGCTAAGCAGGACACCGCGTCCTGCCTAGCTTTATTGTTGGTATCACCAACTTTTGTTGAACCCGAAGTTGACCTCAATTCGGTCTAGTTCGGTGGACCCCGACTTTGTGATGCCTTTGACATTGCCGTATGTTTGCATCGGAGGGGGTTGAAGGTAAAGATTAGTAACTCGTTGTGGTTGAGAAGCACAACCACAGCAGAGCATACACAACGCAAGCAAGATTCTCATGATTCAATCCTTTGAAAAACCAAACTGTGTGGGACACCGTTATCCCACACAGTTTGTTGGTATCAGTTACTCATATGGCTCACAGGTTTGATCATATTGGCGAAAACTTGTGTCAGCACTAATTTGACGTGCAGTGGTTGTCGGTTGAATTGATCGGGCGTATTGCCCAAATACCGATATATCAAATTTGCGTTTTCAAGCGACAACTTTCCGCTCGCTTGAGCAGAGCTTTTTGCTTCTTGGAAGAGTGTATACTCTCCTAAAGACAAGTCCAACTCTTTGGAAAGTTTTTTATACGTCTCAATTGTCAAAGAACCATCCTTGAGTTTTTCATCAAGTGACTTTTGAAGCTCATCCATCGTGTTAGATAAATTCATGTTTTTCCTCTTTCTAAGAACTAGGCGAAGTTGCCACACTACTTGTTGGTATCGACTACTTCACAACTGATTCTGCGTGCTTTCTCAAGCATTTTTCGCAGGTCAGTTGTGCTGTGATCCCTGAAAGGTGTGGAAAAACAGCCATGCCCAAAAGCATGTACAACACCTCGTCGTGTCAATGCAAGATGAAAACCCTCATCATCTTGCATATCGCATCGGTGTAATCGCAAAAACCGATTGTTGCCTTCAACGTATCCCGAATCGTATTCATGACGACGCAGAAAGTTAAGAATTTCCCGTACTACGCGTTTTTGTGGAACTGATTGCTTCATGCTTTCCTCACTAAGTAAAAACTAAAGGGTGGCGAAGTTGCCACCCTTTAATTGTTGGTATCAATTACTCTGGCTGAAAGCTAAAGTAATACCGTGGACTGCCTTGGAACATCAAGCTACCTTTCTTTCCATCGGACAACCTTTGAACGATGATGTATGGGGCCGCAAAACCGAGGGCTGTGAAATCATTCTGCATTTGAGCAGTATCCCATACTTGCCCATGCTTGGCTTCGAGAGCCTCTCTGCTTCCGGGATTCGCATTGATTTCTGCGACTTGCTCCCGTCGAATCGTTTCTGTTGAATCGGCCATAAGATTTCTCCTAAAAGTGTTGAAACTAACCAGCAACCGCTACATTGTTGTTGCTGGTATCAAGTATTTTCAAATGACTCCTCCAAGTTAGAGGTTAGCTTTTTGGTTTCTTCCACAATGGACTGATGCAAAAGCGTAGCAATCGGAGTTGGATGCCCTCGCAGATACTCCATCACTTCGTCGATATGAGCGGCAAAAGCCACTATTTCCGGGGAGGCATTCCAGTTGCCCCCTATTTCAAGCTCGAATCCTTCCCCATTCGGATTGTAAATTCCGCCCCGACAGCCCTTTGATTTCTTTACGAGCAGATAATGTTCTCGCATTGCTTATCCTGAACAAAAAGTGTTGAAACTAACCAGCAACCGCTACATTGTTGTTGCTGGTATCAGTTAAGCCGTCGATTGGAACAAATTCACTCAAATGATAGTCCCAAACTTTTGTGCCGGAGATATCTCCAGCAAGAACTCCTTTTGGGCCAAAAAAGGCCACTGGACGGTTGTTCTTGTATTGAATCCAATAGGGGTGACTTTTGATTGTCAGAGGAACTCTTGACAATTGAGGCATCTTACCCCCTCTATCTACGTAAATGTAAAAATCGTTCATGCTTGTCTCCGAAGGATTGAAGGATTGGAAGTGATGCTTTACTTGGTGGTATCACCTTTTGCAAGTTTTGCAATCAGTTGACTTGTTTCATGTTTATAACTCTTAATGAGACAATCAGCGTGAACGGTGAACAGTCTTTCGTAGAATCTGGGTGTGTTACCGTATTTCTTGGCTCGTTCCTTAGCACTAGGAACGAGCTTAATTGGCTTGCCGCAATGAGTACATTTCATAACTATCTCCTTGAAAGGTGTGAAACTTAACTCCTACATTGTTGGTATCAAGTAGAATTTACTCATACTTGTATGCGGTGTTGATTCGGTAAAAAGCACCTTGAGTGTAGCGTTGCTGACGTGGCGGAGTGTAAGCCGCACTACGTTTAACAATTTCCCCTTTATGATATCCGCCTTTGTTTTCTTCAACTTTGACGGATATTTCATCATGATCAACTCTGATGCCGTTAGCTTTCGGCTTGTGGATTTCAACGACTACGCATCGAATCATGCCGCCGAATAAAGAGTCAATGAAAGCTTTTGTACCTACCCCATAGCTCTTGCAAAGGGGTAGTCGCTGTTCTAATGTAAGCATGTTTTATTCCTTAAAAGGTGTGAAACTCAACTCCTACATTGTTGGTATCACATCCATTTATCGACATTCAAAACATGCTGCAAAGCTGAGAAGTCTTTCACAAGAGCAATTCTGCCTTGCAATCCTAAGCCGAGAGTGCCTTTGAGCACACAAACCGCCTCATGCTCATTGACTTTGCAAGGCAGGCTCATAGTTCCTTGCCAGCGGCACTTAAAAAATCCATTCTCTATAACGTAAGGCACATAGCTAATAAGCGACTCATTTGCCATACAAATATCAGGTGGACTGCCACCGTCATTGAAAGCTCGATAGTTCATGCCTTCTGCTTCACCATGCAAATAAACAAAAGGCCATTGGTGCCACACCGAACCTATACGAGCAGAATCATAATGGGTGAAAATAAGCATAATTTGCTCCTGAAAGGGAAAAAGGGGTGTTGGAAAATCCTAACACCCCTTTTGTTGGTATCAACTATTTGTTAATAGAAACCAATTCAAACAATTGGTTTTGAGTGAGGTCGAAGAAACCTTTCGGCCAATGGTTTAGATGGCCTGTAGGAAAACAGTCAATTCGGTGTGTCACACCATTTTCGTCATCAAACAAGAAGTGCACTTTGTGAAGTTCTTGTTTTGCCACACGCAGCCGAATGCGATTCAACTGGTATTCAGTGTTGATTTCTCCAATCAACTTATCGTTGATGAAAACTTTTGCTGGCCTTTCGACGATTGGATCGAGAATGTCAGTCATTTGCATGGCTTTCTTTGAAAGTTTTGAACATAATGCCTATTAAGACACCTATTTTGTTGGTATCAACTACTCGAAAAACCGGTTGCCACGATGAGCCTGTTCACCAGCATTATCTTCGACGGCGACGAAGTAGCTATCTTCGCCATCGACTTCTGGTAGATAGTCAGCATCCAAGCCTCTGGCTTCGAGCCATTCCATCTCTCTTTGGCATTGTTCGCCAAATTCGCGACGAGATTGCGTATTTAATTCCGAGGCTAGTTTTTCAACCGCCTCACGAGCAGTTTGTGCTGCTTCTTCGGTAGGGAATTGTTGGTACGCAATCAGAACTGTATCACTCCCCCACCAACCCCCTTCTTCTGGCCCCCCGTAGAAGGATTGATTCAAATACAGACTTACATAGTAAGACTTGGCAGGAATTGCATCTTTACAAATTCCAAAAAACGCTTCTTGCAGACTCATAATTTTCTCCCGATAAAAGGTTGTGGCGAAATTGCCACAACCTAGTTGTTGGTATCAGTCATCCCACGTTCCATTCTCCGAGAACCTAGCTTCATTGCCATCATAACCTTCAATTTCATCTGGGAAGCCATATTTGATGGCTGTAGCCTTGAAAAGTGGCAATCCGTATTGAGCATAGTTATTGTCAGACCAATCTTGTAGGCCGTCCTCAAGAATCTGATTCCACATGCGAACGACCTCAAACATCAATGCAGCACTGATGCCGCGACGATCTAGGGCCTTTTCAAACCCAAAAGCAACATCTTTTCTCAGTTGTTCAAGGATGTTTTCTTTCGTCCATTCTAAATGCTTGTGCTCGACATTCTGATTCCGAGCTAAATCCAAGCGGTGCAGTTGGTCTACCGGCACAAAAACAGCTAAACGCAAGGTGTCTCTTGCATCAAACGTGCCCGATTTGTGACCAGCCAAAACTTCTTCGAATGTTTTCATCATTATCTCCAATTAAAGAAAAAAATGGGGCGACAATCAGGAATTTGCTGATGGTCATATTACAACCTCGATGCCGCCTGATTGCCTTCAACACAACTGTTTTTGCTCAGCCGATGTGTTGCCCCATGATTCTTGGTATCAGTTACTCCACATCAAAGTGTTTCATAAACACTTGAAGTGCATTGTCGTAATCGCCAGCAATGGCCTCTTTTTGAATTGTTGCCCAATCCATTTTGTTTGCAATAGCAACTTTGCGAGCTTCGCCAAGCAATGCAAAAATGTTTCCATCGGTGCCGACGATCTTGAGTTTTGGCTTTGGCATAATGTTTCCTGAACAAGGGGGTAAGAAAAAAGGGGGGCACAGCACTGTGCCATACCCCCCTATTGTTGGTATCAACTAATCATAATTAATTCCTTTCATGTTAGAACAACACGGATATACTCAAAGTGATAGTGATCTTTCAAACGTGAACTGTCGCCTGTGCTGTAATCAGAAATTATACAGTCATGATTAAGTCTCCTTTTGGTAATGTAGGGATGTTGCTCCGTTGAACACCCCAATTGTTGGTATCAGTTAGGTTTGAAATCTAAGCAGTGGATTGGCAGTAACGGCATTTTCCATTTTGCTTCCCATGCTTTGATTTGCTTGCCAGATCGTTCCCTTTCTTTCAGCCAAATGAATCTATCTCTGTCTCGGCATTGATTCACTAGCCAATCAGGGGGGTTGTGGCATTCAACCAGTAAAGCAGGGCTTAGTAAGTCGTTTACTTTCTTTGTGTCTTGATAGCCACGAACGGTTGCAGGGCCGATATTGTTGAACGTCACTTTTCCGGTTGTGCCAACATCGACCATTTGATCATCAACCATGAATCTGCGACCGTCGTGCAGTGCGACTGTTTTGATTGATTTGTTTGAAAAAGTGTTGATGTAGGGCACGTCATCTTGCAAAAGATGTTCTACCGCACCGATGTACATATACCCAAAACTTCTCTTTGGACTAGCACGGAGTTCAAATTTGAACTCTGAAAGGATGAGCATTTCATCGCTGTCGATGCCCAAGCATTGTTTTTCAGCTTCCGAGCATAGCCAAGGCAAAGCTCTTTGATTAAGCCATTCTTGTAAGTGCGGATTGTCTCCCTCGTATTGCTGTCGATCATTAAGCAATAGCACTTCGTTGTTTTTATACAACGCTCTGGCTCCCCAGTATGATTTCTTTGGGAAATCAATTGTCAATCCAAACATAATAGTCTCCTTGAAGGTTGAATCTGTCTGACTACTTATTTGTTGGTATCAAGTGCTGAATTGCCCAACTTAAAAAACACGGTTGATAACGTGATCAGAACTAGAAACGTGATCGGTGCATCGACAAAGACCATCTTGGTGGCTCGTATCAAGGCTATCAAATCCCATTTGTTATTAAGCAGGATAATTGCATCACCTACGATTAGGCCAGCACATGACCCAGACAAAAGCAGGAAATATAATCCTGCAAAAAACAAAACACTACCGTAAACGCTTCTCATACGAATCTCCTGTGACCAATAATTAGAGTGTGATGATTTCATCACACTCTAATTATTGGTATCATTTAGTGGGTGAAACAAGGGTCGTTAAGAACGCTGTCACGTTCAACGAGGTGTTGTTTGCAATGACCGCACTCCCATTCACCCAAGCCACTGGCATTGCTAATGTGGGCAATAGTGCCAGCTTTAGGCTTAAATCCACCGGGGACGATGTTTCCAATTTCTTCATATGCAGTTGTCGAGTCCCAAGCATAGGACGACAATTCATCGCAACAGGGACAAATTTCAACTTGACCATCAAGGACAAGTTTTTTGGTTGCATCGTCTAATGCTTGCAGTTTTTGGTGAAATTCTTCCAAGTATTCTTCCGAACGCATGATTTGCTCCTAGGTAAAGGGTTCTTACTGGCAAAACTATTCTTGGTATCAAGTAAACCGGTAAGCTAGTTGCACTGTGCAACTAGGCATATAAGCCTTAACCCATTCTACGGCTTGTTGCTGGTTGTCGGCAACGATTTGGCGTTGATAGACGCCGTTTTTCAAAACATTGTAGACGTTCATAAAATTCTCGAATGAAAAAACGGGGTGTAAAGCACCGTGCCTTACACCCCGTTCTTATTGGTATCAGCTTACGCAGCTTCTTTCATCGGCTCGATGATTTCCAACGTACCGGCGACCTTGCATCCGCCCTTCTTGGGAGACCTTGGCAGCTTATCGACCATGCGATCAAACTTAGCCAACGCTACATCGACACGAGCTTGAGTTTCCTCACTAACCTCACGAGGCTCACCACCGGACAAAGCGGCCTCCCATGTTGCTTCCAACGCGGCAAGAACCGCGTTTTGTGTCGCACCGCAACGTGAAAGAAAGTGTGCAATCGTATTTCTGCATAGAAGGTTCGCTGTTGGCTTGGAAGTCGTATCGGGCGACCTCGTAACCACTGCTTTTACATTGACAACCAATCGGCCTTCGACGTGGTGAGTTCCCACGTCGAAATTTACTTTATTGTCCTTCTTGAGAAGTTCAGCCGCAACAAACATCAAATTCTTATCCATACTACATCAACTCCAAACAGGATTGAAGAACATTAGGAAGCGACGTTGCTTCCAACACTACACTTGTTGGTATCACCTATCGAATGGTTGAAGGCAACCATTTGACCATAGTTCAACACCCGGACTAATCGCATCAGGAACATTCCGCAAGTGGCACGGATTGTCCATTTTCATCTTCGACGGAAAGCACCTTCAAAGAATTGTCTACATATGTTGAAACATTATCTTCGGGAATGAAGATATCAGATATTGCATCTGCCAACGTAGTTTCGTCATCTGTTGTCACTTCGGCTTCAAATTTGACCGTGTAAGTCACTGTGAATTTAGGCATTATTTAACCCCTTCTTTTGATAGAGTTTCAATCGTTCTTCGAGATAATCAGCCAGCTTTGTGTACACATCGTTGTTGGTCTGTTTCGCTCGCTCTCGAAGCCAATTAAGGGTGTCCTGACCGTCGTTGAACAAGTCCAATTGGTCGATGCAAACCTTGGTTGCGACATACCGTCTGATCATTATTTTCTCCTATGAGTGTGGGCCAATTCCCACACTCACCTTGTTGGTATCAATTATGCAATTGGCTTTAGCAGTTTCCACACTTCTGCGTAGGCGTGACCGCATGGCACAACCTTGCCTGTGTCCTTAAAAACGTCTGGCAGTGATTGAAGTAAAGCGGGAACCCAGTGTGAGTTTGCATCGTAAGTTTTCACGAAGATTTCGTCAGGCCCAATTTCTTCATTGGGCAGATTGACAGTGATTGTGCCATAAGCCTCGCCTGAGTCTTCGGTTGCACGAATAGCCAAGCGGCCATTTTGATAGCTGTGGGCTGTTAAGACCAGTTCTAAGGTCTCATCTTCTAATTGAAGTTTGACTTGCATATTTGCTCCTTTAGAGTGAAAGACAATGTGGCGAAGTTGCCACATTGTCTTTGGTGGTATCAGTTATTGGGCTTGAGCAGTTTGCGAAAGCGTGTTCAAGTGCTATCACATTTCTGTGTCTTCATCAACGTCTGGCGGTGTTTCAAATAAATCGAGAACGTGGTCTGGATTTCCGAACTCTACCAAGGTGTCAAGTTTTTCATCGGGCAGATTGACCGTACTAGTGTCATCAGGCTCGCCGAGATTTTTGACCGGTTCAATGAAGTCGAAGGCTTCTTCCAATTCAGTTATGGTGTCGAGGTGAGCTTCCCAATCATGTGCATTAGGATCACATTGGTTGTGAGATTGTAAAGCTCCTGCAAGATCAGCATACGCACACTTGATTGCCCGAATCTGTGCTTCTGTCAATGTCTTCAATTATTGGCTCCTTGTTAAAATAAAGAGGGTGTAGCGAAGTTGCCACACCCTCTTTGTTGGTATCAACTAGACCTTGACAGTCTCAACATTGTTGTCGATTGTGTCAATCAAATCACCAAGGTAAACATCGTTGATGATTGTTTTGATTTTGCCGCGATTTGAGGTGATGAACAAATCGAACAGGTCGGCGGAATTGACAACTACATAAACGTGACCTTTATGCAAATGTCCATTGACAGCAAATCGCAGACAGAAATCGTTCATTTTGGTGAATTTGTCTGCTGCCCAACACCACACAATTGTATTTTTTCTCATTGCATTGACAAGTCCTTGCATATCCTCAAAGGGACGATAACCCTTGAGGAACGTAGAACAATCAATCTTTTCTCCAACCATCATAATAGTAGCTCCGAAAGTAAAGGGGGTGAAACTGATGCCCAAATTATTGGTATCAACTATTGAAGCGTCATCAACAACTCAGCCACTTCATTTTCCTCGATGGCCTTGCCAAAATCACCGTTGACGCTGATGCTTTGCATCTGTCGTTCTTCCCAATCATCATCATCGTAATCGTCTGCATTGTAAGATTCATTGGCATCTTCAAGATTGGATTGAAGAAACAGCAAAGCAGCACGAATGATGAATTTTTCTCTATCGTTCATGGTTGTCCTTATTTGTGTCAAGAAGCAGTTTAATATCTCTTGCGGTGACAGTTGCGTAAAACTTATACACAACATCGTCATAACAAATCAATTGTCCTTCACGCTCATCGGTTTTCACGAATAAGTGGGTATGCCCATTTTGCTGAAGGATAATTTCACTGTCATTGATACGACTATGGAAAGTGCATTTGCACTCTGTCAAAGTCTTGGGACGGTTGTTGTTCACGTACTTCATTTGAAAATTCATGTGAAATTTGATTTCGTCAAACAAAGCATTCAAAACAACTTGAATATCTGAGCGGTCAACGTTATCTCGTTCCATTCCATCCAGCATTTTCTCAGCAAGTTCTTTGACCTGATGATATGATGATGGAAAATTGATAACGTAGCCCTCAACATCGACAATTCTTTTTTTCATGGCTGTCTCCTTTCCATGTTTGTTGGTATCAAGTAGCGGGATTTTCTGGTTGCACCATATCAAAAGGTAGATAGCTCGTTTGCAATGCTTCGGGGTCTACATCTTCATTGAAATAGTCGGCGTCTTCCAATGTGATTGGTTCGTTGTTTGCGTCCTCAATTTCAACAATATCACCGGCGACAAACTCTTGTTTTAAGAATCTGTGAGAAGCGGTGTCGAAATATTGAATGACAAAACCGTGAGTGATTTTCTTCACTATCATAATAAACTCCTAAAAACAGGGGGTGAACTAACACTTCCTCATTGTTGGTATCAACTAATTGCAGGGGTCGTCGTGTTCGGAGTAAAGACCATTCTTTTCGTCTCGACGTTGTTGTTCGTTTTCTTCATCAGTCAAATCGTCGAAAAACGAACCATCATGGTCAATTTCAAGCAATTCCTTTACAACATTATGAGCAGGAACTTTGCTCGAAGATTCAACCTCCACGCAACCTATGCAATCACCGTCTGAGATTTCATTTTCTACATCAGCCAAATCCCATTTATCGCCGAAAGATTCTTCAACTGTCGCGTAAGGACTTAAAATCGTCACTGTAAGTACGTGTTTGTAAACTGCCATTATTAACTCCTAAAAAACAGGGGGCGAACTAACACCCCCTGTTTGTTGGTATCAACTAGTCCTAAGCGACTGTGGTTTTCTTGTAAGTTAAAATCCACAATGGAACAATATCGCGTGCCGCAGGAAAGGCATCAACCAAAAGCTCTAATTGACGCATGCACATATCCCAATTTCCTGAACCTTCATACTTGCCTTGCCAAAGTTCGAGGTGTGAAATTGGATGCTGTAGGAGTTGTTTCGCCATAGGCAAATTCATTACCACCGTGTTAGAGTATGGAAATTTGACTTCGATGAAAGGATGGTAATCTTTGATGTCGCCGTTGTAGTCTTTAATGAACTCGTGCAACGTGCCAGAGAAAAAGCAAGTGGACTTCTTAAGCACATCATAGGCTTCAATCGTAGCCATTGGGCCGTGTCCTGTAACATTGTATTTGTACGCAGTGTCGCCATGTTGATCGTGGTGTCGAGTCAGTTCGGCCCCATGATTGGCTCGTATGAATTGAGTGGCAAAGTTACCATTGCTAGGATTCATAATGGCATCGTAAAAGTAACGTGCTGCCCCACAAGGATAGCCATCGTGGTGGATGTAGATGAAAGTTTCAAAGTTTCTGCCGTCTTTGAAACCGTAGGTTGCTCGTGTACTCATAGTAACTCCTGAAAGTGGATGAAATAAACTGTGAACAATCTCACATGCTTATTGTTGGTATCACTTAGGCATTGGTGTATAGCCTGCCTCAACCAATTCATCGTCAGTCGCGTTGTAAGCTGTGATGGTAGGCACTGTGTTTCCATGACTGAAAACGACAGGTCTGTCCATAAATTCTCCTAAAAAACCCATCGCTACATTTTGCGGTCAAAGCAGTTATCCATCGGTCATGGCCCCGAAGGGAAGCCGGGGAATTGTGTCATGCCCTGTGCCGTTTTTATCAGCTATGGACAAAGACCGAACCACAATTGTTGTGCTATTGTTTCCTACACGTTTACCGGTAGCGATGGGTTTTGAAAACCAACTATTCGGTTGTGCCGAATAGTTGGTGGTATCAACTGTTGCTTTTCAACGCTTCCATGACTGAACAAGGCATTAAGCTTAACAGCACCATTGAAAATGGGGTGAAATTGCAAACTTGCCAATGAAGGTCAGTGGGCACTTTTTCATACCCGAGACTTTTTGCCCATACTAGTATTGCCACTTGTGTCAGCAAGCCATCGGGTTTTTCAATGACAGCCACAACAGTGCTGGGGTGTCGCATAATCACAATAACCTGCATGATTGTTTCCTTGTTGTTTTGGTTTAGGACTTACACTTCAAGAGTGCAACCTATTTGTTGGTATCAACTTTTGTTTTTGTGTTCCTCAACAAGTTGTTTAAACAACTCAAGGTGATTAAACAACTCATCTTCAGGCATTTTATCCAAGTCTTTGCCTTTGGTGGTACGCACAGCGGTGTGGGCTTGCGTTTCTTGGTTCCATGGTACATCGTTCACCATGACTGTATAAGTTGTTTCCAAAGGTATCACTGAGTGCCAAGTATTTGGGTCAATGATTTCATACGCCGAGTGCTTGTTCAGAATCAAACTAATCACTTCGGCAGGGTGATTGTCTGTACGGCCCATACATGAATACCCAACATTCATTTTATAGGAGCCTCGAAGGATGATGAAAGCTCCGGGCCAAGGATGAGGATGGGAAAATGCTTCATGGGTGTGGCATGGATCAAACTTGTGCAGACACAACCTTAATCCATTTGGCAAAGTCGTGAAAACCCGATATGTGTAGGGCTTTCGCCGATTGACAATCAAACTGTCCCAAGCCTCTCGATTGTCGAGAATTGAAGGCAACAATTCTAAGGCATCATTGAGACGATCAAGCATATATCCACTTTTCATCATTTGCTCCCAAAGTAGGGGCTTCACTTACCCCTGTATTAAAGGTATCAACTATTTGATGTCCATCATCGTCATATCATCCAATTGCCCATACTCTGCATAGTATAGACAATCCGTGCAGACGCTGTACTCGAACACTTCATTGCTTTCAGCATGATAACCTTTTGCTGCATATCTGTCACCCCCTAAAGGCCGTCTGCAACACTCACATGGCGAATAGGAAAATTCCGATTCCCCAGTGGTTGCGGATAGGCAATTGATACCCTCTTTTTCAAAGAATCGTTCAACAGCTTCTTGATAAGCCTTATACTCTGCTTGGGTTTTACACATGATTTGCTCCTTGTATGAGTGATACTAACTCACACTCTTGTTGGTATCACTTAGGGATTTTGATTTGAAGCTCTTGACAAAGTTTCACCAATTCTGCTTCCGCTTTAAAGACTAAGGAAAGCCAAAAATCACCTGTTATGGGGATGTTTTTAGCCTTCATACAGATCATGATTTCATGTCTCATGATCTGACATCGTTTGTATTTTGTCATTTTTAAGTGTACATTCCGTAAGGTATTGACTGGCTTACCATGACATTGTAAACCTTGCCATGGTATTCAGTAATCAAAAACTCGCCATTAGATGCGGTTTGAGCCCCTCCATTTGGCCCCGGAATCATCCTGCAACCATTTGTGCAAAATTCTCGTAGATTGTAGATGACTCCATCTTTACGAAAATAAACATCCTCATCGGTTTCCCAATCCTCGAACTGATGATTTTTTGGAAGTTCATGCCGGTGCAACAAACGATAAGGACGTGGAGCGAGTCTGTATTCAACTTCATGAACATCAAGGCGTGGGCCAGTCCATGTTTGCGTTATTTTGCGAGCAATCTCGAATCGGTGACGAAGCATAATGTTCTCCAAAAGAAAATAAGGGGGTGTCGCTTACACCCCCTTGTTGTTGGTATCAATTACCTTTGAGTTTACTGCTGGTTTCGATAGCCCATTGAAGCAGTTCTTGATGGTTCTTGGATGATTTTTGCAACCAGCCATTTTTGCCTTGAACGCTGATGTATGGGGTTCCCCTATCGGCAGGATAAAAGTTGTAAGTGATGTATCCGACTGGAAAACTTACATACTTTCCATCAATGTCGATGAAGGATGCAGTGTTTTTGCCTTCTTGAAACTTGCAATTTTGTTTGAAAATCATGTCATCAAACAACGCTTTATTTTGTTGCCAAACTTTTGGCCAACAATCATTGTGAACAGAAATCATCTGCATCTCCTTGGTAAAGTGAAACACTCACCTTATTGGTATCACTTACAGAAGTCGCCACACGTCAAAATCAAGACTTTCGGCAACCTGTTCCATCTTATCTTCGTCAGAGAACACACCGTGTGCTTTGCACTCTGTAATGAAGCGAGAAAATTGAATTGAATTGGCTTCCCAGAGAGTGATCCAAGTGCCCTCCGTGGGCAAATTGAGTGTACAGCGTTCCTCTGAGGTAAATTTGGTTCCTGAGTTAAGATCAACCCAACCCTCAGTATTTGACCAAAAAGCTGGTTCAGTTTTGTGTTGAACAACATATAGAGTCATGATTTCTTCTTTCGTTGTGATTTCTTTTTCTCGACAGATAAACTAGCAATCTTTGTATTGAGGTGAATTGCTAGTAGGTTTTCAAACATGCAAAGGAAATGACTCAATTGCATAGGGTCTTGCAGTTTTTTTGCAAGTTTGTCAAATTCTGGCTGTAGAAGTTCAACACATTCAAAAGCCGCGTCTCGTGCAATTTTTGCTTTTCTATTCATTCGTCGGTGCTTCCATTACTGCATCAATCTTTACGGCAGTCCGTTTACTCAAAGTGTCCGGGTACAGCACTTCGGCAGTATAACCATAGTGACAAAAACCGTACACATCCGAAATACGATTACTTAAAAGTTCGTCGTATTCTTCGCCCTCAACATTTTCAGGAAGATTGACAACCAAAATAGTTGTCGGCAAATTGCAGTCAATGACCGCATCCATGCCTTCGGTATCCCACTTGATTTTTGTGATCAAAATTAGCATTGTTTGCTCCTTAGGGGGTGGTGAAAAATCTACCCAATTTGTTGGTATCAAATAAAAAAGGGGGGATGTAAGGTTTCCCCTACATCCCCCCTTGAAACAATCACGGTTCTTAACCGTTCTTGTTTGCCCCCTACTTTTACTTACAGCGTCGATGAAGAGGCCGCAAGAATACTCGTTGTCGCCCAGCGTAGCATCCGCCTTGTTGTTTGGTGCAAACCGGTTGACTGGACGCACACGGCTTTGACTCTTGATATTCCGGGGTCACTGGAGCAACAGGCTTATCACTGGGACTAGACACCGCAACCGCACTACACGGTTCAACGATGACAGGTTGTGGCGATTCGGCCATGACAACAATCACCTCGCGACTTGGCAGAAGTTTGGAAAGGCATGTGCCATTCTTGCAATCTTCTTGCATCACGAGCGACTGTGCGTGCACTCCGGTGACCATCGAAAACACACACGCCACTACGGCTACCGCGACCAAACTCAATTTCGTAAACTGCTTCACAATACATTCCTCCAAAGGGGCCAAAAACGCCAAGGGCAACTCACCCTCGACCGTCTAGATTATTCGCCAATCGAACAATCTAGTCCATCAACTTTCGATCAAAATTCTCTTTTTTTCTTGGTATCAACTAGCTTTTTCTAATGTAAAATTGATTGCCTCCTCTCCAAATAACGAGTAATAAGTCTTGCGTGCCTCCTGCCAATCTGCATCCCAATTACCATCTGAATTAAGGTTCATAGCATCTGGTGCAAGCTTCGAGATTCTCAGCAACAGCAAGCACACGGCCAAATCATATGGCCGACGATTAGTCTTGCAAAACTGAAAGTAACTGTCGCCTCTGGCGGTGCTTGGCTTCTGTTGGTTCAAGACAAACGTCTCATAGCCTTCGTTATCAACGCCGTTCAACCAAATTTGCGTTTTGTTGATAACAACCGGACTACAATCACTCATGTCTTTTTGCAAGGCAATTCCTACCTTCTTGCAATGTTCAACGACTGTAGTAGCAGCCTCCATGATCATTTGCCATTCAATTTTCTTGAATGAACGAACTTGTGGATAATAGTGCGTGTAACCCATGCTAAATCTCCAAAAAGAAATGAAACTGATGTGTGAATTGTTGGTATCAACTAAATTTGTTACATTTAGTTGTATGGCTAAGGCTCGACAGAATAGTCAACGACCGTAGGCTTCCATTTTGCGATCAGCCGACCCGAAGCATCAAACTCTTGTGCACAGTATTTCTTTTGCTCTGGATATTGTGTTCGCATCAAAGGCCCGATCTCTGTCAATGTTTTGACCGCTAGAGGCTCAATCTTATTGGCCTCGAACATGATGAGGAAGCGATAACCCTTTTGGTAAAGTTTCGCTAATTGCTCTTGCGTCATGATTGTTCCTAAAGAAAAAAGCGGAGTGTGAAAAATCGATCACAATCCACTTGGTGGTATCACCTAAGTAATTGTTGTATTGACAACTTGAACCACTGTGTTTGGGGCAATCCTTAAGATGCCCCTGTCGTGTAAAATTGACATGCCGTCATCAGGATTGTAACCATGTTTCTTTGCCAATCGTTCTGCGTCGATACAAACATTGTGTTTGCTCTGATTACGGATGACATATGAAGTCAGAATGATCGAATCAGTTGTCACCGCGACAAGGTAATTACCCATCTGCAAATCCAAGATTTCTGGCTTGCTATCATTAGGCCCAACGGAATGCAAGGCATCCCAGCAAGACTGACAAGTGCCATGTCGGAGCAATTCTTTAGTACTTGCTTGCATCTTGGGAAACAACTCATCAATTTTCCGATGGTCTAGCAAATACTCGTTCCAATCAGCCTCATTGACAAAGATTGTGTAATTCTTTTTGCAACGATTGCACCCTACATACTTTTTCATAACAAGTTCCTGTAAAAATGAAAATGCCAGCCATGGTCGAGACTCTACGGATTGCTCCTCCTCACGCCATGTTCACGATTCTGGCCGCACCGGCTTTTGGCCCTTTTGTTTTACGGTAACCAACCCGCTTCATCATAGGGACAAGTAACCTACTAGCTGATGGTCAATCAGCATGACGACTCAATTGCTGGTATCAACTCCTAGGTATCAGTCACCTACAACATTGAAATTGCCCGGCATCCATCCTTTATCATAAAACAATCGTTGCACGGCATCAATAAATGCTTGCTTCTGAACGAAGTTAGTCAAATTGAATGTTACGTCGATTTCAATGCTATCATCCAACCAATTGACGCTCTTGAAATCCAACTTGCTAACACTTGCTACACGCCCAAGATCAACAACCACAAATTGGTTGACATAAATCACGTTTTCCAGTTCAGCTAAAAACTGAAACAAGTAAAGCATCTGCTCATTCTTGCTTAAGTTTTCAAAGCCTTGCACAAAAAACTTGTCCTTTGAAATCTCAATCACGTCTGAATCTTCAGCAGTGTATCGAATAAACTTAACAACAAATTGATTTCTCGTGAAAATCTTTTCTGGCATGACTTCGCTCCTTAAATAAAAACCCCCTATTCAGAGGGGTGTGAATAGTCTCCCGTCGGGTGTCGGGTCATTGTCCGAACCCCCCTATTTGGTGGTATCACCTCTTTGCTTTTGCAATCTTTTTGCCCACTTTCGAGCGAAGGCTGAACGCTTTTGAGGCTGTATGATTGTTCCCGGATCATTTTCCAGATTTTGCAGTAGAACTAGAATGTCTTTTCCTTGCTTGCGATTACCTCGGATTAAGGTCATCAAATTGTGTGCGACAAAGTGACGATCAATATCCTTGCCATAACCACTTTGAGAATTAATAACCTCATCAATGCTTGTTTTTATTTCTTTAGCTACAAGCTGACTAGCCCATCTTGGTTCGGTTTTTTGCCGAAACCAAGTCAGAGTTGTTCTTGTGATGTTCATAAAAGCTCCTTATTGCTCTTTCGTGGTATCACCTTGATACTGTATCAATCGCCTCAGAGAGAGCTTGGCTGAAACTGTCAGCAAAGTATTTTCGCATTTGCTCAACCAAGTAATCAAATTGATCATCAGTAATGGATGCTGGATCAATCCCCGCTTGACTCAAATCCTCATCACTTAAGCTGAGGATTGTTTCTCCTGACCTATTCATTGTTGGTTTCCTTGTTGTTGAATATCATTGACTTGAAGCTTCTTGTATTCTTGCTCGATGAACTGGCAAAACTGGTCATAGACTGCTTGCCGGTTCCCCTTAAATCCGTAACGCTTTTTAACAAGCGAGTGCATCGTTTGTCCCCTGCCCTTAAGTCCCGCCATTTCAAGAGCCAAGCGACTCTTGATAGAATTGAGACTAAACATGGTAATGCCGTGGCCAGTGCAAAGTGTTGACATGGTTTTTTCCTTGAGTGTAGTCCGCAGTGACAAGCCGAAATTACGATTCGTCCTCGTTGGGTAAGTAAGTCAAAAGGCAGATGTTTCCTTTGTCGTCACAATGACACAAGTTATTTCTGATCCATCTTACGGCCTCTTCTTTGGTCGGTGCCGTATGTACATTTTTGCATACGCCATGATTGTCAAGGATCGGCAAATCTACAAAAAACAGCCCTTTTTGCTCATCATCTTCATCGTCGTCATAGTGTTCCAGACCAGAGACAATATCATTGTACATGCCACAAGTCGAGTTGACCAAATCATCAACTTCGGCGTTGCCTGTAATTCGCCACAAATCAACAATGACCCCTTCATGAGTGAAATTGTAAGCAAGATCGGCGGGATTTTCTTCTTCATCTACAACCTGACCTTCAATGTTCACCCTTACACCGTTCGGGCAATCAATCCAATTTTTGCCATCATCCCAAGATATCTTAATCATCACAAATTCTCCTTGTAAAAGTGAGTAAGTCCTTGACTTACTCACTTGCTGGTATCAGCTTCCACAATCTTTCTTTTTGAGTTGAGAGCACCATCTAAACAAATGTTGTGAGTAGGCTCTTCATTATTAATGTCTGACCAAACAACCAATCTCAATGATCCTTGGTAATACTCCAACAAGATTGGCCAACCTTCACCATCCATTGAGGTTTTATCGCCAGTGTTTTCGGGTCGTATGTAAATTGAACCTTTGATGCGTTCAATGCACACACTCACACGTCTTGGATCAGGTGTCCAACCGTCATACAATTCCAACTCGATGCTTTGATTTTCCATTTCATTTCTCCAAAAAAGTGACACCACTATTAGTGGTATCACTTACTCAACAAAACATTGTGCTAGTCAGTCAAAAAGTTGCTTGCAACATTTCGAGCTTCAGTTTCAAACACTGACCTGTATAACTCTGGAGTCATTGGAAGATTGATCTTGGGAGTAGGTGTTTGTTGCATCAAACACAAGACCGAACATCCAACAGTGCCATTCATTTTCAAGTACGCGACAGTTTTCTTGATGTTCGCTCGTATCTCTTCATAAAACCTTTGGTCGTCATCATCGTCGTCATCGTCGTCCTCTTCGCTCTTAATAGTCAAATTAAGCTCAGTCCATTCTTCATGCCCATCGGCAATAGCTTTTCCAGCATTTTCAAGAATGTACATGTCCTGCTGTTCTTTGGGAAACTTTGACCATTCAAGAACAGTAATAATTTGCTTGACATGTTCTTTTTCCCCGATGTATTGCATCGTGGTTTCATGGCTAAGCTCCACCCACCCAGAATATTCCAAAATGATTTTGGGTGGATAAATTTCTTCTGACATACAACCTCCAAAAAGTTAGTGAAACTGACACAACAACCTTGTTGGTATCAACTAAAAGGGAGCATCGTCAACAACAACAGTCTTGACTTGAACTACTGGCGGCGGCACTTCAGCATCAAGCTTTGGCGACAACAAATCTAACAAAGCAACTTTCACTGAATGATCGAGCGTGGACATTGCCTCCAAAGCCTTTTTGACATTTCGATGATTATGATAGTCTCGGTACTGCCTGATAGTCATGCCACTTTCGGCAGCATGAAATGCAAAACCTTCATCGTTGTCGTCAATCCTTTGCTCAGCGTTTTGAGTCATCTGAACGGCAATAGATTCATACATGACTTGCCAACGAAAGCTCTCCATACGAGTTTCATTGATTTTGCCAGTATTCGAGCAGCAGTAACAAGGCGATTCGACCCGCTTATCGTCCTCATCAAAGTAATTGTTGCCACATCCATTGCATTTAGGACAACGATACATCATAATTCAACTCCTAGCAAAATGAACCAAACAAGTATTGAGCACAGTGATAATCAAAACCACTCTTGAGATTTTCCTTTTTGGTATCATGTATCAACATGACAACCAATTGGTAAAACCTTCGAAGCCATTGATAATCTTGATCCATCAAGAACATTTCACGCACTGAATTGTGATAATCTCTCCTGTTAAAGTTAACTCCGTCAAATTCGTTGATTGACAACCAACCCCCACTCCTGCCCTCAAAACTAATTTGGACATTGACTTTGGGTCCGTCCCACAGATACATGTAACTGTGGTCTACGTCGGACCGCATGCACTCAATGGCGTATTCCCACATAGAGTTTTGAGTATCCTGACTACGCCACAATTCTTGCTTCCGAATTTTTTCTTCATTCGAAATAAGCTTCATGTCAGCTTGATCATCTCGATAGATCTGCAACAAAGTGTCAAAGTCATTGGCTCCGCCACGCAACTTTACATTGAAACAAAATGGATGGTTTTGGTAATCATATGAACGGGCAGTTGTGTGGTGTCCAATAAAACCGACAATATGGTCTTTTCGCTTCAAAGGGGTGGCGTAATACTCTGGTTTTTTGATCTTCATGATTAACTCCTAAGGAAAGAAACATCAATTGTCCCTGAATTGTTGGTATCAGTTTTCAAGATCAACTAGGAAAGATTGATCCTTCGAACGCTGAAGCACTGTAGCAATTTGTTCCAGAAGCTCGCCACTGTCATCGTCATCAACCTCATGATTTCGTAGTCGTGACTCAATATAGCCCACATCAATCAAAACATGTTCGTAATAGCCCAACGATATCCTTTGATAATCAGGCTCATTATTAATGAAAGTGTCCCAAGCCAAATCGCAACCGTCAAACAATTTCGATTTTTCAACAAACGAAATAGTGGTAAATTCCATAAAAACTCCATGAAAAAAGGGGGATAGGCACGATTGCCTATCCCCCTTCTTATTGGTATCACTTAGCGGCCAACTTCACTTGAAGCTGTACTAGCCGTGTGGCTTTACCGCCACTACCGTGAGCAACGATGGCCACGTTGCGACGTTGATCGTCCATATCACGCCGACCGTTGCAAGCATTGCATGATTCGCACGTTTTCTTGTAGCCACCCTCTTCCGATGCAGGACACAAAATTTCGTTGTGTGCCAGTTGATCGACCGATGCTATCGTGCGGAAGGTTCGCCAACCAGCAGCTTGTGCCTTCTCATTTTCAGCCAAACTGTGCGTTGAAGCCATCAACTTGGTGCTCCAAGCTTTGAACTTCTTGCTACGCCATTGGTGAGTGTATCCGGGCTTGCTACTGCCCTTAACAAACGTGTTGAGATAGTCCCAAGCATCCTTAGGCACCGCAACAGGATCACCGTAAGAGCCTAAACGCAAACCCTTATTGCGGAATAGCTTAGAATGTTTGATAGACAAGAATTCATACTTGCCACGTTTGTAAGCACCCCACACTTGGCTTGGTGCATTTTGCACCAATACATAGCAGGAACGATCTTTATTCGCTGTATCACCAGTGAAATTGCCCGGCTTGATACGCTCCGACGCACTGGCAATTCGACCACGCAAAGGACAAGTACCACAAATTGACGCATCATGACCAGTATTGATTGCATCAATTGGGTGATAATCTTTACGCAGAATCCACGTTTGGATCAATTGGCCAGTCTTCTCATTCCCTGTCTTAAAGGTAGCAATCGCAACGATAGGTTGACCGTCAATCTTGCTTGGGCCTTCGTAAAAAATCACACCATTCATAACCAACTCCTAAGTAAAAAGGGGTGTAACTAACTGCCATCCTTGTTGGTATCACATACCTTCAGTGTGTTAATTGCATGTTGACACACTGAAGGCATAAAACCGGACAACTCGCATGAGCTTGAGTTTAACCGCCACAAGAAGGGAAATCTATCTGCAATTACCCATGATCCCCGTCATCTGTATCGCACTCAATCACTTCAGTTTCGACATTCGTAAGCTTGCCTTCTGCTTCAATTTGCGTCGATGGCATCGTGAAAGCATCTTGCTCATCTGAAAGTTCGATCCTGTAAATTTTTCTTACTTCAATATCATAAATCTTTGTCATTCTGCCCTCTTTGAAAACTAACTCCACTACTTGTTGGTATCAATCAGCTATAAAACCAAAAGCCAATTGCTGTTGTGTTCTTCCCTCTAAACGCTCCAACAGATTACGCAAGTGTGCATCAACACTTGCCATGCTCAATCCCAGACTTTTCTTTAAAGAACCGGGCTTCAAAGCACTCGCCAGATATGGCATAGTTCCATCAACCACACATTCCACTTCGTCCCGATAAAGTTCGGGAACAAGATCAACATCCTCACTGTGAGCCTTATAAATTTCCCACGACTTGTTCCAAATTCGCTCACACATTGCATCGGTTGTCATGAAATCAAATTGTTCCAAGTAACAATCGGCCAACTTGTCCAATACTTCCGCTTTTTTAGTCAATTCATCCAAGTAACCCATGATAACTCCAAAAAAATAAGGGGGACTTAACTGTCCCCCTTATTGGTATCAATTAAAATTGTTTGTTATACCCTTGGTGGCTTCCAATTGCTTGGCATGTTCGACAACAAGTAACAAACCGTCACTTTAATGCCGCGATCAATCCAAGCATCGTTGATCATCTCTTCGATGAACAACCAATTACCGCCTGCCAAGCCTGAGCCAAACATGGGGGCAACAATTCCCATATCATATTGATCGGCATAATCACCCACAGTGTCAAGACACTTGGATAAGGCATTGTACCGAAGAGGTCGTTGGCCCCCCATTCCTTGAGCAATCATATTTGCAACAGTTACATTTGGTGCAACTTTTACAAAACCAGTATGTCCTAGTTGATAACCATCAACTGTGGACATTTGCAAATATTCTTCCCTCGCTAAAGGGTAGGTTCGACCGAGCGGTATGACAAACCCCGCTCCCCATGCCCCCACGTCATTGCATACGTGTGGAATCAAAACTTTATTTGGACAAGATGCCACAAACTGAAACAAATCGCCCTCAACGTATTGAATCAAAATTCAATCTCCTTAATTAAAGACAAAAAAACTAAAACCACGACTACAATTATTGGTATCAGCTTGGTAATTGATTAAATTTCCATTTCCAGAAAGAATCAATAACACGCTCCCTCATAATTTCTTTGTCACCAATTTCTCTGGCCCAACAAAAAGCCCATTCAGAATCAGTGATACGATCTCGCATGATTTCTCTGTCACCAATAACCTTGGCCCAACAGTAAGCCCATTGAGATTCAGTGACACGATCAATCATGATTTCTTTGTCACCAATATATTTAGCCCAAACATAAGCCCATTGAGATTCAGTAACACGATCCCTCATAATTTCTTTGTCACCAATAACTGTGGCCCAATAAAAAGCAGGCACAGAATCCGTAGCCATCACCGAGGCGTATTGGTGCAATCCCTCTTTGTCCCCACGATAAAGAATCTTGCCAGTACGAAACTTACACTTTTGCTCATCAATATCGACAATATCTTTTTCATCAGCTTCGATTACAAGCCAATCATCGCCTATCAGTAAAAACCAGTCACCATTTCCTTGCTTCAAACCATGCAATCCATTTCCGCATTTTGGAGTAGGGTCCCAGATAGGAGCAGTGACGATATCTCCTGTTTGACCATAAATAAAACCGCGAGAAGAACTACCGTCTTTAAAACATTTTCTGAGGATGAGTGCCATGATTTTTTCCTTTCAATCGAAGCGAACTGATATTGCAGTTGTTGGTATCAACTTGGCAATTTATTAAATGCTTCAAGCCATCCAGAATCCGTAACACGATCACGCATGATTTCTTTGTCGCCAATATTTATGGCCCAACAGTAAGCCAAATATGGATCAGTAACACGATCACGCATGATTTCTTTGTCGCCAAGATGTTTGGCCCAACAGTAAGCCAAATATGGATCAGTAACACGATCACGCATGATTTCTTTGTCGCCAAGATGTTTGGCCCACATATAAGCCCATTCAGAATCAGTGACACGATCAATCATGATTTTTCGATTACCTATGCTTCTGGCCCAACAAAAAGCCCATCTTGACTCAGTAACACGATCACGCATGATTTCTTTGTCGCCAAGATGTTTGGCCCAAATATAAGCATAATATGAGTTAGTGACACGATCTCTCATGATTTCTAGGTCACCAATTTGTTTGGCCCATTTATAAGCCCATTCAGACTCCGTGACACGATCTCGCATGATTTTTTGATCACCAATGTTTATAGCCCAAGAAAAAGCCCATCTTGGTTCGGTTACACGATCAATCATGATTTCATTGTCACCAATTGCTCTGGCCCATTCATAGGCTGAATTGGAATTTGTGGCCATGACATTGGCATATTGGTGCAAACCTTCACTGTTGCCTCGATAAACAATCTTGCCAGTACGAAACTTACACTTTTCATCGTCAATATTGACAACATCTTCATCGTTGGCTTCGATAACAAGCCAGTGGAAGCCTTCAAGAAGAGACCAATCTCCATTCCCTTGCTTCAAACCGTGAAGGCCATTTCCGCATTCTGGCTTAGGGTCCCAATCAGGAGCAGTGACAGTATCTCCTACTTGGCCATAAACAAAACCACGCGAAGAACTACCGTCTTTAAAACATTTTCTGAGAATAAGAACCATGATTTTTCCTTTCAATCGAAGCGAACTGATATTGCAGTTGTTGGTATCAACTTGGCAATTTATTAAATGCTTCAAGCCA
>Ga0208225_1000068_pt1 | contig 27418 bp, 21 predicted proteins | sample LakMenEpi15Jun10_FD_150701 | JGI IMG/M metagenome (GOLD analysis project Ga0208225, IMG submission 150701) | Freshwater microbial communities from Lake Mendota, WI - 15JUN2010 deep hole epilimnion (SPAdes) | ecosystem: Environmental > Aquatic > Freshwater > Lake > Epilimnion/Euphotic zone ... | reverse complement strand
ATTAATAAATACATATTTTGATGAAAAATAGTGGCCAATGCGATTGCGATTCGGGCCCATCTTCGTGCTCGTGCTCGTGCTCGTACTCGGATAACGTGACCTGTTTAGTTTCATTCAGAGGTCGGTCGTATACTGAACGAACATAACAGTACTGAAGGTTGCTTTCGATTACGAGCACGAGCACCGTTTCACTGAGCACGAGCACGGCGCTGCATTACCGATACAGATTAAAACCTGCCACTAAAATTCCCGAAAAGCAATAAATACATCTTTTGATGTTTCAAAGGCGTCTGCATATTTCCTAAATAATACTTTATGCGGCAAAATATCACCTATCCTCCGATAGTTCATATTCGTAGTATCCAAGTAAGGACATGGAGAAGGCAATTGAGAATTGCCGACGGTAGTTCAATCACGCGAGGACTTACTATGAACCGGTTATCAAGATTGCTTGGGTTTTGGTTTTTTGCTTTAGCTTTGATGGCACCGGTTCAAGCGGGTGTGATTACCTATCACTGGACTTTTTCGCAAGCAACGGATGAGAATGATGGACAAGGGACTCTTTCAGGGACGTTGAGTTATGTGTTTCATCAAGGTGTGACATCTACGCCCATCACGTCTTTTCGTTTGTTGGAAATCCCAGAGAATTATCTTGCTTACTTCGATATTCAAATGCTTCCATATGGTGGACTAGAAATGGTTCGCGAGGAAGCTTGGTCGGATGAATTGGAATATTACTTTGGTGATGGTGGTGTCTCTGTGAACCCGCGAAACAGTGAACTATTGGGTGCTTCCTATTGGGTAGCTTGGGCTCTTTGGACTGAGGATATTCAACTGGCAGTTCATTCCGCATCTATCGGAGGCAAATCCTTCATCGAAGTTAATCACTTCTATATTGGTAAACCCTGGAAGAAGTCCACGGCGGGATTTGCGACATTCGAGCGATTGAGCCCTCGCGTACCAGAACCTTCAGCAATGGTGATTTGGGGGGCGGTCGGTGTTGCGGGATACCGTGCAAGGCGAAGAGTGCTTCAAAAGAAGCATGGATTGGATTTGAATCGTTAGATCGGTGGGGTAAACCTCATTCCTAGCGTTTTCATACATGTTAATGATGGTGGCTATTGAGGAAAAATCGTGATCTGTCCTCTGTTGGCTCACATTCGCGGTATCCAACTATGGACTTTCAGAATGAAGACGCGAATTGTTGGTGGTTGTTCAATCACGCGAGGGCTTACTATGAACCGATTAATTAGGTTGCTTGTTTGTTGGGTTTTTTGCTTGGCTTTTGTAGCGCCTGCCCAAGCGGGGCTGATCACTTATCGCTGGACTTTCACCCAAACGGTCGACGAAAACTATGGGGACGGAACCGTCGCTGGCACATTGACTTATGCTTTTCGATTAGGCCAAGCTTCCGCGACGCTACGTTCGTTTCGCGTCTCGGCTCTTCCGTCTATGCATGAACACTATTGGGATGCCTATGGGCTCGGTGGTGATGGAATCGAAATGATAAGAGAGTCGTGCTGGTCTCCCAACTTAGATTATTACTACTTCGGTGGGTTGGGAATGCAGGTCAATCCGATTACGAGTGAACCTGTGTCGATTAGCGTTATGGGGGTCTGGGCACGGGAGTCTGAGGATATCGACTTTCTTTTTCATTCGTTTCCTGGCCACGGAAATTCGTCGGCGAGTGTAGTGAGCTCGTTAGGCCAGCGATACTATTACATTCATACAGAAGGCCCTGCGCAATTCGAGCGATTGAGCCCACCTGTACCAGAACCTTCAGCAATGGTAATTTGGGGCTCAGTCGGCCTGATCGCGCATCGCGCGCGGCGACGACTACGGCTGGGAACCACGTAAAGAAAGTTGCTGAGCACATGCATTCTCCCTCTGCCCTGGAGTCCTTGATCGCTACCGGTACGAAGCTCTACCTCGATTCGATAGATCCAGAACTCGTTGAGCTGAATCTGAGTTGGGGGGCCGTTGGAGCAACCAGTAACCCGATCATCATTTCGAACCTGATTCGTACAGGTAGGTTCGATGCCATGATTGCGGAGTACTTGAAAGCTGGCTTCGATGACGAGACGATCTGTTGGAAGTTGACTGACACTTTGGTTTCTCAAGCCCAATCGAAATTCTTATCGCAATGGAAGGCTTCGTCGGGCAACGTTGGGTGGGTAAGTTTCGAGGTCGATCCCTTGATCGAAGATCCCGAGGTGGATTTACCACACCGTGCTCGTGTGGATCGCATCATCGAATTGGGACTATTTTGGTCTGCCGATCAACCAAACCGAATGATCAAGGTGCCGGCGACCCCAGCAGGATTGGACGCTCTTGAAACGTTGGCTTCTCAAGGCGTTCCTCTCAATGTCACGTTGATCTTCACGTCGCGGCAATATCGCATGGCCAGGGATAATGTGTGGGCGGGGGCAAAGCGTCTGGCTTCCTTGTCGAACTTCAAGAGTGTTTACAGCATTTTCGTCTCGCGCGTCGATCAGTACACGGCGGAGCGATGCAAGGAGCTTTCGGCTGATGCACAAGGGCAATACGGTATTCTCAATGCAAAACGAATTTGGTTGGAGAACCGCGAGTTTTGGAAGGCTCATAAAACACCTCTCGAGCAAGAGATGATTTTTGCGAGCACCGGTACAAAGAATCCAAACGATCCGCCTTGGAAATACGTCTCAGCCTTAGCTGGTTCTGATATCCAAACGAATCCACCCGAAACGAATTTGGCGGTATCTCAAAGCAACGAGTCCTTTGTCCGAAGCCTCGATCAAATGCCATCCGAGTCGATCATTCGAGAACTCGATCGCGTCGTGGATGTTGCTGACTTGGAGGGGACCTTGATGCAACAAGGTGTCGCGAAGTTCGTTGCCCCGCAAAAACAGCTTATTCAGACCATCCGGGAAAAACGCGCAAGTCTGCTAAATTCCTAAAGTTCCTTGAGTCCCGTTTCAATCCCTACGTCTTATACGACCCATTCCCGGCTTGATGCCGGGAATGCTTTTTTCGACTCCGTAGACTATAGTGATTGCGGTAATGCCGATCTCTTTTCCACCCTGCGGACCGTTCCGGTCCGTCCCACCTGGTGGAATTTACTTCCCGTACGATTGTTGGTCATCCATGATGTTGCGGTACCCTTCGCGATTCGCTTCAAGCGTTCGTTCCGGTCGTTCTTTGCCCCAAGTGATGCTACGTCGCTTGTTGGTTTGTTTGTCTTTATTCGTACCGGTTTGTTTGCTTGTGTTTTCCGATTCTAGGGCTTTTGCGCAAGCGGACGATTTGGCCAGATTGGTTCATCCTGATGTCGCTGACCGGATCAGTTTGTCCGATACGCAGCGAAGCGAGATCCAAAAACTGTTGCAAGCTCAAGGGGAAGCGATCGTTGCCGCTGCGGAACCAGCGGCCAAGACAGCAGCTCGCAAAGAATTCAACGACAAGATCTTAGCTCTTCTAACCGACGAGCAACGCGGTGTGCTTGCTCAATTGGAACCAACGCGAAAGTTGATGTTTCAGTTTCGTGAAATGAAATGGGATGACGTCCTGCATTGGTTCGCTGAGCAACAAGACCTGACTCTCGTGATGGATCGCACACCTCCAGGGACCTTTACCTACAGCGATGCAAGGACTTACTCGCCAAACGAGGGGATCGATTTGCTCAATAGTGTCCTGATGACACGCAACTTTGCTCTCATGCGTCGCGACAAGATGTTGGTGGTAATTGAGTTAAGCGATTCACTACCCCTTGAGTTGATCCCGAGAATCAAGCAAGAGGAACTGCCAAAGCGTGGCAGGTTTGAATTGGTATCGATTGTCTTTCCTTTGGGGGGACGTCCGATCGACGCAGTTCTCGGAGAAGTGAAACCGTATTTGAGTGGGTTTGGACGGGCCGTTCCTTTGGCACAAGGTAGCCAGTTGTTGGTGGTGGAGAATGCGGGCAAGATGCAGACGATCAATGAATTGATCATGTCGGTGCCTGTTCCAAAAGCAACTCCTAAACCCGAACCACCGCCACCTCCACCTCAACCGGTCTTCGCATCCTACCCTTTGGGTACTTTGGATGCTGCAAGCGTGCTTTCGACGATCAAGACCCTTATTCCCAGCGAGCAGATAACGATCGATCCAAAGACGCGAGTGCTCAGCGCATTTGTAGTCCCAAGTTATCAAACGGCAATCAAGACCGCAGTCGATCAGATGCTCGCGAGCGCCGGGGAATTGCAAGCGAGCGAATCTGTCGCTTATCAAGCATCGAAAGCTCTTCCTGAAGACATCAAGAAGCAGATCGCTGCAATCGCACCGAGCGCTTTGGTGATGACTTCCACGGATCGCATTTTGGTAACCGCTTCGGCATCGGATCAAGCTTTGATTCGTTCAGGGTTGATCGGGCTCGATATCACTCCTGTGGTTGACCGCCCGAACATGAAAGTCTTTGAAATTGACCCCGCGATGGCGACGATTGGCGAGGCGGCCATGAAGGCCTTTTTGCCCAAAGCTCAAGTGGGGGCAAATTCGGCGGCTGGCACTCTAATCGTCCGTGGCAATGACAATGATATCCAGCTTGCTACGGAGATTTTTGAGATTTGGAAACGATCGCAGTCGAATAAAGCGCTTCAGTTGAAGTCCTTTCATCTTGACCGAATCGCCGACGCGAAATGGCTTGCGACGGTCCAAAAGCTAGTTCCTACTGCCAACGCTTGGCTCAATCCGGATGGAACGGAATTGATGATGCTAGCGACTCCAGCAGAGATCGCTTCGATTGAGAAAACGATGGAATCGTTGCTTGCGCTGCTTCCCAAGCCAACGGCGCGCGAGTTGAAGCTGTACGTGTTGAGTAAGACGCAGGTTGCGCGGCGGACACTTTTGACCAGCGAGTTGCCAACGGAACTTGCGAGCATGAAGCTCGTCGATGGCACGAACAAAAATGAGCTGTTTGTCTGGGGTGACCCGGAGCAACAAACGAAATTCAAAGCGTTTCTTGAAAGCTTAGATCAGCCTGGCACGATGCCTGCACAAGGGCTACCGAAGACCTATCCGATTCAGACTAGCGAATATGCCATCGTCTCCTCGCTGTTAACCGCTGAGTTTCCGGATGCGAAGATCACGGTTGATACCGAGGGTAAGCAATTGACAGTTGTCGCCGACGAAGCTGGCCATGCGTTGCTTGCTCAGCGTTTAGAATCGATTCAAGAGCAGCTTCCCAAGCGACCTATGATGCGGCTTGAGAGTTATTCCGTTCCCAATATGACCGCTTCGGCGTTGAGTACCGCGCTTACTCCATTGCTTACCAAGGCGCGGGTTAACGTAGATACTGCAAAAGATCGCTTGCTGATTACGACCGATGAAGCGAACCATAAAGACATCAAGGAACTGATTGAAGCGCTTTCGATGGAAGCTGCGGCGGACAAGCAGAAAGTGGTTGTCGTCTATCCAATTCAGCATGCGGTTCCTACTCAGATTAAAACCGTAGTCGATCAGTTGGTCACCGGTGCGACGACTCTTGCGGACGACAAGCTTAAGCAGCTTGCCGTTACCGGTTCCATCGACACGCACGCGACGATTAAAGCTGCCATCGAGCAAATCGATCGACCTCGTTCGAACGATTCCGGTCCGAAGGAGATCCGCAGTTTTGATACCAAGAAGACGTATGCATCGTACTTGCTCCCCCTACTTCAGAAACTTTGGCCTGACGTAGAGTTGGCAGTCGATGCGACTACGAATCGAATTCTTGCTACGGGAAGCAAGGCAGAATTGGATCGGATTGGCCAGTCTTTGGAGCGGTTGATTTCCGCACCCGACGGATCGCCTCAAACGGTCAAGACGTACCCTGTTGCAAGTGGCGATTTGACATCGCTATCGACGATTTTGGCTCAGATAGCGCCACAAGCGTTGATCAGTCCGGATCTGACTTCTAGGACGTTGACCGTTTTTGCTTCTCAAGAGCAACACGATCGGGTATCGCAAGCGATAGAGCAAGTCTCGAAGGCAGCGCAATCGGCGAAATCGCCGGCGACCTATACTGTCAAGCCAGCGCAAGTTACGCCTGTGCAGACGGCTTTGACGACTCTCTTTCCGACTGTGACTTTTTCTTCCATTCCGATCAGTGGGCAAATCATCGCGGTTGCAACTGAAGAGCAGCAGCAGCGGATCGCACAAGTTGTCGAATTGCTGACCAAGAAGGGGACGAGTGCTGAAGGGACGTTGAGCGACGCTCAAAAGGAAATTCGAAGCTTTGATACGAAGAAGACATATGCGAGTTACTTGTTGCCGTTGTTGCAGAAGCTCTATCCTGACATGGAGCTTGCGGCAGACACAACCACGAATCGCATTCTTGCAACTGGTGCGAAGGAAGAACTGGATCGCTTGAGCGAATCCCTTGATCGATTGATTGCTGCTCCGGAAGGTGTGGTCCAAAGTGTGAAAACCTATGGGGTGCCGGCCGGAGATTTGACAAGCCTTACGACGATGCTGGGACAGATCGCGCCGCAGGCGGTTTTGAGTCCCGATTTGGTTTCCAGGACTCTGACCGTTTATGCAAATGAAGAGCAGCAACAAAGGGTGTCCCAAGCGATCGAGCAGATTGGCAAGACCGCAGCGAGTGCGAAATTGCCGGCAACTTATACAGTCAAGCCGACGCAGGTTACCGCTGTACAGACCGCGTTGATCTCTCTGTTTCCAACGGCGAGCATTGCGGCGGTGCCGACCTCTGGTCAACTGATTGTCGTTGCGCCGGAGGATATGCAGAAAAAGATCTCTCAAGTGGTTGAGTTAATGCAGAGCAGTGGTGGGACAGGAGAAAAGACGATCCGCGTCTTCCACCTCAACCCCGAACAAGTCGATGTTACTGCATTGATGAGCACACTGACTTCTACCGTTCCTGCGAATATTCAACTCGACCCAAATACTCGCAATCAAACCATCACCGCGATCGGAACAAAGGATGAGTTGGAATTGGTTGCGAAAAAGATCGAGGAAATTCAACAGCAATTACCTCCTCCCGAGCCTACTGCATCGGTGGTTTATCCTCTGCAATACGGGAATCCGATCGCGGCTTATACCATCCTGTCCGCATTGTTGCCGAAAGCGACAGTGGTCTATGACACGACCGGTAAATCGGTTGCTGTTACGGCCAAAGTCGGTGAGCATGAACGCGTTCGAGAGGTGATGAAGTCGTTTGATGCTCCTCGTAACGAGACAGCTTCGACCCGGGTTTATCGGCTCAAGCAACCCAACGCGTACGGTGTTGCGACGGTACTAACGGCGCAATTTCCAACGGCGAGCATTTATGGTGGCCGGGATGATGGGACTTTGATTGCGACGGCCAATCCAGAGCAGCACAAACGCATTGAAGAATTGGTGCGAGAGCTCGACGTGAATGCGATGGAGATACTTACCAAGGTGTTTGCGATCGAACGAGCGGATGCGACTACTCTGCGCGCTGCGATCGCTGCGAGCTCCACCAAAGTTACAGCCACGGCTGATTTGACTACCAACAGCCTGATCGTAACGGCACCTTCTGATGAGATGCAACGGGTTGAGCAAGTTGTTCGCGAGATCGATGTCTCGCAAGGAACGGCGAAGTCGACCAAGTATTATGCTTTGCAAACTGCGGAGGCTTTGCCGTTAGCCAGAGCGTTGGGCGATAGTTTCCCGAAAGCCAAGTTTGCACCGGATGCAACCAACGGTGGGATCTACGTGACCGCGACAGGTACCGAGCATGAATCGTTGAAGCAGTTGGTTGAGGATATCAATGCTCAGCCTGGCAAGGCACCAACGATGAAGTCGTTTGTCATGCAGTACGCAGGTCCTGATATTGTCGCACGAGCCGTCATCGGTGCTCTAGGATCTCGCACCACCGCAGGGGTGAGTTTTAATCGCGATACGAAAACTGTCTTCGCTATTGGTACACCTCAAGAGTTGGCAACGATCGAGCAGATGGTTCGGATGATGGATAATCCAGGTGCTAAAGACAGCGCTCGGCGAATGGAAATCTTCTCATTACAAGGGGTCGATGGCAGGTCGCTTGAGAACGCCATCGAGAACTTGTTTCGAGATACCTCTGGGGCTTATGTGCAATATGACAATGTCAACGAGCAGTTACTCGTAACCGGTAGCAGTTCTCAGATTACGATGGTTGCAGAGGCCATCAAGAAGTTGGCTCCCCCGCGTCGGCAACTTGAGATTTTCAGTCTCGAATCGGCCGATCCTTATTCGTTGAAGTCCGCTGCTGATGCTCTGTTTGAAGATGAGCCAAATCAAACCGCGCCAAGCATCTCCGTTGACAGCAATCAGCAACAGTTGATCGTGCGAGCAACATCTGAGCAATTAGAAGCGATCAAAGAGTTAATGGTTCGTTTCGGTGAACAGCCCGAACGAACCGGATTGCTTAATCGTCCTCAGGGATTGGGAGGACAGGGATTGGGAGGGCAGGGTGCATCGGTACGCAATCCCTCGATCAATCCGAATACAAGTTCCAACGCATCGGGACGTTTTCGATTGGTGCCAATTCATCGAAATCCCAAAGTTCTGATCGAGGATGTTGAGAGGCTATGGCCGCTGATTCGCTCGAATCCTGTTCAAATCATCCAGCCGAAGGAGATGTCCAAACCGCCAGCATCGAAAGAACCAGCGTCGAAGGAACCAGCATCTCAAGGACCGGCGCCACAGGTGCCTCAAGTTCCAGGCAACCCAACCGGAGCCTCGAATATTCTTCCAAAGGGTGAAGCATCTAAACGCTCAGCAGCAAGGTTGGTGTCAACGCAGGATGACTTGCGAGATGAAGCTACTCAAAGTGGTGTTGCTCAAGAGCCATCGACGAAGGCTGGAGATGAGCAAGCCGAATTACCTGGGCAGGCCGGTTCACCCGAGCAAGCCCGTTCACTTGAGCAAAGCAACAGTTCGGATTCCAGTATGCCCCCCGTCGTTGTGGTAGCTGGGGATGGACAGTGGACGCTCGCGTCGGATGATCCCGAAGCACTGGTAGCGATGGAACGATTGCTTGCGACCTTACTGAACCCAACGATGGAACCTTTTGCGACGGCTGGGAATTACTCGGTCTACATTCTTCGGCACGCTGATGCAAAGCAATTGCGAGAGTTGCTCGGTGAGTTATTCCGTAGCGGTGAGCGACGCGGATTCTCTGGCGGAATTGCAAGCGGGTCGTCGAGCAGTTCAGCGAGTGCCGATGCATTTCAGCGTCTTAAGATTGTGGCCGATACCCGCACCAATGCGTTGGTTATCGGTGGGAATCGCGCCGATCGCAAGATCATCGAAGATTTGCTTGGGGTATTCGATTCGAAGGATCTGATCGATCGATTGCAACAGATCACTCCGATGATTATTCCGATCAAGAACGCTAGTGCCGAGACGGTCTCGAAGCTTGTGGAGGATGTTTACAAGTCCCAGTTGCGGGCTGGTGCAGGGCGAGATCCGCTGGATATTCCGGAAGGTGTTTCGACGGAAGTTGCTACGGTTTTGCAGCAAATCAACGCTCAGTCTTCAGGTCCATTGCTAACGATGTCGGTCGAAGAGCAATCGAATTTGATCGTCTTGAGAGGGCCATCGGATCTGACCGACGAAGTCAAATCGTTCATCGATAAGATTGATCAGCAGTCCGCCGACGCTCCTGCACGGCGTGTTCAAGTCCTCAAACTTGAATCGACCAATTCGAAGAATCTCGAGAAGGCCTTGAAGATTCTCAATGGGAAGTAGCCCAGCTTGAGAAGATATCTTCGGCGGCGGCAATCGTTCGGTCGATATCCTCCGTCGTGTGTGTTCGTGAGAAGAAGAGGGCTTCGAATTGACTGCAGGGCATGTAGACGCCGCGTTCGATCAATCCCCAGAAGTACTTAGCGAACAGAGCGCGATTGGATCGGTCCGCCGTTGGCCAGTCAACGATTGGCTGGTCATTGAAGAATAGGGTCATCATGCTGCCGACGCGTTGCATCTGAGTTGTAACGCCGTGTTTACTTGCTGCATGCTGCAAGCCATCAGCTAGCCGGCTCCCAAGGGACTCTAGGTATTCGTAGGGAGGTTCATCTCGAAGGATTTCCAGCGTCTTGGCACCGGCTGCGGTGGCGAGTGGGTTTCCGGAAAGTGTTCCAGCTTGGTAGACCTTACCTGCCGGCATGACTTGATCCATGATTTCGGCTTTACCGCCATAGGCGGCCAGAGGCAGTCCGCCCCCGACGATTTTCCCGAGTGTGGTCATATCAGGGTCGATTCCGAGAATCGCTTGAGCACCACCGTATGCAACTCGAAATCCAGTCATGACTTCGTCAAAGATCAAGATGACCCCGTGTCGCAGTGTTTCCTCGCGCAGGGTTTTAAGAAATGTTTGCGATGGGATCACTGTACCCATGTTGCCCACCACAGGTTCCAAGATTACCGCCGCGATACTCTTGCCGTGTTGCTCGAGGACATTTCGAAGAGTGTTCGGATCGTTATAGTTCAGGACGATGGTGTCGTTCGAGGTACCCGTGGTGACGCCAGGAGAGTCGGGAACTCCTAAGGTCGCGGCGGCTGAACCGGCGGAAACCAGTAGCGAGTCGGCATGGCCATGGTAGCAACCGGAGAACTTGATGATTTTATCTCGGCCCGTGCAACCGCGAGCGACGCGAATCGCGCTCATAGTCGCCTCCGTACCGGAGCTTACCAACCGCACTCGTTGCATGCTTGGAAAGGCATGCAAAATCAGTTCGGCGATTCGCGACTCGTTTTCGGTCGGAGCGCCGTAGGAAGTTCCTCGTTCGGCAGCTTTCACGATCGCTTCGATGACACGGGGTTCCGCGTGTCCGAGAATCATCGGGCCCCAAGATCCGATGTAGTCGATGAATTGGTTGCCGTCGATATCGAAGAGATACGCACCTTTGGCGCGTTCGATGAACAAAGGATGGCCTCCGACGGCACCAAAAGCACGGGCTGGGGAGTTCACTCCTCCGGGAATGAGTTGTCGGGCCCGTTCGAAGGCAGCTTGGCTTTTCTTGAATTCCATGGTGGTTTGTCATCTGGACAGGGCTTTTGGTTGCTGTCCGAAATTCGAATCAGAGAATATAATTTCTAGTAACGACGGCTAGTTGTCAGCCCGCGAGCGAATCGTGCGGAACATCGTAGCAAGTCGGATAGGATCGGAAAAGCGAACGTAGCGAGAGATGTAAGTTTCTCAGTTCGCTGGTTACTAACTTAAATTTGCAGGCACTTTCTTGAAAAATCGCTCCCTTGTCACCCGTCTTATCTTGATTGCGACCGTCGCTCTCCCAGTGGTCCCAATCGCCATGGACTATTTTGGACCAGAGACTTCTGCGCGTTGGATGTTGGCAAATGCGGCCAACGAGTTCGACCGAGGAAATGTCGCCCAAGCCCAAAAGCTGCTTGAAGGAGCTTTTGAGAAGTCCAATGAGATCATCACAGATAGGGATTTTTGGCGTCAATTTGAACGAATCGAATTGAGCAAGGAAGCGGATACTGCGGATCTATCTCCGACCAAGTTGTGGGAGGAGATGATTCGTCGAATCGATAATCCGACCGTACAAGCCAATGCAGCGGTCGAGATTTCCACCATTTTGTCGAACCGCAAAAAGTTTGAGGCATCAGCCAAGCTGTTGCAGCAGTACTTGCCCGAACGCGAAAAGCGTAAACCGTTGGAGAACAATCAAATTGCTTACATGCGGGCTCTGGCCGGGATCGATCTCGAGGAAGCCCTTGCGGATGTGGACAAGGCTTTAGAATCTCAACAAAACGAGTCTTTCCTCGATACCAAGGCGTGGGTATTGCACCGACTCGGACGCAACGAGGAAGCACTGGAGGCGATTGACGAGGCGATGAAAGAAATCGAATCGACTTGGCAGTCGAACGCTCGGGTTGAAAAATTCTTCACGCGAATCAATGAGCTCGAGAAAGAACTAGGAAAGAAGCAAGAACCGGTCCCGCAAGAAGGGGCGGAGCAGAGCGCGGAGGACGAGCAGCCACAAGGTGACGCTCAAAAGGACAGCAAGCTGGAAAAGGGGGCTGGATTAGTGACCTTGCTTAGTGAATTTCCGGTAGTCGAGCGAGGTATGACACAGCTTTTGGATATCCTCACGACGATGCGATACCATCGCATGCGAATTTGCGAGGGGCTTAAAATGGACGAGGAAGCCGCTAAAGAGCTACGCTGGTTGAACGCCTTTTCAGCCAAGGAACTCGACGAGCTTTACTAGTCTCGATGCGCTTTTCTAGAACGATTGACGAACAATTTCAATCGTTTCTTACCTGCGACTAGGCGTTTCGATCGCAGTTTTATAAATGTCAATGAGTCGATCTGTGACTTGCTCTTTGCCGCATAGTCCAGTGACGTGCTCGCGTGCGCTATGTGCGAAGCGCGATCGCAGTTGTGCATCTTCGATGAGCGTCACTAACGCATCAGTGAGTTCTTCGGTGTTTTCACGTTCGAAGACCCAGCCATCGAGTTGGTGGCGGACCAATTCTTTCATTCCGCCGGCATCGCTGACGATTGGGCATAGTCCAATGGAACAAGCTTCGATCAGTGCGCGGCACAAGCCTTCGCTGCGCGATGGCATGACGAACAGATCCATTGCGTGCATTGCACTGACTGCAAATTTTTCTTCGCCCGTGATGATGATTCGATTTCGAATGGGGCTACTTACGATTTGTTGAAAAATACTCTGGTCTACGATGGAGCCCATAATGATCAAGCGCCACGGGAGTGATGCGGGAAGTTTCTCGGCGGCGCTGATCAATAAGTCGGTCCCTTTCACATGACGAATGGTTCCGACTGTCCCAAGAAGAACTTCATGATCCGCTACCCCCCATTGAGTTCTCCACTGTGGGCGTGTTCTGGGGGACTCGTACTCCCACATGGTGTTGTAAGTCACGACGCATCGTTCGGGAGTGATCCCACCATGGATCATTGCACTTCGCACGGCTTGCGATTCGCAGGCATGCAATGAGACGCGCGAGGATAAGTAAGAGATCCAGTCCGAGGGGTCCCAGCGATTCGGGATGCGGGATATACCCCGAAATGAGATTATCTTTGGCGGGTCTTTCATTCCCCAAGTGGCGAAGAGGGACCAAGCCAGTGAATCAGGGACGAATGCGTGCACGATGTCGGGGCGGAAAGATTCGATGAGTTCGCGCACAACGCGTATCGCAGGTGGACAGATTTTCTTGCGCCCCGAGATATTGATTGTGCGTTGGCGTGGGGCAAATTCCAACGGAAGCTGGTCATGAGTATTAAACGAGGCGCTGGAATTGCAGGAGACCAACTCAAAGTCACGCTTGGCAAGTTCGCGAACGATAGGTGCGGGGCAATGCAGCAGGAGAAGTCTCATCGGCGTGTGTTGATTCGATGGCCGCTATCGAACGTCAGGTTCAAGCTTTAGTTGGAGGACTGGATGAGAACTTGGTAGGCGATCCATAGCATCCATGCGCTCCAAAGGGACAGCAAGATTGAGGCAATCATGAAGCGACTAGCCATCCTGGCCTCCGAGTCGTTCGAATCTGGGGTCGAACGCATCTTTGAAATCGAACTGATCATCGAAATCTTCTCGTTTGTCCGATTTGCTTTTGCGCATCTCTCGGATTCGAATCAAGTTGTAGACGATTTCGCCGAAGTCCCCGGTTGTGTGGATTCCCCAACTGTTCAGCACCGTTTTGGCCATGTAGCCGTATTGTTCGATTGCGAACTCTCGGATTGCTTGACAGAGTTGTTGTCCAGTCAGATGGTGCGCTGAATTCCCTTCGTCGTTTTCGTTTTCTCCAGTGTAAGCGGGCATTTTCATAACCCGCTGTGCGTACTCAAGGCTTTCGCGAATAAACTGATAAGCTTCGATATGATAACGACGGTCTTGTTTCAGAAGCTCCATCATGGCGATTACATGGTCATTCATGATAGTTCTAATCCACGCTTAATAACGGACAAGCAGTCGCTGGGTGTGATTAGTATCCGCCGATTATCCTCGGTGGAAACAAGCATTTGCTGAGCGAGCAGTTCCACCGAGATAACTCGCGCTCTACCTTCTCGCGTGAGTATTTCGCTGCCGGGAGGAGGTAGCTGTTTTGCAAGTTCTTCATAGTGATCCTGCTCGTAACGCAAACAGCATTTCAATCGGCCGCATCTACCCGAGATTTTGTTCGGGTCTAAAGTGGCTTTTTGGAGTTTTGCCATTCGCATGCTGACCGGTGGCATATCGTTTAGGTAGGTGCTACAGCAAAGAGGTTTGCCGCAATCGCCAAAATCACCTAAGAGTTTCGCTTCGTCGCGCGCACCGATCTGTCGCATTTCGATGCGAGTGTGATACTTGGCCGCAAGCTTCTTTACCAATTCACGAAAGTCGATGCGGTCGGTTGCAGTGTAATAAATGGTGAATTGTTCACCACCAAGGATCCGTTCTACTTCGACAACCGACATTTCCAATCCAAATCCATCGATAATGGATTGGCAGTCAACCGCATCCCGATCCGCTTGTTCTTTTTGTCCCGTATCGGTCGATAAGTCTTGAGGAGAGACCGGCCGCTGGATGGTACCGTTCGGAAGGTTATCCGTGGATGAAATGTTCTTTTCAGTGATCGGGCAAAGTATTTCACCGAGCTCCAATCCGCGGTTGGTGCGAGCGACAACCTTGTCACCTCGCAGATGTGCTGAGCGAGAATTCATTGCGTAGAGCAATCGCTGAACACCGCAACGCACAACGTATCGGCTTGCGGTAAGTGGATCTCGAAGCGTTTCTGTTTCCATGCTCAGCCTCCGGCCAGCAATATTTTGTCTTGTATCAAGCGTTCGAGCACTAGTTTTGCCAACTCTACCGGAGGCATCGCGGCCCCTTGAAGTACAAGTTCGGGGGTATTGGGGGCTTCGTACGGCGCGGAAATACCGGTGAAGTTCGGGATCTTTCCTTCCCTGGCTTGCTTATACAAACCCTTCGGGTCTCGCTGCTCGCAGACTTCGATCGGAGTATCGACGAAGACTTCGTAAAACCTCAAGCCTTCGGTCGCTTCGATGCATTTGCGAACGAGATCCCGGTCGCGTTGATATGGACTGACGAACGCGGTCAGGCAAATCAGTCCAGCCGAGGCCAAGAGTTGGGCGACGGCCCCTACGCGACGGATGTTCTCCTCGCGATCCTCTGAGGAGAAACCTAGTCCGAAGCGTTTCGCAAAATCTTCACCGTAAGTCCCCGTTAGCATCGCGGGGGTGGCGCAGAGCCCATGTCGGATGTTGTCGCCGTCAAGCAAAAAGCTTGGTCTACGCGACTCGAACAGCAGTTGATCGAGGGCATTGGCAACGGTTGATTTCCCTGAACCGCTCAGTCCTGTGAACCAAACGACGCAGCCTCGCTGCGAGAGCACCGTCGATCGGTTTTCAATCGACACCGAACTTGGATGCCAAACCACATGCGGTGCCGCTTGGTTTCGCTCCTGAGAATGCTTATCGTTTGCCATCGTACTGCTGTTGTCCGATTCTCGTTGTCTGCTTTTTGTTGTCGGGTTAAGTCACAAGATTAACCCGTGAGCGTCGGATTGTGGGTTAAGCTGTCAGACCCAGGGCATGCTTGATGCGATGCAAAGTGTCGGATTCCGATTGGGTGCTCGCGAACCAACCAAGAACCCCGCCGCTTGCGTTGGCCACTTCCTGAACTTCTGCGATCAACCCTTCCTTCATCTTTCGGCTTTCGCTTCCGAGAACTCCGCTGAAGATCGCGTTCGCACAAGCTTCCCAAGCTTCGAGCATCTCCGAGGTCGGACGATTTTTGAGCCAGTGATCAAGCAGTTTCGAAGCTTCGGAGCCCGAATCAACATAGCGGCTTGCGATGGCTCGTACGGCGGCAGCTTCCTTGGAATCCGCGTTGCCGTCAGCCCAAGCGATTGCGATCAACGGGAAAACGCGAACGGCGGAGATCGCGCCAGGGGTGATACCCATGTGATGCATTGCCTTCAATGCCGATGCATCGCTGATGCCACTCTCTTCTTCAAGCCGCTTGATTGCTTCTTCTTCGGTAACCTGTGCTTGAAGACCCGCGATGAGCTTTTGATCCAAATCGGAGAAGAAAGCATTTTCCAAAGATTGGCACCGCTTTTGAAAAACATTTGCATCGGACATAACTGCATCAATTCCTTTAATTTCGAAAAGTGGTAGGCGATGAGCGAACCATCGATTGCACCTTTTGGGAAAGGAGCATCGATAGGTCAAAAACCGATCATTCCATCGCTTGTGCCATCAGTAATTATGGTTAATCAACCTCACCTAAGTATACTCCCCGAAACTGGAAAAGGTCAGGGGGGCGACAATTCGTAGGATTCATTCCCCTCGGACGCTTGACAAGTCCCTATGTGCGCCCATAAGACTAGGTCTTTCGGGCGCAAGCCTGATCGATCAACATCCAAATCCTCTGCGTCATTAGAAAAGTTGCTATGAGTCAAAAGAACGAGCCAACTGCGAGACCTCGCACGATGTTTCAGAAAATCTGGGACAAGCATGTAGTGCACCATGAAGTTGGCAAGCAAGCGATTTTATACATCGATTTGCATTTGGTTCATGAGGTCACCAGCGCTCAGGCTTTTGAGGGGCTGCGGATCGCTGGTAGGAAAGTGCGGCGACCTGAGCGGACTGTGGCGACCCCTGATCACAATGTTCCTACGACCGATCGCGGTTTGCCTATCGCCGATCCGATTGCCAAGCAACAAGTCGATACATTGCGCAACAATTGCAAAGAGTTCGGAGTTCGCTTGTATGACTTGAACGATGTCAATCAAGGGATCGTGCATATCATCGGACCGGAGCTTGGGTATACCCAACCGGGGATGACGATCGTTTGCGGGGATTCGCATACCGCTACACACGGAGCATTTGGCGCGTTGGCTTTCGGGATCGGTACGAGCGAAGTCGAGCACGTCCTGGCCACACAGACGCTTCTTCAATATGTCCCGAAAACCTATGAGTTGCGGGTAGACGGGGCATTGTCCGCTGGAGTGACCGCCAAAGATTTGATTTTGTTCTTGATTGGCAAGCTGACCACATCGGGAGGAACTGGGTATGTACTTGAGTATACAGGTGAAGTGATTCGCAATCTGTCGATGGAAGAGCGTATGACGGTTTGCAATATGTCGATCGAAGCCGGTGCGAGGGCTGGGATGATCGCCCCGGATCAGAAGACATTCGATTATTTGAAGGGGCGGCCATTTGCACCGAAGGACTTCGATCGGGCGGTTGCGCAATGGCGCGATCTGCCATCCGATCCTGGTGCGAAGTACGATGCGGTTGAAATTTACCAAGGCAAAGACATCGAACCGCAGATCACTTGGGGAACGAATCCTGGCCAAGTCATTTCGGTCAGCACACCTATTCCTTCTCCTGGCGATTTCTCCGATGAGACGGAGCGCAAGTCGACGGCGAGTGCTTTGGAATACATGGGGTTGAAAGCTGGGGCACGCCTGACGGAAGTTCCCATTGAACGCGTGTTTATCGGTTCGTGCACCAACGCGAGAATTGAAGATCTCAGGGCGGCCGCAAATGTCGTCAAAGGCTATCGAGTATCTGACAAGGTGCATGCGATGGTTGTACCTGGAAGTGGTCAAGTCAAACGGCAAGCGGAAAGCGAAGGGCTCGACCGACTCTTCAAAGAAGCTGGGTTTGATTGGCGTGAGGCAGGCTGCAGCATGTGCTTGGCGATGAACCCAGACCGCCTTGCTCCAGGCGAACGATGCGCATCGACGTCGAATCGAAATTTTGAAGGCCGGCAAGGCAAAGGTGGTAGAACTCACTTGGTATCTCCTGCGATGGCCGCTGCGGCAGCCATTCAAGGTCGATTCACCGATATTCGCGATTGGCGATATCTCTAAGTTCTACGTCACGCATACCAAAACAAAGCAAACGATTAACTATCAGCAGGCAAAGCTCAACATGAAACCATTTACCAAACTTACCGGCGTATTGGCCCCGATGGATCGGGCGAACGTTGACACCGACCAAATTATTCCCAAGCAGTTTCTTAAGCGAATCGAACGCTCTGGCTTTGGTCAGTATTTGTTTTTCGATTGGCGATTTTTAGAAAATGGTGAACCGAACCCCGAGTTCGAATTGAACCTTTCACGCAATGCAACTGCCGCAGTTCTCCTTGCACGCCGCAACTTCGGAAGTGGTTCTTCGCGTGAACATGCCGTATGGGCGATCGAAGACTTCGGTATTCGAGCTGTTATCGCTCCGTCCTTTGCAGATATCTTCTACAACAACTGTTTCAAGAACGGTGTATTGCCAATCGCACTATCCGAAGAACAAGTCGAAGAGTTGTTTCGCAAAGCAAACGCGGCGAGCTCCTATAAGATCACCGTGGATTTAGAAAACAACGAAGTCTACGACGAGTCTGGTTTTAGGGCATCCTTCACCGTCGAACCATTCCGCAGACATTGCTTATTGCATGGTTTGGATGATATCGGATTGACCTTGGAACATGAGTCGAAGATCACTGCATTCGAGCAAGCTAATCCGGCACTGAGCTGAGGCTCTTGAGTGACGCTCTTAGGGCGAGAGTTCTAGTTCGAGCGTCCTAGTCGAAAGTTATAGGGCGTGAGATCGTACGTCGAGATCCAACTGCGTCGTGCTAATTAAGACAATCAAAGGATGCCTTGGATGCAACTAGGTCGCTTGGCAAAAGGCCGATGGAAAGTTGTCATCACTGACTTGATTGTCGAGCCCTTGGACTTCGAACGCGATGTCCTCAAAGACATAGCTGATGTAATCGCGCTCGATGCGATGCAGGAATCGGATTTGGTGGGAAAGATCGAAGACGCTGACGCGATCATGGTCTATCACTACTTCCGTTTTACTCGCGCGTCGATCGAACGGTTGCAGAATTGCAAACTGATCGTCAGGCCAGGTGTGGGATACGATGGTATCGACATCGCAGCCGCCGCTGAGCGTGGGATCCCTGTTTGCAACGTCCCGGATTACGGAACGGAAGAAGTCGCCGATTCGGCACTTGGTATGGCGCTGTGCTTGGCACGCGGTACCCATTTTCTCAACAGCCGACTCAAGCGTGGGATTGGGGCTTGGAATGTTGACCAAGCTGTTCCCATTCCTCGATTGCGAGGTCGGACGTTTGGCATTATCGGATGCGGTCGGATCGGTTCGGCAGCAGCGTTACGAGCGAAAGCATTCGGATTCGATGTGCTATTCTACGACCCGTTTGTCCGCGATGGGCTCGATAAAGCCTTAGGAGTTCGACGCGTCGATTCACTTTCGGATTTGTTGCAACAATCTGCCATCGTCAGCTTGCACTGCCCGTTAACACCTCAAACCCGTGGCTTGATCGGTGCAAGCGAGATCGCCGCCATGCCGAAAGGTTCTGTGTTAATCAATACGGCTCGCGGTGGAGTTGTCGACACACAGGCGGTGATAGCAGCACTAGAATCTGGTCATCTTGCAGGTGCCGGAATAGATGTGTTGGAAGTCGAGCCGCCTCCGGAGCAAAGCCCTGTTCTTAAAGCTTGGCGAGACCCCAGTCATCCTGCACACGACCGCTTGTTACTCAATCCCCATACTGCGTTCTATTGCGAAGAAGGTTGCGAGGAGTTCCGCCGAAAGGGTGCAATGGAGATCTTGAGGGCTTACCACGGTGAAGCCTTGCGTAACCGCGTAAATTAGCCGCGAAGCTTTGCGTAACCGCGTAAATTAGCCGTGAAGCGTTAGGCAAACCGGATTAGCTTACCGCGAGGCTTTGAGCAACAGCATGTGGCTTCGATAAGATCGATATCCCTTTTCGATTCGCTAAAGCGATCGTGCGAGGTCGGTCCAGGACGATGGTTTTCCCAGCTTCGATCGCGATAGCCGATCCACCTGCGTTGGCAATTTTTTCGATCGTCAAAGGGCCGATTGTTGGTAAGTCGAACCGCATGTCTTGCTGTGGCTTGGCGACTTTAACTAACGTCCAACCGCCTACTGGGCATAGTTTGCCGGTCCGTTCAATGCACGCATCGGTTCCTTCGACTGCTTCTACAGCAAGCACGCTTCGGTTCTTGACAGTGATCGACTGTCCGATATCTAGTCCGCCGATTTGTTTGGCGATGTTCCAGCCGAATTCGATGTCTGCAACTTCGCGAGCGTTAGGTCGCCTGTTGGTCAGGACTCCTTCTTCTGCGATCAATTCGGTTGCATAGTCTGTTCCAGGGACGACATGCATCCCTTTGCGATGAAACGATTGCACGATGGCGCCGAGCAACGTGTCGTCGGTTGTGTTCTCACGGCGGGAGAGAAACGAGGGCATAAAGGTTCGGATGCATTCGGTATCTGGTGCGTGAGTGAGCCAGAGTGAGCCGTGGTAGAGGATCCGATCCTTGAAGAGTTTTCCTGCCAAGCAGACTTTCGTCACGCCGTGAGCTTGAAAGAACCGCTGCATGCGTCCGAGTTTGCAAACGCCGAACCATTCGAGGGCATCGGACAATGGTGCAAGGTCTTGCGAAGCGTGAGCGTGGATGGCGGCTACGACCGTTGGGTGGCCTGAGCGCTTGAGGGCTTGAAGGACTTGTTGAGGATATTCACCCCATCCGGCGACGAGTCCAAAGGTTTCCTTTGGGGATGAATTGGCTCCCTCGGAGTTGTTCAGATCATCGGGTCGATAGATCCGCAGCGACTCGATTGAATTGCTGTCAGGTGCAAGGGAGTCCGATGAAGGTAAGTGGATGTCAAATGGTTTTGGGCAAGCGCTCATCAGCCGGCTTTCTCCTGAGGAGTCGCGTGATGAATTTCGGATGCTTGGGCATCAAGTATTGCTTCAATGCGCTTTATTGCTTTACGCATTTCAGGAAGCTTGTTTTCCATAGCCCAGAGTTGTGCTTGTTCAAATCGCGTTTTAGCCGGGCTTCCTAGCATGATTTGATCGGGAGGGACATCCGATGCGATCCCGGCCTGTGCGCCGACTTGGGTGCGGTCACCGATATGAACGTGGTCCTTTACACCGACTTGGCCTGCGAGCACAACGTAGTCTCCGGTACTCGTGCTTCCGGCGATACCGACGTGGGCGCAAATCAAGTTGTGTTTTCCGATGGTGCAGTTGTGACCGATTTGTACCAGATTGTCGATTTTTGTTCCTTGGCCTATCCGGGTTGCGCCGTAGGTACCTCGGTCGATTGCGGAATTCGCGCCGACCTCGACGTCGTTTTCGATTTCGACCCAGCCGAGTTGTGAGGTGGGTTGATGGGTACCGTTGGAGAATCGATATCCGAACCCATGAGCTCCAAGAACGCTACTTGCATGGATCACAACGCGATCACCAAGAATTGTGCCCGGGTACAGGACTACACCGGGATAGAGTTGACAGTCTCGACCAAGTTTACAACCGGGCATAAGCGTTACGCCTCGATGCAGGTGGCAACCAGGTCCAATGACGCAATCTGCGTCGATAGCGACGAAGGGATCGATGATTGATTCGGGATGTACTGACGCGCTGGGATCGACGTAAGCTGTAGGGTGTATGCTGTAGTTTCGATTGAACTCATAAGCTGGCCGAAAGGCCAAGCAAGCTTTTGCGAAAGCTTCGTGTGGGTTTGCAACAAGAATGTGTGGGATCGAGACACCGGGAAGATGCTCGGTGGTGATCACGGCCGCCGCTTCGCTAGCCGCAAGCTTCCCTGCGTATTTCGGGTTGTCGACGAGAGTTACGCAACCCGCAACTGCTTGGGCAAGAGGACGGGCGCTAGAGATTAGTATCTTGTCCAATTCGAGAGGACTTGCATCGGAATGCTGATTGCCGGTGAGTTTACCCTGCACAAGTTCAGCGAGTTTGGTTAATTCGATGGCAACCATTTCGAATCCCTTCGTCGGTTTGCGTGATCAGTGCAGTTGTTGATGGTCTTGTCGCGGCTTGGAGCCCGATCAAGTGGAATGTCTTGGAGGCAGTCTACCTTTCCTAAGCTTTCTAAATCAACAGAGATTCGACGTCCTGAGAGGGTGATGCCCCATGGGTTGTCACTGGAATGCATGCATTGGGGTTGGTGTGTAGCTACCGATTGAGCGACACAAGCGAAACGGCTTAATAAAAGCGTTGCGTTGCAAGCAGCCCGGTGGATGAATGGAAGCGGTGCGTTGCAAGCCGCGCGGTGTTTGAATGGAAGCGGTGCGTTGCAAGCCACCCGGTGTTTGAATGGAAGCGGTGCGGCGCAAGCCGCCCGGTGTTTGGCAAGCCCTGTATATTGCTATTCAAACGTCGAACGGATTGGTCACGATTTCACCGGGTCGCTTGCGCGACTCCGCTTGAGTTACCGGGTCGCTTGCGCGACTCCGCTTGAGTTACTGCCGAAGAATTGGCATGGTCAGCAAGTTGAAAAGTTGGTAGTTTTCCGATGTTCATAGAAGTTCTGGTGCACGCCGGACCTTTGGAAATTCAACCCCGCGCATGGAATCACTTTCCTATGGCACTTGCCATCCCCAAGGCAGCAATATTGAGCATGGTCGGCCCGATCGCGCTTTTGCTGACCGGTTATCTTGGGTGGCGATTCTACGGAGCAAAAGCACTCGATTCGACTTACTATGCTCTAAAAAAAGAGAATATTCACATCAGTGATCCGCCGCCTTGGCTTCGAAGTGATGTGGTTGCTGAAGTCTTCAGCGAAAGTGGTTTGGAGCGGATGAGTTTGCTCGATGATCAGACTTCTGCGGTGATTGCCAAAGCCTTTGACACCCATCCGTGGGTGCGCAAGACGCATCGTGTACAGCGAATGGCTGCCGGGCAAATCATGGTGAATTTAGAATTTCGTCAACCGATCGCGATGGTGCATTGTCTTTCGGACGCGCCGGTGCAGGATAGCAACCCTTCGGGAGCATCAAGTGATTTGCCTTCAGGGGTGCCAACCTCTGCGGGTGCTACCCCGGATAGTGCTGGGCAAGAGAGTTTCCTCCCTGTGGATACAGAAGGAGTGTTGTTGCCGACCAAGGATTTTTCGCAGGCCGATATAGCGAACTATCTGTTAATTTACGGACAGAATATCAAGGCCGTGGATTATCCGCGCGTCGGGATGGTGTTAAGTGATTCGCAAATCCAAGAAGCGATTATGCTAGCAAGGCTTGTCGAGCCGATGCGAAGTAGTGGGCAGTTGAAGCTTAGTAGTATTTACGTTTATCCGTCAGGCGCCTCACCGCGATCGCGGTGGAAGCTTGAGTTGACCACCAAGGGTGGGCCTCGAATTTTGTGGGGGAGTCCACCAGGTAAAGAAGCGTCAGGAGAGCCGACGGCGAACTCCAAGTTGAAGAGGCTTGTTGAGCTAGCTCGCGACCCGAAGCGTATTGGCAGTGCCGAAGTCGACTTAACGCAGGTGCTTCGCTAAATCGGATACCGTGCTTTTCGGTGGCCGTAATTTATTGCTAGTCAGTCATGCTGAATGCTAGCGTTGTGGCTTGGTTGTTTGGGAGCAAGTATAAGGAGTAAGTATAACACGAGTGTGGCTTATTCGCATGGCATTTAATTGTTCCCTCAAAGCTTGCTTTCGCCCTCTTTCAAAGCGCTCAGCAAATCCGAAATTCGGGTATACTCTTTAGCGATAGGGTGTCGATAGCATGGCACCGGAGTATTTCAGTTTTCTATCGAATGCGGACACATGAAGGCAGCTTATTTACTGCAGACGGGTGGCCCCGAGTGCATCCTTTACGGAGATATCGCCCCTCCTGTACTTGATGATGATTCGGTTCTGGTCGAAGTCAGCGCGGTCTCAGTGAATCCGATCGACACGTATATTCGTGCTGGGGCGAACTATTGGGAGTTGCCCAAACCGTTTGTAATCGGGTGCGACTTTGCAGGGAAAGTTCTTGCAACTGGTTCGCGAGTGCGCGATGTGCCCATCGGTCAGAGAGTTTGGGGATCGAATCAAGGGCTTCTCGGACGTCAGGGGACTTTTGCGCAGCGAGCTGTAATCGATCCAGTTTGGCTTTACGCTTCGCCCGAGAGTGTTTCGGATACGGATTTAGCAGCCATTGCACTCGTGGGGATCACGGCTCATTTGGGATTGTTTGATCGAGCGCGGTTGCAACCCGGTGAGACGATCTTCGTCCGCGGTGGAACCGGTGGTGTCGGAGCGATGGTGCTTCAGATGGCCAAAGCGATTGGTGCAAAAGTTATCACAACGGCTGGCAGTAGCGAGAAAGCGGAGCGTTGCCGAAGCTTGGGGGCGGATCATGTGATTGAGTATAACTCAGAGAACACCCAAGAATCCTTGATGCGATTAGCACCTAAGGGAGTGGATGTTTATTGGGAGACGCTGCGCGAGCCTGATTTTGACGCAGCGGTCGCGGCGATGAGCCCCGGGGGAAGAATGGTATTGATGGCAGGACGCGATGCGAGACCTGCTTTTCCGGTCGGTCCATTTTACGTCAAGGGTTGCTCGCTGCTTGGTTTTGCAATGTTCAAAGCATCACCGGAGTCGCAGCGAAGAGCCGCAGAGGATATCAATCATTGGATGGCAAGTGGCAAGTTGCAGGCGCAGATCGATCGGGTTTTGCCATTGAGCGAAGCCGCCGAAGCGCACCGACTGCAGGAATCCAATACGTTAAATAAGTCGAGCGTGCTTCAGGGAAAGATAGTACTCAAGATAGAAAAATGAGCCGATGTTATTTCAAGGATGGCGGCAGTACCTGGATTTGGTTTTCCCTCGCTCATGCAGTCTGTGTCGTAGGCCGATTGTAGGATCGCGTTCCCCAACCCTTTGCGGGCATTGCCAACAACGAATCAAACCAATCGCTCATTCTTGCTGGAAGTGTGGAGCCCCGAAGCTATCCGGCGAACAGCAACCGGAATTTGATCGGGATAGCAGTAAATCGAAATCCTTAAAAAGGAGTTGTCGGTTCTGTCAAAAACAGGATTGGGATATCAACCGTGTCTTCGCTTACACGGTCTATGCCGGAAGCGCCGCGCATGCGGCTCGCCTGTGCAAAGACTCGATGCATGAATCGTTAGCTAGGAGTCTCTCCCACTCGATCGGAGATTGGCTCTATCAGCGAGATGACTTCTTGCCTATTTGCTATGACTACATCATCCCGATCCCCCAACATTGGTTTCGGCGTTTGATGTTCCGATACCATCCCGCAAGTGTATTTGCGATGGGCTTGGCCGGACGGTTTGGTATACCGATGAGCGAAAGCTATTTGAAACGCAGTCGGTGGACCACCAAGCAGGGGCTCAAGACCATAAGCGAACGCCGGGAGAGTATTCGGGATGCTTTTGCGGTAAGCCATCCGAAGAAGATCGAATACCGAAGTGTGTTGCTGGTCGATGACGTCATGACTTCCGGAGGGACCCTAGCGGATGCTGCGCGTGCGCTGAAGGCTGCGGGTGCTCGGCAAGTCGATGCGGTCGTTTTTGCGCGAGGTATTTGCGCCGGAAAACTGCAACCGTCTGCGCCTCCAAGCGAAAATCGGATGCAAAAAGCCCACGTGCTGCATTCGTATCAAAGCAGTGCCACGGCCGAGGAGCTTCGGCGGCGACTGCACTAGTAATACACCGTTAATCCACCGATAACCCAACGTCCAATAACCCGCCGTCCATCGGATTCTCTTTCAGGTCCTGTATTGGGACGTCCTTCCCACGTCCCAATCAATCTCCTCGCCGTTTTCTTGGGCTTTCTTCGTGAACCGCCTGGTTCCGCAGGGCGTATACGCGCCATTGGCAGAACCGCTATACTGACACGCCCTGAGGAGGTGGTCTCTGCCATTTGGCTATTGAATGGCGGGCAGGGGCTGGCTAACCAAGAGCTTTTTAAAAATCTTCGAGTACCTGAGAAAACGAGTGAGAAACGATGGGTAACAAAGTTGCAAGCTCGACGGCGATGATCGAAGCGATCGGGTTGTCGAAATTTTACGGTCCATTTGCGGCCGCTCGAGAAATATCGTTTTCTGTAAACCAAGGCGAGCTAGTGGCGTTTCTCGGCCCGAACGGGGCGGGAAAAAGTACCACGATGAAAATGCTTACGGGATATTTGTCCCCCAGTGAAGGGTCCGCGAGGATCGCCGGTCACGATATGTTTTCGGACCGGATCGCTGGTTCGAAACATCTGGGTTATTTGCCGGAAAACGGGCCTCTGTATCCAGATATGACCCCTTTCAGCTTGCTGAATTTCTTCGCGGATGCACGTGGACTCGAGCGGGACTACAAGAAAGTTCGCATCGAAGCAGTCGTGGAAATGTGCGACTTGAAAACAGTGTTGCACAAAGCCATTAGCAAGCTTTCGAAGGGGTTTCGGCAGCGTGTGGGTATGGCCCAAGCCCTTCTGCACGAACCGGATGTCTTGATTCTTGACGAACCTACCGCCGGGCTTGACCCGAACCAGATTCGCGAAGTCCGCAATACGATGCGGAAACTTGGTGAAACGAAAACTATTCTGTTGTCGACTCACATTCTTCAAGAAGTCGAAGCGATGGCCAGTCGCGTCATCATGATCAATGAAGGTCGCAAAGTCTTTGAGGGGACTGTTGACGATTTGAAGAAGGTCAAGGGAGACTTGACCGATGCGTTCCATAAACTAACCGGCGCCGCTGCTTGACGCTTGCCAAAGCACAAGATTGATACGGTGTTGTACGGCTGATTCGTTTTCTTTCGGATTGAAGAAGGATATTCCAAAGTGATTGCAAGTGCTTTATTGCGACTACTGTTGCTGGACATCGTCTCATTGGGCGTTTTGTTCGCAATGGTATTGCTCTTGGCCCGTGGGCGGCGAGTCGCCTACGCGGTTTTAAAGAGAAACTTCTACGGATATTTTTCCAACCCCACGGGCTATGTTTTCCTGTGCTTGTTCGTGCTTCTGACAAGCATGGCTGCATTCTGGCCTCACGAGTTCTTCAGTTCCAACCTTGGAACGCTATCGGAACTCAACAAGTGGTTCACCTACATTATGTTGTTCTTTATCCCTGCCATTACGATGAGCATCTGGGCCGAAGAACGCCGGCAGGGGACCGATGAATTGCTGCTTACTTTGCCAGCCGCTGACTTCGATATCGTGATTGGAAAGTACGTTGCTGCTGCGGCGATCTACACAGTCTCGCTCCTCTTCTCCCAGTTCTCTACCTTCCTCGTGTTGGCGTTTTTGACGAATGGAGAAGTCGACACGGGACTGTTCTTCAGCAATTATGTTGGGTATTGGCTCATCGGCCTCGCGATGATCGCCATCGGTATGGTGGCTTCCTTCTTGACCAACAACCTAACTGTGGGCTTCATTCTCGGTGCGTTGTTCAACGCTCCATTGGCGTTCGCTGCCGCATCGGACACCATCATTGGCCGTGGTTGGGCGAGGGATATCAAAGGATTTAGTCTCGCCGAGCGATTCGATGATTTCGGCCGAGGCATCATCAGCCTCTCGGGCTTGGCATACTTCCTGCTACTCGCATCCTTCGGCTTGTACTTGTGCATGATTTTGATCGGGAAGCGTCACTGGAATAGCGGTAAAGACGGGC
>Ga0208225_1000067_pt1 | contig 27431 bp, 19 predicted proteins | sample LakMenEpi15Jun10_FD_150701 | JGI IMG/M metagenome (GOLD analysis project Ga0208225, IMG submission 150701) | Freshwater microbial communities from Lake Mendota, WI - 15JUN2010 deep hole epilimnion (SPAdes) | ecosystem: Environmental > Aquatic > Freshwater > Lake > Epilimnion/Euphotic zone ... | reverse complement strand
AGCACGAGCACGAGCACGAGCACGAGCACGAGCACGAGCACGAGCACGAGAACGAGAACGAGAACGAGAACGAGAACTAAGCCGGGCTGGGCCAGAATCCCAAGCAAATCGGCCACTATTTTCCTCAATCGCCCAAAAACCAATCCGCTCACCGAAATCGAAACAATGCACCTGAACTGGACAAAAAGCTATTCGGTCAGCGCCCTGCACACCGCCGAATGCTGCTGGGGATCCGCAAACCGCCTGATCGACCGGGAAGTCGCGCAAAGAATGCAACCCTCCGCCGACGCCCTTGGGACCTGCTTGCACGATGCGGACTCCCTTCACGCCGAAAACCTCTGGAACGATTTGATTCCCCTCGGCTCCTCCATCGCTTCAAACAGCGCTCTGGCCAACGAAGTCCTCACGAAACGTCTCGATGGGTTCGTCGAACAATCCCTCGTTCAACGACTCACAGGATGTATCACGGACGTCGAAGCCACCTTCAAGAATCTATTCCCCAAATACCTCGAACAAATCGATTTCCGAGTCAGGCCACTTCAAGAACAATGGATCGGATACGGCAACGGTTTCCTCGCACACATCGCTCGCCTCACCTCACGTGAACTACTCATCAGTCAAGCCGATGTCGTTGCGCTGCAACCCGTTCAAGGTGGCGGAGGCAAATCGCATCATGAACACGGCTCGGTAAGAATCGAAGCCGTCTTGGCCAACCCTCTGACCGAACTACCTGAACTAGTTCGCCTCGGTTGGCTCATCTCGCAACTCTACAACACCTCGACTCGCCATTCTCTAGGATTCAAACCGGATACACTTCACCGGCTTGTCCCCCTCGCGATGCTCGTTCCTTCGCTGGCGGCTGCCCAAGTCCTCGAGCTTGCGCGATGCGACGAACCGACCGCCGCAATGGCTATCGAACATTGGCACATCGCGGTCCCCAAACAAATGGATCTTCACACCCAACTCATCCCATCCCTTATGGAATGGTGGGAACAATACTTGCACCTAAAGTCCAACTGGGATGTCGCTCTGCAAGCCCTCGCGCACCGCCTGGGCTTGCACCTTAACTAATCGTTGCTTCTAAAACTCGCAGAACCGAGATCTACATCTCGAAGTGCGAGTCGTCTTGAAAGTTGCCATCGATACCAAGCCGTGTTTGCAAGGTATCAAAGAAGTCCACAAAACGATCGCTGCTGCTGTGTACATGCTCAGCTTCCGTTACAAACCGCATTTGATCATCTGGATACACGTCGTACTTGATCAACACGCGTTCAAACAACTCCTGCGGCACTCCATAGCACACCAACAACTTATGCTCGTCGAATTGCACTTCTAACTTCCGCTTCGGATTAACCACCGCAATCCCCGTGCAACCATCGTTCAACAGCAAGTCTTCAAAGTCGTACAAGACACTCTTCAAAATCGGCATGTCGATGTGCTCACGCACAAAGTCATCGTGCTCACCGGTCTCGCCATGATGACTCGTTTCCAACACGACATTGACCGTCTCACCCAAACACGAAATCAAATCGATAAACAAATCGAACAAACGCTCTCGCGACACAGAAGCGAGCAACACCGGAATCGTCGCCCCACTCTGCGGATCGACATACTCGTCATGGCGAAACCCCTGCTTGGGTACGACTTCCAAGTTGTAAGCCGGACGGATCGCATCCGTTAGTTCAAACGTACCATAACGGCTCCGCTCCATATGCATCTCTAACTCGTCGTGATTCAACTCCGCAAAACTCGACGTCGGGGTCGATCGCGACTCGGAATAATTCTTCTTGGCTGCACCTGAACGAAAACCTGGAAATCCCATGATGACTGCTGCAAACGATTACGTGTTGAAAACCTTCAAATCAATGACGCTCGTTCCCAGCCACCTAAGCGATTCCGCTTACCTATCCGGGAACAACCAAAAATAGGTCAAACTCCAACACGAAGCGTACAAACCGAAGTTTTTCTCAAGCTTTTCTCACCCGTATAACCCCTACAATCCGCCTACCTACAGTCCCCACACGGCATTCTTGCGCCATCCTTGACTACCACCGACCCTCCGACACGCATCCCTGCCGATGACTTGCGTGTGACCCGCAAATCCCACCACACCCTCGGATCGATTCCGACCTCTGAAAAAAACTACTCCCGCAAATGGCTACTTACCCCATCACTGCCCACCCCTCAAACCTCTACACATCACTCTTGATGATAACCCTCGCAGCCTGCTCAACAGGCTGCTCCCCTTCCGCAGAGCAACTCGCAGCCACCCGCGCGGAACTTAGAAAAACCATCGGACTGCCCGAAGGCCCCTTGCTAAAACCCGTTTCTACAACTTCCAAATCCGCCAACCAACCGTCGACAACTTCGGATCCATCCCCTTCGATCCCAAGTACCCCAACCACTGCCGCGACAACCCCTGATCTCTCACCCGCCAATAAACAACCGTCTACCCCCTCCGCCCCAACCCATAACGCGACTTCTTCCGAAACTCCCTCCGCTTGGGTCGACCTAAACTCCCTGCCTCGTATGCAATGGGAAATCCTCTATGTAGGAAATCGCCCAGTAGGGTACACCCGCCGCACCATAGAAATAGCAAAAGACGAGTTCGCTAATAGCGAACAACCGTTGCTGAGCATCGAAGCCGAAAGCCGCGTTCGGATCAAAACCAAAGCAGCGAATTCCTCCGACCAATCGGTCGTTATCTCTTCACTGGAAACACCCCAAGGTCAACTCGCCCGCTTCGACGGAAAACTTGATCTCGGCTCAAACAAACGACGCTTCCAAGCCCGTGTGGTCGACAACACTCTTTCCATCGATCAAATCACCTCCGACCCTAACGGCAAACAAATTGTCGACTCGACAAGCGTACCTTGGGCTGCATCCGAATTCGGGCCATTCGCCCTCGAAGAATCCTTGCAACGCACCCCAATGCAACCCAAAGAAGTCCGTACCATCCGATACCTCGATCCGTTCCGCATGGCTATCTCTGAAAGCCGACTCGAAGCCATCGAAGTGATCGAGACGGTCAACCACTCTGGTAAACTGATCCCACTTTTGGAAATCCAAAATCGGACGATCTCCCAAGGCCGAGAATCGAACTCCACCCTTTGGGTTGACACCCAAGGCATCGTTCAAAAATCCTATAACCCAACCCAAGATATCCTCGCCTTCGCCTGCGATCCCCTTACCGCCCGCTTGGTAATCTCCAAAGACGAATTCGATGCGATCAACTTCAAACCCATCCCACTGCTCGGCTCCCTTCCAAAACGCCCCTCCGATCAGTCTCTGTTGTTTCGCGTCTCCTCAGCTTCTCCAAACCTCAATCCACAATTGAGCAAACTCACCAACCAAATCGTCCGTGATACAGCTCCAAACGCATCACCCAACGCATCCACAAATTCAGTCGAAGTCGAAGTCTTCTCAAGCTCCGCAATACCCTTCGATTCCTTCAACGACGATCCTCCCACCACGGAATCCATCTCCCCATCGGAAACCATACGTTGGAACGAACCATCCTTTCAAAAATGGCTCGCGCTCCAGCGAGAAAAACAACCCATACCAGCCACCCCTACCGAGCGAGCAGAACTCGCTTGGAACTGGATCCGCGAAGCGATCTCACCATCCACCCTCGATAAGTCGATCCAGTCTCCGTTGGAAACCGTAAGGTTGAAAAAAGGTGATTGCATCGACCAAACAATCTGCCTGGTCGCGATCCTTCGAAGTCTCGATGTCCACGCACGCATCGCTGCGGGCCTTCGCGCCGAACCTTCCTCCGTGCGGCCAACCCTCGCTTTCCATACCTGGGCCGAATACCATAACGGTCAAGCTTGGCTACCTGTCGATCCCTCGAACGATTCTTTTATCACTCCCCCAGATCGAATCAAAATTTCCGAAACGAATTTCACTTCGATCAACATCTACGAACCACTCCTTCAAGCCCTCCGGATCATGCCAGAACTAGAAGTAACAGTAAAACTCTCTCGGTGAATTCAATGCGAAACTTGCCATGCAATCGAACTGAACACTTTTACGGCTATTGAGGAAAACAGTGGCCAATATGATTCCGATTCGGGGCAAGTTTCGCGCTCGTGCTCGCGCTCGTGCTCGTGCTTGTGCTCGTGCTCGTGCTCGTGCTCGTGCTCGTGCTCGTGCTCGCGCTCGTGCTCGCGCTCGTGCTCGCGCTCGCGCTCGTGCTCGTGCTCGTGCTCGTGCTCGTGCTTGTGCTTGTGCTCGTGCTTGTCCGTGGATAGCGAGAACAGTTTAATTGCATTCAGAGCCAGGTCGCGTGTTGAACGAACATAACACCACTGCAGGCTGCTTTCGATTACGAGCACGAGCGCCGTTTCACTGAGCACGAGCACCGCGCTGCAAAACCGATACAAATCAATACCAGGCACTCAAATTCCCGAAGAACACTTTTACTTTGTCTCCTTCAACCCAGTCTCGCGCCTTCCTGGCCATATTCCTCCTTGCATTACTCTTCCGCCTCGCTGCGGCTTGGGCTTGGCAATCCCAATGCAACGCTGCCGGCTCACCACTAAAATTCGGCGATAGCCACTCTTACTGGATCATCGCGCGAAACGTTGTTCACGAAGGAACGTATCAATACGGCAGCGATCAATCGAAGATCTTCCGCGCTCCGATATACCCCTTATTCCTCACCCCCTTCGTCACCCTCGAAGCCCCCCTTGAAGAAGACCACCTCAAAGCCCCCATCAGCACCACTATCCCCCTCCTGGTTCGACTCGTTGGCTCACTCCTCGGGGCGGCATGCGTTTGGCTACTGATGCATTGGACCCGACGACTCTGCGACCTGCCATTAGCCCCCATCCTCACCGGCCTTCTGGCAACCCTCTACTGCGGCGCAGTCGGTATGAGCATCTTCGTCCTGAGCGAAGCCCTCGCGACTCCACTTTTTATCCTCGCAGCCTATTGGACTTGGCTCGCACTGCAACCCGACCAAAAAAACAATCCAATCCCCAAAAAGTTTTCTCCACTCCTGATCCCCGCCGCTATCGCACTCGCCACCGCTTGCTTGACCCGCCCAAGCTGGAGTCTGTGGCTACCCATCGCTTGCATATACATTCTCTTTGCTAGCTATCTAGCCCATCAAAGGGACCGAAAAACGCACTTGCTGCAACCCGCTATCTTCCTGGTTGCATTCCTCCTGACAATGACCCCATGGTGGATCCGAAACTACACAATCACTGGAAAATTCGTCCCTACCACCCTCCAAGTCGGCGCCAGCCTCTACGACGGTTGGCACCCTATGGCATCTGGCTCAAGCGACGAGAACATGGCCTTCTCCACCGAATTCCTCCAACTACAACTCCAACAAGATCAATTGCTAGCATCCGAAGGCAAGCCGTTGGAATCTACCCTGGAATGGCGTATCGACCGCCGACTTCTGAACGCCGCCTACCACTGGGCAATCGAAAATCCATCTGACGTTGCAAAGCTTGGATTGGTAAAGTTCCTGAAAACATGGATGCCACTTCCAATCGCTCGCGAGCTTGGAAATCCATGGGTTCGATGGTGGGAAGCCGGATCCTACAGCACGATCATGCTGCTGGCCTTTTGGGGACTACGCTGCTTGGCAAAGTCTCACCCACTGAGTGCCCTGTGGATCGCCATGCCATGCTTGTACCTAGCTGTACTGCATGCGGTTTTTATTGGCTCCGTCCGCTACCGGCAACCCGGTGTCCTGATCCTCTGCGTCCTCGCAGGAATCGGCGCCGCCCACATCCTTTCCCTTCGATTCCCCAACCCAAAAAAGATACTCAAACCCTCGGGCGATCCACTACACACGAACCCAACCCAAGCCATCGGCGCACAAGATTACCAAGCCAGCGGCGCACAAAATCACAGTACCACGGATGAGTACCCCAGAAACTCCAACTCCAATCCAGACTCCTAGCAAACCTCGCGGTTCCTCCGGCCGAGTCGCTTGGCTGTTGCTCTTTGCCGCTGCATTGGGAATGGGATACTTTATCGCTTTCGATCGTGTCGATCATCAACTAACGTCCGAAATTGCGAACCGCTTACAAAGTCAATTTCCGAATCACCAAATCAATATCGATCGAGCTAGGCTTATCCCCGGCGAATCGATCCTCATCGATGGACTCTCCATCGCAAAGGCCACCGATCGGGGCATGCGTGACGTTCTAAAAATCGGACGCATCACCTGCCAAGGCCCCGTCGACTTGATCGGAATCATTCAAGGCCAAGTTCCGATCGATACGGTGATCCTCGACGGTTTGGATTTGAGCCTCTGGCCGACAACCGATAACACTTGGAGTATCCAAGAACTCGTCCCCAGTGAATCGAAACCCTCGAATCGCATCCCAAACATCCATATCCGTTCAGGTTTGCTACGCATCGGACATCCCTCCGGATACCTTGCCAGAGAAATTCTCTGCCATGACCTTCAAGGAATCCTCACTCAACAATCAGCACCCTCGGGACAATCAACAACGTCCGATCGAAGTCGCACAATCGATACCGAACAAGTCTTGAGCGCAAGCTTATCAAGCAGCCACTTCTCCCGCTTGGCTATCCAAGCAAAACGGTACTCGACCTCAGGTAAAATCGACATCGCTTGCGATCTAGAACAACTTGAAATCTCCAAGACACTTCTTCAACAACTACCGAACAGCCTCCGCGATCGCATAGGGATGCTTCAAGGTTTCACCGGTCGGCTCGACGGTGCTTTTCGAGGTTCGTACAGCGAACAAGGCTTTCCGTTCCAAGCTCATGCCACCATTCGCGATGGACGACTACTCCATCCAAACGTTCCTTACCCGATCGATCAACTCTCCGCCGAAATGCACTTCGATCCTCAAGGCATCCACCTTCGAAAAGGGCAGGGGAGGTCGGGTAAAGCCACCGTATCGCTCGAATGCGACATCAATGGTTTCAACCTCGGATCTCCATTGATCGCAGGTATCGCCATCCGACAACTGGAACTCGACGAGACCCTCTTCAACGCTCTTCCCGCTTCAGCCCAAGAGCACTGGCGACGGTTGAATCTCAGAGGAAGTATCGATGCTCTGGCTAGCGTTCACTTCGATGGTCAGAACTGGAGTCCGCATTTAACGATCCGAGCTCGCGATGGTGGAGCAAACCCTGACTTCTTCCCCTATCCTATCCACAACATCTCGGGTGACTTCCACTATCGCGATGGGGTCATCGAAGCCCCGGAACTCTCAGCGATGGCTGGCCAGCAGAGACTCAATGGCTCGCTCGTCCTACGCCGTGCTTCACCACGCTGGCTGATGGATCTCACTATCGCTTCGGAATCCCCACTCCCGATTGATGAAAATCTTCTCAATGCCCTAACACCTCGCTCGCTTCCCGAAAGCGGCTTCCAACGCTTCGTCAACTCGCTGCATCCCACCGGAACGATGATGTTGCGCAAAGGTCGTTTCATTCGCTCCGAACATCGCCCCGAAGTGATCTCCCGATCACTCGAACTGACCTTCTCGGAATGCTCCGTTCGATTCGATGGATTTCGATACCCCATCACCGATATCCATGGTCAAGCCACCCTCGACAACGATCGACTCGTTTTGAAAGACTTCGTTGGAAGAAACGATGGGGCTCGCATACGTGGCGAAGGTGTCGCGTCCTGCTCGCCAAGCAGCGTCGATGCCATCGACTTGATTTTCCAAGCACATCACGTTGCACTCGACGAAGACCTCGAACAAGCACTTCCACCGAGCGCACGCAACCTCTGGGAGCAGCTTCAACCCAGCGGTGTGATCGATCGGATCTCGGTGCAAATTCAACGCTCCGCCGCACGCGCTCCGCTTGATCTGAAAGTCGCGATCGCAGAATCGCGAACATCGAATAACGGCGGAAGGGGAATGTCCTTACATCCCCAGTCCTTCCCTTACACCATTCACGACATCGAATGCGCGGTCGATTATCGACCCGGACGCATCGATATCAGAAATCTCTCCGGAATGCACGATGCAAGCCGCGTGGAGACCAACGGTCAAATACGCTTGCACAGCGACGGTACCTGGGACGGTATGCTCAATTGGCTCCCATCATCACGGTTGATGATTGACCAAGTCCTGATCAGTTCCTTGCCTCCTATCCTCAAGGACCCGATGACTCGCATGAGCTTCCGAGGCCCCGTGAGCATCACCGGCTCGACGATTATCGCGTCCCTATCCCCCGAATTCCAATCTCTCGTCCGCGACTGGAGCCTTCGACTCGATTTGGAAGATGTCTCCATCGGTGGTGATCTGGCGAAAGGAGTGCGTGGTTCCCTAAATATCAACGGCCAAAGCAACGCGCGAGGAACCAGCGCCTCGGGATCTCTTGCGCTCGATGCCCTTGCGATCCGAGGGGTGGCGGTAACCGGAATCGAAGGCCCGTTTGCAATCCAAGATAACCAACTCTACCTCGGCCGCGATGCAATCTACAAGCAAACGAACAACTACAAGCAAGCGAATTCCGTCAATCAAGCAACGTCCGTTCAGGCACTCGCACTGCAACCTACGTCTTCCGTTTCCAGCGAAGTCGTCTCAGCCACCTTCCAATCGCGAGTTCGCGACGGCTTTGTCGAACACCGAGACCAACAAAATAATTCATCTTGGTTTGCATCTCCTTTGAAATCGTCGATCGATTACCCGACGATGGATATTCACGAACATGACATTCGCGCTCGAGCATTAAGCGGCACCCTCTTCATCAGCGGCGTCGAACCTCTCGATGGCGAACGGGCTATGCTCCGCACGCGACTCGTCGACTCCGATTTCCATGGTTTGCTAGTCGACTTAGGCGAAGCCCACTCACCCGTGAACGGCAAACTCTTCGTCGAATGCGACCTTCGTGGCTCGATCAACAACCTCTATGCTCTCGAAGGAAACGGCAAAGCTTGGTTGCGAGGCGCAAACCTCTACGAACTTCCCGTCATGATCCGTTTGCTAAACCTCTTGGCTATCCGACCCGATCAAGGTGCATTTGATGCCGCCGATATCGAATTTTCTATCGATGGAGACCGAGTTCCGATTCATAAACTCGAACTCGACGGCGATTTGATCTCCATGCAAGGTAAAGGCGAAGTCAACTTCCGCCGCGAAATCAACCTTGAACTCGCTACCAATGTAGGTCGTCGCGGTATCATGGGCGCGTTGATACGTCCTTTCACCGAAAACCAAAACGCAAACTGGATGCGCATCGAAGTCACCGGCACTACGAACAATCTCCAAATACGCCCTCCAATGCCACTGCGTGATTCCCTTGACCAAGTCCTCTTAGAGTCTCCTTAATACTCCCTGACTCGAGAGCACATCCATCCCCAAGACAAACGAAGCTGGCATCAAAGAAATATGGACATGTCCCTCGATTCCATCACGCGACGCTCAAGCCCCGCGCAGATAAACTCGCAGATAAACTCGTCGCGTTCAACTTCACCAAACGCTTCCACACAGCGTACCGCTGCGTCTACTGCGATTCCGTCCGATATCCTCAACGCGCAAGCCAACTCCGAGAATGTAATCGAAGTCGATCTAGTCGACTCTACCCGCGAAACCACGGAGCGAGACGCCCAAGGTAAATCAAACTATCGCTTCTCGAATAACCAACCACCAGAGAATGACCACAACCCAGAGAATAACCAACCCAACGACGAACAAATTGCTCGTGAACGCGCACCCCACGCTGAGACTTCTACCCTAAACTCGCCTCCGAACTCTCTACCCAATCAAAATCCAATCTCCGAATCGGTGGATTTCTTCACATAAGCTCTGACGCCAAAAATCCAACGTACTCTCGATTGCTTTCCGTTTGCGGCATAGGTAACTGCCCCCGCAGAAACCCTTTTTTACAAAAACGGATCGGGCGGTTAGAATGTCCCTCCCGACCGGGTCCCACCATAACGGCATCCCTCCATGCCCCAGAGCCTCTCGACAGCCCACAATGACGCAACCAGGAAGTGAGAATCGAGTGAATAACACTCAGGCATCCAAAGCCGGAATTCCGTTTATCCTCGTTACCGTCCTGATGGATGTGCTGTCCCTTGGGGTCGTTATCCCAATCACGGCCAAATTGGTCAAAGAGCTTGCGGGAAATGATTCCGTTCAAGCCGCCAGCTATGTCGGCTGGTTCGGTACCATCTGGGCCCTGATGCAATTCTTCTCCTCACCTATCATGGGAGCCCTCTCCGATCGCTTCGGTCGGCGACCAGTCCTTCTTATCTCTGCATTCGGGTTAGGGCTCGATTACATCCTGATGGCCCTCGCCCCAAACCTGACTTGGCTCTTCATCGGACGTATCCTCGCCGGCATCACCGCAGCGAGCTTCTCAACCGCAAGTGCCTATATCGCCGACGTAACTCCACCTGCAAATCGCTCTGCGGCCTACGGTATCTACGGTGCGACTTTCGGTCTTGGATTCATCCTCGGCCCAGCCCTCGGCGGTTACCTCGGTGATATCGACCTGCGTCTCCCCTTCTGGGTCTCCGCTGGCTTAACCCTTCTGAACGCATGCTACGGTTTGTTCTTTCTCCCGGAATCACTCCCGAAGGAACTTCGCAAACCCTTTCAATGGTCCCGTGCAAACCCATTGGGTTCCCTCAAACTCCTCAGAAGCGTACCGGGCTTGATGCCGATGGCCATTAGCCTCTTCACTTACCAACTCGCCCACTCGGTCTTCAGCAGCGTCTTTGTTCTCTACACCGATGCTCGCTTCGGATGGTCACCCGGTACCGTCGGTAAAGCACTCGCGATCGTGGGTATCTTGAATTTCATAGTCCAAGGTGGACTGATACGACCGATGATGCGGGCACTGGGTGAACGCATCATGGTTTTCCTCGGACTTCTTGGCGGTATCCTCGGCTTCCTCGCCTACGGTATCGTCGACAACGGTGAGATGTTCATGGCTTCTACCGTGATCTTTTGCTTGATGGGATTCTTCTCAGCAGCCATCCAGGGCTTGATGTCCAAAGCCGTAGACCCGAGTGTCCAAGGCCAGTTATCCGGCGCAAATAGTTCGCTCAACGGTATCGCAGGAATGATCGGGCCGGTGCTATTTACAACTGTCTTTAAAGCGACGATCGACCCGACAAGCTCGGTGCACATTCCTGGTGCCCCATTCTTCCTAGCCTCAGCTATCCTCGCCGTCGGTTTACTCTCTGCTTGGTTCGCCATTCCAAAACAACAACCCAAACAGACGGAACCAATTGTTCAACCATCGGAGTAAGCGAAACATGAACTCTCTTCCACGCCGCGATTTTCTCAAATCATCTGCTACTCTAGCTTCATCGATGGCTTGCTCCTCAAGCTTCGCTCTCGCAACATCATCTTCGAGGACCGCAGAAGTCAGCGACGACGTCGTAAGATTCTTCGCCATCGGCGATACACATTACTTCGCCAACGAACAATCGCCCACTGAGCTGATGGAGTCCTCCATCCTTAATTGCCACGGATTGATCGACACACTCAATGGACTTCCAAATACCGAGATTCCCGCCGAAGCCGGTGGCGGACGGGTAGGATCCATCCAGGGTGTCATCCATGCCGGAGATATCATCGATACCGGGGATAAACGGGGCGGTGTCCAATCGAAAATGCAACAACGCGAATGGCAAGGCTTCAACGAAGACTTCGGACTCAACGGCACCGAAGGTCGCTTGAAATTCCCGGTCTACGAAGTCCACGGCAACCATGACAGCCCCAGCGGTGAGGGAATCGCCATCGACGGCCTGATCGAACGCACCAAAGCTCGCCAAGTCCTCGCGCGATCCGCGAACGGCTTGCACTACTCCTGGGACTTCGGACCTGTTCACTGCGTCAATCTAGGTATCGTCGTTGGCCAAGACTCCCGCAACGAACAACGTCGACGATACAACCCGATGGACAGCCTCGAATTCCTCATCGGTGATTTGCAACAACACGCAGCAGACGCCACTCGCCCAGTCTTGCTCACCCACCATATCGACCTTCCTCGTTACAGCAAACCCTGCGAACTGACCAACGAAGCGAACTTGGCAATGGAGTGGAACCCATGCGATGTTGCTGCCTACTACGAAGCGATCCGCAAATACAACATCATCGCAATCCTCTACGGCCACACCCACGTTCGAAACATCCAACTCTGGAACGGCACCCCCGAAAAAACTACATCCGGTATACCTCTGTTGAACATTGACAACTCAAGTCACTTTAGCGGGGGCAATCAAGCTTTCTTTTACATCGAAGTCGATGCACAGGAACTTCGTATCCGCGAGGTCGCCACAAAAGACTCCTGGCAGTCCCACTCCTGGACTCCAACCATCTGGCGATTCCCTACAAATAAAGCCTAAGTGCAACTCCCCACGCTCCTTTTTTAAACACAGAGCTCACAGACAACACAGAGAGACTCAGTCCCTATTTCTCTGCCCCTATTTCTCCGTCCGTATTTCTCTGATCCTATTTCTCCGTGCCTCTGTGCCTCTGTGTTTCCAATCCACCACTTCGCACATCCACAGGCACCCCTTTTTTTAAACACAGAGCTCACAGACTACACAGAGAGATTCAGTCCCTATTTCCCAGTCTCTATTTCTCCGTGCCTCTGTGCCTCTGTGTTTCCAAACCACCACTTCTCACATCCACGCTCACCCCTTTGCGATAAGCTTCCAGCGCCTCTTCGTACTCCGCAACTCCCTCCGCACTTAACACACCGCGACTTCGTTTGAGTTCCACTTCCACGCGTTCGACCAAGTACTCGCGTTCGCGATCCGTCGGCGCGATTGGTTTACCAGGCAAATCGAACCAAACCGGTGCACTATGCGCGAACCGCCATCGCCCTGTTGATGGTTGCTGCCATACGCGAACCGCCACCCAACTCGTCGATTCAAACTTGACCCGACGCTCAATGGTGATCGCATAAGAACCATTCTCTCGCTTGACCTGCGATGCAACCGGCACCTTCTCAACCCGACCATTGACAATCCATTCCACCGAATCGATCGGCCCATCGGCTTGAACCATCGCTCTCAAAACATCTCCTTCCCGATCCATTTGAACCATCGGACCGGTTGTCACAAACGAGCGACCTTCTCTGAGCCCCTGAATCCAATCCCGGTAGTTAAAACCATTCGGTAAGTGCACATACACTCGCCCGAATCCCACCGGCACAGGATGCACCCCCGAAGCCGTTCCGGCAGAAGGCTGCAATCGATAACCGCAATTCAACAAAGTCCAATAAGTCCGATGCACGAACTCGATCCAGTCCTTCTCCCCTCCCTCGCTCCTTTTTGTGGTATCGCCGGAGTCCGACAACATCCAATCAGGTGCGGGTGTTGTCCACTTACTAAAAGCAAACTCAGTTCGCCACATGTGATTATTCGCTAATTCATAAGTCAAACGACTTCCAAGCAAAGGAGGTAGGACCATAGCGAAGGGCCAATCGTGCTTGTCCAAATCAAGGATCGCTTGCTCGCGATCCGTCTGCTCGATCACCTGCTTGACCGGTGGAATTCCAACTCCGAAAGGAGTTTTGTGATTCAAAGCGAACAAAGCACCCAACGTATGCGGTTTTCCATCGACACTAAAAATCTCCCACTCGGTATTCTTAGGCCAAATCACATGCGTTCCATCGACTGCGATCAATTCGCTCGGCAACCTCGCATCATCGGGGTCGGTTCGATCCCCGAACTCAGCCGTCCGCTCACTGCGAGTCGTCCAGTAGACCATCGGCAAAGCGACATTCACATCCTCCGCTTGCATCGGCACTTTCAATCGCTCAACGGTAGTATGCACATGGGTATCCCCACTGTACCAACCTTGTGCAGCCATATTGATCCAACGCTTCAAGCGAATCTCAAGTTCGGCAGGTTCAGAGGCGACCGTAAGTCGCTGCGTCCAAGGATAGTATTCTTTACCTCGTTCGACGATCAGCGTGTATTCGCCGGGTGGTAACCGCAATTCAAAAGGATGCGCAGAGACGCTTGTGTGAAACTCGTTCGAGTCGGCACGCACCCAATTCTGCTTCTCGTATCGAATCGTCTGCCCTTCGGAGTTCGATGGCTCCGCAAAATACCAAACCCCTGAATCGCTGCGAACGTACATACGACTCGCTACCGGCTTTCCCGTTAGGTCGTCTACTACCGACCCCCGAACCACTCGCTCTTCCACCCCGTTCCATCGCTGCTCGATCCGATCAAGCTCCGCGTTGATATCGGTTCCTTGGTAGAAAGATAACCAACCATGTACCGTCCCACTTTGGCCAGGTTCAAGATTGGGGAAAATAGGATCCGAGTGCAGACATGGACAAGGAGCGTTCCCCCATGTGCGATGGTTCGGCTCAAATCCAAGGATCACCCAGCGATCGCCCGTTGAGTTTTTGCAAGCAGCAAGCGAACCTCGAAAGATTTTATTGTCGTTGGTTTGCTGATCAAAGTCTTTGCAACCCTTGAGCATCGCGCACATCTGTACGCGCAGATCCGAAAGAGATCCGTTCGTTCCATTCGTCAGCGACATGCGAATGGCCAAGTGATCTCGATGGGGAGTGGCTAGAAGTTCATAAGCAAGCTTGTTCGGCAATTCCCTTCTTAAGAAATAGCTGCCATCCGGCTTGCGACTCCACTCGAGTTGCTCCAGCTTAATCCCTTGCTTATCCCAAATCGTATCGATGTGGGTATGTGCCAAGTAGGTCAGCCCCAAGTTCGACCAAAGCGCTTCGGGAGCATCCAAAACAACGTAGCTTGCCGGATCCCACGGCGTAAAAATGCTAAGCTTCGTTTCGCGTTGAGGCTCGATTGCCCCGTCAAGAAATCCGATACGAGGATGCCGTCCACCGGGGTAGGGCAATACAAATACAGGTGGATCGACCTCTGAGAGGGGCTTTGTACCGGGCGAAATATTCCATAGCCTCAACGATTCATCCAACTCACCCGGCATCAACCCTGTAACCTGCAAGATTTCTTCGCGACTGAATCCGTGATACCAGACCATACTCTCCAACCAATGCCTTAGCTCGGTCGGATCCTTCGTCATTCGTCGCTGCGCAGAGGGCTGCTCATCGGGCGCGTTTGGCGAAGGGCGACTGGGTGCAGGTGAATTCGCAGGTAGGGGTGTGTCTTGCCCCGACGCGACAGCCAACCCCGACGCGACTACCAGTATCGCGAAAACAAAAGCCACAATCGCAACAACCGATGGAATTCGTAACAATTGAGAAACATGCAATCGTAAAGGCATCTTCAATGGGTCAGACATAAAGAGAGGTACCAGATAGCGAGGAATAAAACTTTTTGGTTCTTCGGGCATTCAAGTGGCTAGTATTGATTTGTATCGGTTTTGCAACGCCGGGCTCGTGCTCAGTGGAACGGTGCTCGTTCTCGTGATCGAAAACAGCCTGTAGTAGTTGTATGTTCGTTCAACACACGACCAAGCTAAACTGCTCCCGTTATCCGCGAACGAGCACGAAACTTGGCATGAATCGCAATCATTCTGGCTACCCTTTTTCCTCAATAGCCAATTACGAACTCGTTTCAGATCCAGCCTTACGATCGTGGTCGAAAACGCCAAGAGGCCCCTTACGGCTAATCTAACAGGCGAAGTTTTATCTGGCCTACTAAGGCGATTGCTTCACGTTGCGAATTTGCTTCAGAAATGTTTCGATATCCGGAGTCCGCGAATCGGGATTCGCATGCATCGCTCCCATGATCGCTTGAGCTAAGTTCTTATCCATCTGAGGCCGATGCTCGAGGATGTCACGCGGAGGGGATGTGTCGTGATGCAACGCCGCGCGACCTGAAGTATCGGAGATCTGCCAAGGCAAATCAAACGTGATCAAGTGATAACACGTAACCGCAAAGGAAAAGATATCCACTCGCTTGTCCGTCGAACGACGACGAACAATCTCCGGCGACATGTACAACGGAGTCCCCGTCCGATTCCCAGGAGCCATAAAAGCCCTCGTCGCCGGTAACGTCAACCCAAAGTCGATCAACTTCACCGTGCCAAGATCCTTAGTCGCCATGTAATTGCGAGGACAGATGTCGCGGTGAATGAACTCCTTGCGATGCACATACGCCAACGCTTCGGCCATCTGCCGAATCATATCCAACCGCTTCCCCGCTAACTGCTCTTCCTGCCTCTCATGGATCAATTGATTCAAACCAGGCCCGTCGATGTACTCCATCACAATGAACAACTGACCCTTCGACGAAGTCCCGTACTCCAAGGTCTTCACAATGTTCGAGTGCTGCATCTGAATGGCAATCTCACCCTCACTCGGCTTGTTCAACCCCTTAAACCGACTCTCAAAAAACTCTACCTTGTCGGTGTCGCAAAGCTTAACACCAACCACGCGGTTCTCGTTCTGCCGATCCTTGGCCACGAAAAAATTGCTCATCGTACCGCTGATGGCCGATCGCAACCGCTCAAATCGACCCTCGATATCTACCGACTTGCTCGCTTTGACTGCCTTCCCGGAATCGCTAGGTCCACCGGGCTTCTTATTGAATAACTTATCGAAAATACCCATCGATTTTCCATTGTTTCATCGGGGTGCTGTCCTGTAACCAACCTCCTTATTATACCACCGATGCCCCAATCGGGCTTGCCCTACACCCAAACAATTCTCTATCGATAGCCTGTTGAGAAATCTCCCAATTTGACCATATCCCCTCTGAGACCCGGAAATCCTTTGCCCCCCGCCCGAGAATACTGAGTAAGAGAACACCTGCTTAAGAGAATACCGCTTAAGGGAACACCGTGTCAGAGAAACCACTCGCTCTAGAAATCCACGATCTCCGCAAATCCTACGGGGATCACGAAGCCCTGCGCGGAATCTCCCTGCATATCCGCCCCGCCGAACGCATCGCTCTCCTCGGCCCAAACGGTGCCGGAAAAACTACCCTCATTCGATGCATCTCCGGTCGGACTGAGACTTCCCAAGGCACCATCAAACTCTTCGGTAAATCCATCCGACAACCCAATGCGTCAATGCAACTAGGTGTCGTCCCCCAAGAACTCGCTATCTACTCAGACCTGACCGCCCGAGAAAACCTCGAATGCTTCGGCCGACTTCACGGACTACGCGGACGCAAACTTCAAGAACGCGTTCTGTGGGCTCTAAAATGGATCGCGCTCGAAGACCGAGCCGATGATCTGACCTCCCAATTCTCCGGCGGCATGAAACGCCGTGTGAATATCGCATGCGGTGTTATGCACGCACCAGGCATCCTCCTCCTCGATGAACCCACCGTCGGTGTCGACCCCCAAAGCAGACAACGTATCTTCGATATGCTTGACCAACTAAGCCTCGAAGGCACCAGCATCCTACTTACTACCCACCACCTCGAAGAAGCCGAACAACGATCCGATCGAATCATCATCATCGATCACGGCATGGTGATCGCCGACGGCAAAATCGATCAACTCATCGACCAAACCATCGGTCGTCATAAACAAGTCCAACTCGAAATCGAAGGCGAACTCAACGCCATCCCTGAAAACTTCCAAGCCACCGAACCAAACACACTTCTAGGCTTTACGCACAACCTCGCAGAAGACCTCCCGCAGTGGATCCAACAACTCACAGAGATGGGGGTCCGTATCAAAAACCTCGAAGTCCAATCTCCCAGCCTTCACCACGTCTTCCTTCACCTGACCGGCCGCGAACTTCGCGAATAACCGCCCCTCACACTCTCCACGCGACAATCCATCTCACAGCGCGATCACCACTCCCTCCCGCTGTCCCACCGAATAGAATCTCGGCATCAACTCCCCAACAACTCCTTCAACGCTCCATGCACCCGCTTCCAATCAACCTTCTCAAAATCTACCTTCTTCCTGCTACCCGCTAGCTTGCTCGATACGGCTAACTCTTGCAAAGCCATCAGCAAACCTGAAACCTTCGCAGGTAACTTCTGCTTCTTCGCATACTCCACCAACGAATCAGGCAACTCCAACATCATCGACTTGCCTTGATACTCCTTACCCGTCATCAACCAATCCAACGAGACTCCGAGCTCCTTGCCGATCGCATGCAAGTTCGATGAACTCACATTCCGCTTGCCACTCTCAAGCTCAGAAAAAAAACTCTTGCTCAATCCCACCCGACCGCAAATGTCCTGCTGACTGAGACCTAACTCCTTGCGACGCTTCTTTATCCGATCCCCCACACTCGCCATACTTCACCTGCACTCTCGAGATCTCAACATTGTCTCGTAAACATATTTACTTTCTATCCATACTCCTCAGTCAACTATTGAATCACTCCAAGCGATTGTTAAGCCCCTAAAGCAACTCAGCAACCTAAACAATCTCTACGTCTAGGCCCTGATGATTATGCATCGCTCGACTCCGAATGTCCAACGATTCGCCATTCGGGAAACCCGCCCCCCTCTTGAGAGCGGTTTGATTAAGTGGGTAATCCTTGGCAATTAGCAACTAAGGCTTCGGTCGAACATACACTCTCAGTCGCTTGTTCATCCAACTCGCGGCATTATTGGTAAATGTCCAATCCTTAGTACCACCTTCACTATTGCCGATCCCAATGTCAGCCCTCTGCGCTGCTTTCCATTGATTGATCGCAAAGACCGTTTGTTTCGCGCCGGCGTTATGCACCTGCATGCTCCCATAACCATCGGGTGGAAGGGCGATCTCATCTCCAAAATCGTAAATACTATCGGATGCACCCTCGACGTGCGCTCCGTTGACCATCCCGTAATTGTCTGGCCAGAACTCGATGTTCCCAGAACTTATCCCACGTCCACTCGTGACGTTCGAAGTGCTGCTAAAGATGTCCATATCCTCCACCGGCATCTGAAATCTCGCACCGCTCGATATTGTTGGTATCCCAATCTTCTGGACGTCATCGGTAAAAGCCTTCATCGTAACGAACACTTTACGCTCGGCCCCATTGCTATCGGTCAATTCAACAAGATAACCAATACGATCAAAGGAACCCTTCGCGGCATCCACCTTCACATCGTATTGAATGTTGTAAGCCAACTTATTGAGATCCAAATCGTAAATCAATTTGTATTCCTTCGCTGTCGAAATCGAATCGAGAAATTCCGGCTCGACTCCAGCGCGAAAAGCACCGACCGGCAACCCGGTTCCACCACACAAATTCGGCTCTGCCAGCATATTCCAAGCGAAACGAAACGCTCGAGGATCCTTAACGGCTTCAGAAGTCAAAATCACTTGATCACCTTGAATGCGAGCCTTGGCAGCATGGTAGCCATTCGACCCTACACCGATCACTTCAAAGTGGCTCGGCTCCTTTCCATCACGCGTCTTCAATCCACCAGCGGTGTTCTTGAAAGTCACCTTCAATTCACTACCTGATACTTCAAACCCCTCCATTGAAGGCCCTCTGGCAACCACATCGGTCTTTCCATACGTATCGCGCAATGCCAATAACGCTAGGCGTCGCCCTACCTCTTGCTTGTTCGGCGGATGAATGTCATTGACTGTTGCAATGTCATTAATGACTACCATCCCCGTTGAAGGTATCGCCTTCTCGATCGCTCCTTGCGCTTCCCAAAATTTCGCTAACGTAGTCGGATCCGCATCGCCGTAACGAAAGGGTGCTATTTGCACATAATAGAAAGGAAACTCTCCTTGGTTCCACAACGTTCGCCAACCTTGAACTAACCCCTTCTTCTTCTCAACGTACAACATGCCTTCATCATGATTGCTCTCTCCTTGATACCAAATCGCTCCGCGTATCGGGAACCCAACCACCGAATGAATCATCCCGTTGTACAACATCGTGGGATCTTGGTTACTTGTAAAAGGTGCCAAATCTCCTGGGTAACCAGGACTCGGCTCAACCAACCCCTTTCCTCCAACCTCTTGCTTCGCCCTCTGCAACCAACTCTCTAAACGCTCGATGTAATCACCAAGCTTCTGCTGATACTCTTTGCTCCCCGGCGTACGCCCCATCACCGAGCGATAGATTCCATTCAACGTTTCAACTTGCTCAAATCCCACCGGTGGAACCCACGGCTCAATACGCGTTCCACCCCACGATGCATTCACTAACCCCACCGGGACATCTAACTTCTTGCTCAACTCGCGCGCCATGTAGTAACCACAAGCAGTAAAGCCTGCGACTGTCTGCGGAGAACAAACTTGCCACTCACCTTTGAAATCCTCCAAAGGAACCATCGAAGCAACCAAAGGTACCTTGATGTGCCGAATCAATGGATGATCTCCGGCCGCTATCTCCTCTTGCGGATTGCCACTCGCAGCTACCGTCCACTCCATGTTCGACTGGCCTGAACACAACCATACTTCTCCGACCAAGACGTCTTCAAACCGAAGTGTGTTCTCGCCGCGAATCGTCAACGCTTGCGGTAACTTCGATGCCGGCATCGCAGGGAATTTCACCACCCAACGACCTTGATCGTCCGCAACCCCCTGCGCGCTCTTGCCACCAAACTCTACAACGACTTTCTCTCCCCCTTGCGCCCACCCCCAAAATCGCAACTCTTGATCCCGTTGCAAGACCATGTGATCCCCAAAGACCGACGCAAGCCGCACTTCAGCAAGCGACTCGCCGATCAAACCCATCGAAACAATCACCATCATAGAGAACATGGTGATCAAGGATCGTGTTGCACAAACACGCCGCAATTCATTTGAAAAACAATGCATGGACTTGGCTTACCAATCAAGAAGTGACTCGGGGGCAATGCTTAATGCAAACCTACTTTAGCCCATCGACTCAGATCATGCTAGTATCCGTACAACCACGGACAAGCCTCACTGTCTCAACACCTACTTCTGTGCACCCGCCGGCTTCGATGCACTCGGTGAAACAGCAGGACGCTTCGAATCACTCGTCAGCTTCGCCGCTACCCCCTTACCTTCTCCCACCTTGCTGTCTCCCACCTTGCCATCACCCGACGCTTCATCCTTTGCTATCCGCTCTGTAATCACTCCATCTTGCGACTTGGAGAACATAGGATGCGCAAAAGTCACCTGCGAACGATGCTCGACTCCATTAGGTGTCTGCGAAAGGGGAAACTCGTCATTGCTCGAACCACCCGTACCAATCCCATCCCCAGCAAACCTAGTCCCTCGATAAATGGTCCCCTGTTGGATTGGACCAACGCCCATAAACCAACTATCCTTTGCATTGCTCCCCGCCTGCGCTACGCCCGACTGCCACAACGGCTCTCGCGTCTCGCGATCATAAGCGAACACGGCTACCTTCGCCGCCGCACTCTTAACTTCCTTCTTCGCTATCGACAACTCCGGGATGATCGGCAAACTTGGGGTTGCGGTGATCAACGTAGAAGCACTGCTCAGAACATTGCTTGCAGGCAATCCATATGTCATGTTGTGACCGTCCGTACCCAGAGCCCCGACACGCGCCTCGCAGATGATCTCTGCTAAGTCCTTCGTATCGACCAACATGCAACCCGCTGCCGTCAACTGCTGCCTTAATGAACTGATAACGTAATCGGACGTCACCAAATTATGGGTCATGGGCACCCCCGGAATCGACTTACCGGCCGAGGACATGTAAGTGGTGTCCAAAAAAATCTTGTACCCAGAAAGTGGCCGAAAATCGATCTGCGATACAGTCGCATCCACCGCGTCGCTCATCAGTAACTGCTCCGTCGCCGTTACCGACTTGGTAGTCCCGCAACCCAAGAAACAACTCATCCACAACGAGCCACCCACAAGCACCAGACCTAACCCCATGGCGCGAAAAAGCTCCGCAGCAAACGCTTGATCGCCTTCTCGAATTCTCCAATTCATCCGCGTGGTCTTCACTTTGTGTTCCCGTCGCTCTACCGCAATCTCGATGATCCCTGCGCTTCGGTCCGTATCGCTTGCAATAATGGCTCACTGGGCCGATCGATTTGGACTTGTTGCACCCGCCCTTGGGCATCAATGATCTGCACCGCAAGCTTCGAAGGTGCGACTTCCCCAGCACTCGACTTGGGTTCAATCAAACGCTCTAAACCTAGCTTGCTTATCTGCTCGTATAAAACTTCGGTTCCACAGTACAGCCCTTCATCAAGCTGACCATCCGCGGCATAACACACACCTACCAACTCACCCTGATCATTAAATAACCCACCCCCACTGCGCCCTTGAACCGGCGCACCGGAGGTCTCGATATTCGGCGCTCCTAAATAACGATTCATTTTCGTCACACGCGAATCACGCACGCTGGGCAACTGACCGTGATCACATCCAACACTGAATACGGCTTGCCCCTCGCGAACTGCACTCCCACGGCTTAATACGGGTGCCACGTCGACAGGTTTCTTAGGGCGAAACACAACCAATCCGATGTCTTTCTCTTCGATCTGATGGTGAATCAACTCACCTCGATAAGCCACAGGCACTCCCTGCTCGAAGACTTCAATGCTGATCGGACTATTGGGACTCATATCCCGAAATAAATGCCCACAAGTCAGCACCAAAGCTTCTCCCTGCTGAGAATCAATAATCGTCCCAGAACCAACCGCTTGATGCGACGGCTCGTCGACAATGATCCGCACTGTCGCTCGGTGTGCTCGCCCTTTCAGGGCCGATTGATCCACCCCAATGTTTGATCCCGTATTCAATGAACCTGCAGCTGCATTAGCCACTGGCTGAATGGGCCTCATCGGCACCAATTCCCCCCGGCCCAATTCATTCGTCGCCGACTGATGCCTAACCAAGCCACCGGCAGAATTTGGAACCGTAACTTGCACCCCTCGTAGAGAGTCCGCTGCCGAGGAACGAACCATCCGCTGCGTGAATTCCAAAAGATTTACTTCGCCCAAGATCCGATCTACTTCTCGTCCTCCGCGCACGAGAATCGTCGTCGGAGCGGTATGCACCCGCCATCGCTCCACCAAATGCGTTTCGCGACGCATATCGACCGTGCGAACCACCCAACCTAAACCCACCGCCTCTTCAACCACCCGGTGCATCTGAAGACTCGCCGAATCGCGAGAATCAAGAAAACTTAAGGCAACGCAATCCCCCACTTGTGCCACCGAAGTAGCCCCTTGCAAGTTGGCTCCTGCCGGCTGAGAGATTAACCCGAACTGCTGCGCATTTGCCCAGGAAAATCCCAAACAAACCCACATTGCCAATAAGCAATATCCAATGTTGAATTCTCTTCGCATGCGATCGGATCCTCCCTGATCCCGTGTTGATCCGGAGTTTCCCGATTCCGCCCATCCAAAGCAAGATCATTCCTGGGAAATCGGCAATACGTCGACGCTTACCTGTAAGCTAGTAAAACCGCCACCAACAAAAACGCCTTGGACCGGAGGCACATCGGAGTAATCTCGCCCCCATCCAATGGTGATGTGATCCAACCCCGGTATCACACAATTCGTTGGATCTAAATCTAACCACCCCAAAGGCCCCAGATATACGGACACCCAAGCGTGGGAAGCGTCAGCACCGACCAATCGAGGTTTGCCCGGGGGAGGAATCGTCTGCAAATAGCCACTGACATAACGCGCAGCTAAACCCATCGTCCGAAAACAGGAAATCATCACATGCGCGAAGTCCTGACACACCCCCTGTCGCTTCTCTAAACTCACTCGAGGAGGCGTGCTGACCTGCGTCGAGGATGGCTTGTAAAGAAACTCCTCATAAATCCTTTTGTTCAGCGCCAAAGCAAACTGCAGACTGTCGACCTGCGGATCCCATATCGGTTCGACGAATTTACGAAAATCCTCGTGAGGCTGGCAATAACGCGACGGATACAAATACTCCATCGCTTCCAAATCCCGCCCCCCTTCCGAAACCGGTCCCCCACCAAAACCTCCAACGCCAGCTATCCATTCACGCAAAGCAGCCACTGGTAACCCCGAAGGCAATCCCAGCCCCATCCCCCCCTGGCTTGCAAACGAAACGCTCTCCCTCTCGACTTCGCACTTCGAGACCACGCGCATCGAAGCATGAATCCGCTCGATGCTGTAAAACTCGGTCAAGTTCCCAAACGCATCGATCCCCTTGACCCGATAATCCGGCGGAGGTGTCACCTCCACTTGGGAATGAAGCGTTCGCTGATAAGACAATTCCCTGGGCCGCAGATGCAATTGATTGTGACAAAGCGAACTCTCAGAGGAATAAACGTAATCGGTCACATGCGTAATGGCGTAGCGTCGCACCCGAGGCTGCCGAGCTTCTCCCGAATTCAAGTTGTCGCTCTCGCCGTTCGTCATACCACCACAATTGGGAAATTGTTCGAAAAAAAACGAAGCTTATCCATGGCCTATGCACGCCACTGTCAGTTTGATGTATCCTAACCGACCTAAAACCAAATCCCTAAAACCTTCCTACTTACGATATCGCGAATCATGGAAACCGTCCACGAGAGTATCTATGACTACCCTGTCTACTACGATTTGATTTTCTCAAGCGATTGGGTAGCTGAATACAAATTCCTCACCGCAGCATTCGATAAACACGTCAAACGCAAATGCACTCGCTTGCTCGAACCAGCTTGCGGCACCGGCCGACTCCTCTACCGCATGCTCAAAGCCGGATACAAATGCGATGGGCTTGATCTAAACGAAAAAGCAGTCGAATTCTGCAACAAAAGACTTCGAAAACATGGGCTGAAAGAAACGGCCTTCGTCGCAGACATGTGCGACTTCACCACTCCAAAACCCTATGATGCGGCTTTCAATACCATCAACTCCTTCCGCCACTTGCTGAGCGAAAAAGCCACTGTCGCCCACTTCCGCGCAATGGCCGCTGCGATCCGCCCCGGCGGAATCTACGCATTGGGATTTCACCTCACACCCCTCGTCGGACCAACCACCGACGAAGAATCTTGGACCGCACGCCGTGGACACTTGCAAGTCAACACGCAAATGTGGCCTCGAGATAAAGACACGAAGACTCGTATCGAGCGATTCAACCTCCGCTTCGATATCTACAAACCCACCGGCTCGATGCGAATCGATGACTGCCTGGTCCTACGCAGCTACACCTACAAACAATTCGCTGCCATGATCAAGAAAATTCCGGAATGGGAAATCGAAACCGCATACGACTTCCGATACGACATCGACGAACCTATCGAAATCGATGAATCGACCGAAGACGTTGTCTACATCTTGAAACGCAAATAAACACTCGCAAAGCCAAACCCAGCGGTTACCTATATCCTGGGTAGCCACCCTCTTCGGCAAAGAACTCACTCCATACGGGCAAGTGCTCGCTGACTTGCCCCGCTTGCTCCAAACTCAAATTGAATTTGCGCAAGAAATCGATCACCCCTGATCGACCTGTAAACTCATCTCCCGTACTCGGTGGAAAAATGATGTGATCAAGCATCTCATCGCCGCGTATGCTCGTCGCCATGTTCTCGATGGCAAATACCCACTTCTTGCTCCGCAAACTCTCCAACCGAGCGTCCGGCACCCCAAATCCACCCGCCAAAATAATGTCGTCCTCGCCTCGACCATCCCGCCCAATACTCTCAACCAACCCAGGCAAGACCGCTAATTCCTGATCCAACCGTGCAGGTGAAAGATGCATGTTGACCAACGAAAAAGTCAGCGCTCGCTCCGCAGGTACCAACCGACTGCGAAACCATCCAACCAACGGATCATATTCGAGTAACTCTCCCGGGTCCTCCACCGTATACAACTGATAGCGATCGGTCTCGACCCGCTGCGTGTTGTACACAAAAGCTAAATGCATCGCTTGATGCAATGGTCCAACTCGAGGTCCAACCAAGTAGTCGTAAGCCCCTCCCACTTGATTGATCCGATCGACCAACTTCGGTAACACATCCCTCTGTCGCGATGTGATCCCCTGAAAAGCCACCACGTCAAAATTGCGAACCACCCTCGCGATGATCTCCTGCACCGCCAACTTCCCAGACTTCTCTTCGTCATACCCCTGAAGATCGAATGTTGCGATCCGCAACGTCGGTGTTACCGGTAAACTCGGCACCAACTCCCCTGATCCTCCCTTACCCACCAAAGCCCCAGCCATATCGGTATTGCGAACTTGATCTGCCGTGCCCCCAACACCTCCAAAACTCCCCGTACCAACGCCACTCCCCGATCCTACAGGACTGGCTTGACCACTCGCTCCACCTTGCTCCCCACCCCGGTAATACACCGGGAACCAACCCTTCGGATCAACCCAATCCTTTAACTTCGCAACCACCCCAGAATCCTGTCCACCATTCGCCCCCGCCCCCGCACTCTTCGGCTCAATTCGCAATGCATCAAGCCCCCGAATCGAGTAATACTCGGAGGCATACACCAACCCTCCGATCAATGCGGCTACCAATAACGTGCGTTTGCTGAAGATGGCCATAGCTCTCTATCCATCGTCCATCCCCAAACCCCTAGCCAGAGAAGTTCTCTAGAAGTCTCCTTAGCAATTCACCACCAAGACCACTCATTCCGTTTATGCAGATTAGTTCACCGATCAAATCACAGTTCAAATCACAGTTCGAGTCACAGATTGACGAATCGCGTAATTCCTACCGCTCGAAAGTCTTGGTCAACTCACCTAACCGCTCGGCTAATCGCTCCGTCAACATCCCCGAACCGCACCGCCACCCCCAATTCCCCCCAACACTACCCGGCGTGTTCATCCTCGCTTGTGACCCCAACCCTAACAAATCCTGAATCGGGGAAATTGCCAAACACGATACGGAACTCCAAATCGCACGTATCATCGCCCAATGAATATCTTCCGGTCTGCAATCCAAATATCGCAAAGCAAACGTTCGCTCCCGCTCAATCTCCTCAGCCGTCCGCACACTGCCTTGCCCAGGCTGACTCTGAAACCATCCAACCACCGTATCGTTATCGTGTGTCCCCGTATACGAGACACTATTTACCGAATAACGATGCGGCAAGTCTTGCGAACCCGCCCCACCACTCCCAAAACCAAATTGCAATATCCGCATCCCAGGAAACCCAAAAGCATCCCGCAACCGACGAACCCCATCGGTAATAAACCCCAGATCCTCCGCGACCACCGGCAACTCACCACTGCGAAACTCACCCAACCCTTGAGCCGCACTAGAGCCCGCTGCATCACTGAAACCCCGCGCTACACTGCGGAAAAAATCCTCTCCCGGACCCTCTCGCCACTCCCCAATCCGAGCATCCGGCGAATCGGCCGCTATGGCGTAATAAGCTTCAAAACCCCTGAAGTGATCGATGCGAACCAAATCACACCACTGCAACACCCGCTTGAACCTCTCGATCCACCACCGATATCCATCGCGCTGATGCTCACTCCAACGATACAGAGGATTCCCCCAACGCTGCCCAAACTCTGAAAAGTAATCGGGCGGAACTCCAGCGACGACCGTCGGATGCCCTTCCTGATCCAATTCAAATAAATGCTGATTACCCCAAACATCGGAACTATCCATCGACACAAAGATCGGGATGTCTCCCAAAATCCGTACTCCAGAATCCGACGCAAAAGCTCGCAACTGACTCCACTGCCGATCGAACTCATACTGAACGA
>Ga0208225_1000066_pt1 | contig 27436 bp, 41 predicted proteins | sample LakMenEpi15Jun10_FD_150701 | JGI IMG/M metagenome (GOLD analysis project Ga0208225, IMG submission 150701) | Freshwater microbial communities from Lake Mendota, WI - 15JUN2010 deep hole epilimnion (SPAdes) | ecosystem: Environmental > Aquatic > Freshwater > Lake > Epilimnion/Euphotic zone ... | reverse complement strand
CATATTGGTGTAGTCCTTCTTTGTCCCCACGATAAAGGATTTTTCCAGTACGAAACTTGCATTTTTCATTGTCAATATCGACAACATCTTCATCATTGGCTTCAATGACAAGCCAATCATCGCCTTGAAGTAATTCCCATTCACCGTTCCCTTGTTTTAGACCATGAAGTCCATTTCCGCATTCTGGCTTAGGGTCCCAATCAGGGGCGGTGACGGTGTCTCCTTTATTTCCATAAACAAAACCATGTCGAGAAGAACCATCTTTTTTGCATTTTCTAAGAATAAGAACCATAATTTTTTCCTTGGTTGAAAGATGGCTTGATTGATGGTATCAGTTTTACAGTTGATTGAATTTTTCAATATAATAAGGATCTATGATACGCTCCCTCATTATTTCTTTGTCACCAATATTCTTGGCCCAAACATAAGCCCATTCAGAGTCTGTGATACGCTCCAGCATGATTTTTCGGTCGCCAATGTCTCTGGCCCAAGTATAAGCATATGCAGAATCAGTAATACGATCAATCATGATTTCTCGGTCGCCGATGTGATAGGCCCAAGCATAAGCCCATGCAGATTTAGTGACACGATTAATCATGATTTCTTTGTCGCCAATATTTGCAGCCCACTCAAAAGCACTACGTGAATCGGTAATGCGATCCCTCATAATTTCTTTATCGCCAATTTCTTTTGCCCAGCAGTAAGCCCAATAGGGATCAGTGACACGATCACGCATAATTTCTCGATGACCGATATCCTTAGCCCACCAATGAGCATTATGGGAATCAGTGACACGATCAACCATGATATCTTGATTGCCAATAGTCACGGCCCAAGAATAAGCCCATGAAGACTCAGTGACACGATCAATCATTATTTCTTTGTCACCAATTGCTTTGGCCCAACAATATGCCGAATATGAATCCATAGCCATTACAGAAGCGTATTGGTGCAGTCCTTCTTTGTCCCCACGATAAAGGATTTTTCCAGTGCGAAACTTGCATTTTTTATTGTCAATATCAACAACATCATTTTCATCAGCTTCGATTATAAGCCAATCATCGCCTTGAAGTAATCCCCATTCACCGTTTCCTTGTTTTAGACCATGAAGGCCGTTCCCGCAATATGGCTCTGGGTCCCAATTAGGAGCAGTGACGGTGTCTCCTGTATTTCCGTAAACAAAACCGTAAGAAGAACTACCATCTTTTTTGCATTTTCTGAGGATGAGTACCATAATTTTTTCCTTAGTTGAAAGACCTATTTCTCACTGGTATCAGCTTGGCAGTTGATTGAATTTTTCAATATAATAAGGATCAGTAATACGATCCCGCATAATTTCTCGGTCGCCAATTTGTCTGGCCCAATAATAAGCCCATTTTGGCTCAGTGACACGATCACACATGATTTTTTTGTCGCCAATGTGTATGGCCCAAGAGTAAGCCCATTTAGACTCAGTGACACGATCCCGCATAATATGTTGGTCGCCAATTTTTCTAGCCCATTCATAAGACCATTCAGAGTCAGTGATGCGATCAATCATGATTTCTCTGTCGCCAATGTCTCTGGCCCACCAGTAAGCCCATTCAGAATCAGTAACACGATCCCTCATGATTTCTCGGTCTCCAATGTTTAAAGCCCAAAAATAAGCATATTGAGATTCCGTAACACGATCAATCATGATGTCTCGGTCACCAATATGTTTGGCCCAATAAAAAGCCCATTTAGAATCAGTGACACGATCATGCATAATTTCTAGATCGCCAATGTTTATGGCCCAAGCATGAACCCATTGAGATTCAGTAACGCGATCACGCATGATATCTCGGTCGCCGATGTTTAAGGCCCAATAATACGCATGTTCAGAGTCAGTCACACGATCAATCATGATTTCTGGGTGACCAATGTTGAATGCCCAACGATAGGCTGAATGGGAATCCATAGCCATTACAGAAGCGTATTGGTGCAATCCTTCTTTATCGCCACGATAAAGGATCTTGCCAGTACGAAACTTACATTTGTCATTGTCAATATCGACAACATCTTCATCGTTAGCTTCGATTACAAGCCAATCGTGCCCTTGAAGTAAGTCCCAGTCACCATCTCCTTGTTTCAAGCCATGCAATCCATTTCCGCATTCTGGCTGAGGGTTCCAATCTGGAGCAGTGACGGTATCTCCTGTTGTTCCGTAAACAAAACCGTGAGAAGAACTACCGTCTTTATTGCATTTTCTGAGGATGAGTGCCATAATTTTTTCCTTGGATGAAAGCCTTGTTGATTGCCTTATTGATTGCTGGTATCAATTTGGTAATCTGTTTAATTCATCTAAATACTTAGGATCAATAATCCGATCACGCATGATTTCTCGGTCGCCAATGTCTCTTGCCCATTTATAAGCCCATTCAGAATCAGTGATACGATCCCTCATTATTTCTAGGTCGCTAACACGCAAGGCCCACCAGTAAGCCCATTTAGACTCAGTAACACGATCAATCATTATTTCTCTGTCACCAATTTCTCTAGCCCAAAAATAGGCCGACATTGAATTCGTGGCCATGACCGCAGCGTATTGGTGCAAGCCGTCTTCGTCGCCGCGATACACAATCTTGCCAGTACGAAACTTACATTTTCTAAAGTCAATATCGACAACATCTTTTTCTTCAGCTTCTATTATAAGCCAATCATGACCGTCAAGTAAAAACCAAGCACCATTCCCTTGCTTTAGACCGTGAAGACCATTTCCGCATTCTGGAGTAGGGTCCCAATCAGGAGCAGTGACGATATCTCCTGTTTGACCGTAAACAAAACCGTAAGAAGAGCTACCGTCTTTTTTGCATTTTCTGAGGATGAGTACCATAATTTTTTTCCTTGATTGAAAGATTTTTTGTCGGTGTTAACTTGGCAGTTTATTGAATTCATTTATCCAGAAAGGCTCAGTGATACGTTCTCTCATGATTTCTTTGTCGCCAATATATTTGGCCCAATAATAAGCCCAATTAGGCTTCGTGACACGTCCCCTCATGACTTCAAGGTCGCCAAGTAATTTGGCCCACTCATAAGCCCATCGAGGCTCAGTGACACGATCAAGCATGATATGTTTATCCCCAATTTTTTTGGCCCATAGATAAGCATGTTCAGAATCAGTAACACGATCACGCATAATTTCTCGGTCGCCAATTTCTCTGGCCCAAAAATAAGCCCATTCAGACTCAGTGACGCGATCCATCATGATTTCTTTGTCACCAATTTCTCTGGCCCAACAGTAAGCATATCTTGATTCAGTGACACGATCTCTCATGATTTCTTTGTCGCCAATGATACATGCCCATTCATAGGCCGAACGCGAATCGGTGGCCATAACCGAAGCATATTGGTGCAAACCTTCTTTGTCACCACGATAAATAATCTTACCAGTACGAAACTTGCACTTGTTATCATCGATATCGACAACATCACCATCGTTGGCTTCGATTACAATCCAATCGTTGCCTTCAAGTAATTCCCAATCTCCATTTCCTTGCTTTAAGCCATGCAGACCATTTCCACATTTTGGCCTAGGGTTCCAATCAGGAGCAGTAACGATATCTCCTGTTTGACCGTAAAAGAAATTACGCGAAGAACTACCGTCTTTGTAGCATTTCCTGAGTATAAGCACCATCATTTTTTCCTTGATTGAAAGATTGCTTGATTGGTGGTATCAAGTTGGAAGTTCATTGAATTTTTGGATATCATACGGATCTGTAATGCGATCACGCATGATTTCTCGGTCACCAATGTCTCTGGCCCACCTATAAGCAATTCCAGATTCAGTAACACGATCCCTCATAATTTCATGGTCACCAATGTCAATGGCCCACCAGTAAGCCCATTCAGAATCAGTAACACGATCCCTCATGATTTCTTTGTCGCCAATATTTTTAGCCCAAAAATAAGCATATTGAGATTCCGTAACACGATTAATCATGATTTCTTGGTAGCCGATATATTTGGCCCAACCATAAGCAAATTGAGATTCAGTGACACGATTAATCATAATAGCTCGGTCGCCTATGTCCAGAGCCCAAAAATAAGCATGCTCAGAGTCGGTGACACGATCAATCATGATGTCTCGGTCGCCGATGTTTAAGGCCCAATGATAAGCCCATTGCGATTCAGTAACACGATCAATCATGATTTCTCGGTCACCAATTTTTTTGGCCCACTTATAAGCCCATCCAGATTCAGTAACACGACCCCTCATGATGTCTCGGTCGCCGATGTTTAAGGCCCAATAATAAGCATGTTCAGAGTCAGTCATACGATCTCTCATGATATCTTGGTTGCCGATCTCTGTGGCCCATTTATAAGCCCCTCCAGATTCAGTGACGCGATCAATCATGATTTTACGGTCACCAATATATTTGGCCCAAAAACAAGCCCATTGAGATTCAGTGACGCGATCAATCATGATTTTACGGTCACCAATATCTCTAGCCCAACAATAGGCTGAATTGGAATCTGTAGCCATAACATTGGCATATTTGTGCAATCCTTCTTTGTCGCCACGATACACAATCTTGCCAGTACGAAACTTGCATTTTTGTTTGTCAATATCGACAACATCTTTTTCATCAGCTTCGATTACAAGCCAATCATCGCCTTCAAGTAAATTCCATTCCCCATTGCCTTGTTTCAAGCCATGCAATCCATTTCCGCATTTTGGCTTAGGGTCCCAATCAGGAGCAGTGACGGTGTCACCTGTTTGGCCGTATTTGAAATTACGAGAAGAACTACCGTTTTTATAGCATTTTCTGAGAATGAGTACCATGATTTTTTCCTTATTTGAAAGATTGATTAATTGGTGGTATCAAATTGGCAGTTGATTGAATTTATCAATATAATAAGGGTCTGTGATACGCTCCCTCATTATTTCTTTGTCACCAATATAATTGGCCCATTGATAAGCAGAATATGATTCAGTGACACGATCACGCATGATTTCTTTGTCACCAAGATATACAGCCCACTTATAAGCCCATTTAGAGTCAACAACACGGTCGATCATGATTTCTCGGTCGCCAATGTACTGAGCCCAAAAGCAAGCATGCTCCGACTCTGTAACACGATCACGCATGATTTCTCGGTCACCAATATGAAAAGCCCACCAAATAGCCGAAGCTGAATCGGTGGCCATCACTGGAGCATATTCATGCAAACCTTCACTGTTGCCTCGATGAACAATTTTACCAGTACGGAATTTACACTTTTCATCGTCAATATCGACAACATCATTTTCATCAGCTTCAATTACAAGCCAATCATCGCCTTCAAGCAGATCCCATTCACCATTTCCTTGTTTCAAACCGTGAAGGCCATTTCCGCATTCTGGCTTAGGGTCCCACACTGGAGCAGTGACGGTATCTCCTACTTGACCATAAACAAAACCGTGAGAAGAACTACCGTCATTTTTGCATTTTCTGAGAATGAGCACCATGATTTTTTCCTTGATTGAAAGATTTTTTGTCGGTGTTAACTTGGCAGTTTATTGAATTTTTCAATATAATAAGGGTCTATGATACGCCCACGCATAATTTCACGGTCGCCAATCTCTTTGGCCCACTCGTAAGCCCAATAGGATTCAGTAACGCGATCAATCATGATGTCTCGGTCGCCAATATCTCTGGCCCAATAGTAAGCATGCACAGAATCAGTGATAAGATCCTTCATGATTTCTTTGTTGCCGATATCCTTGGCCCAACGGTAAGCCCATTTAGACTCAGTAACGCGATCAATCATGATTTCTTTGTCACCAATGTCTTTGGCCCAACAATAAGCCCACTGAGACTTAGTGACGCGATCAATCATGATTTCTTTGTTGCCAAGATGTTTAGCCCAATTAAAAGCCCATTCAGAATTAATCACACGATCAATCATGATATCTTTGTCGCCAATGTGTCTGGCCCAAAAGAAAGCATCTTCAGATTCAGTGACGCGATCAATCATGATTTCTAGGTCGCCAAGACGCAAGGCCCATTCATAGGCCGAAAGTGAATCGGTAGCCATGACCGAAGCGTATTGGTGCAAGCCTTCTTTGTCGCCTCGATAAACAATTTTGCCAGTGCGAAACTTACACTTGTCATCATCAATATCGACAATATCTCCATCGTCAGCTTCGATTACAAGCCAATCATCGCCTTCAAGAAGAGCCCAGTCACCATTTCCTTGTTTTAAACCGTGAAGGCCCTTGCCGCATTCTGGAAGAGGGTCCCAGATAGGAGCAGTGACGATATCTCCTGTTTGACCGTAAAAGAAACCGCGAGAAGAACTACCGTCTTTATTGCATTTTCTGAGAATCAAAACCATTATTTTTCCTTGGTTGAAAGACTTATTGCTTGCTGGTATCAGCTTTACAGCTTTTTGAATTCTGCTTTCCAAGTCGGACAAGTGATGCGATCTTTCATGATGTCTCGGTTACCAATATCTCTTGCCCAATAGTAAGCCCATGCAGGATCTGTGATACGCTGACACATAATTTCTCGGTCGCCAATGTGCCATGCCCAATAGTAAGCATATGCAGAATCAGTGACACGATCAATCATAATATCTCTGTCACCATTGAAATTTGCCCACATAAAAGCCCATTTAGACTCAGTGACACGATCCCGCATGATTTCTTTGTCACCAAACCTCCGAGCCCATTCATAAGCCCATTCAGATTCAGTGACACGATCCCTCATGATTGCTTTTTCGCCAATGTCACAGGCCCACCAATAAACCCATTTAGACTCAGTGACACGATCCCGCATGATTTCTAGGTCGCCAATTTCAAAGGCCCAAAAATAAGCCGAACGTGAATCGGTGGCCATTACAGAAGCATATTGGTGCAATCCCTTTTTATTGCCACGATACAAGATCTTGCCAGTACGAAACTTGCACTTTTCATTGTCAATATCGACAACATCTTCATCATTGGCTTCAATTACAAGCCAATCATCGCCTTGAAGTAATTCCCATTCACCGTTCCCTTGTTTTAGACCATGAAGTCCCTTTCCGCATTCTGGCTTAGGGTCCCAATCAGGGGCAGTGACGATGTCTCCTGTTTGGCCGTAAACAAAACCGTGTCCAGAAGAGCCATCTTTTTTACATTTTCTGAGGATGAGTGCCATGATCATTCCTTTTCAATAACTTTACAGTACTTAGAAATCCACCACTCAAAAGGAACAATCCATTTTTTGACAGCATCCAACCCTAAGCCACCAAAATCCCTTTGTGTTGCGATGACATAAATGTTTTTGTCAGCATCGAATCGCACGCTATCCAAATTATCCGATTCACGAAAAAGCTCGCTATCGAAAACTTTTTCAACTGCATATCGAATTTTGTTGAAAGTAAAAAATACTTGTTTATCTACTGACACACGATCTGTGATCGGTTGTTTCTTAGAGTGTTTTCTTTTTACTGTTTTCATTTGAACTAAAATCCCTCTGATTTCCAGTTATGGTGCTTTTGTTTAAACTTGCGTTTTTTTTGTGTTGTGGTTTCATGGCGAAGAGCATGAAATTCTCGGCAACTTTGAATTTTTTTGCAAATATTGATGTGCTCATCAGCTATCGCACCGAGGAAAAATAAAGCCACTACACTTGAAACAAGTGGAACATGAGCACTATTTGTTAAAACATGTGCGATGAATGACACCATGACGATGCTTAAGCCGAACACTATTAACGCGTATGCAAATTTCATCAACTATGCTTTCATCAAATCAAAAGGCTTGAGCTTCTGCGAGCCTTGCTTGGTATTCTTGTTTGAATTGTTCCAAAGCCCATTCCTTTGATCCGTTATATACAACAACTCGGTGAAGAGGGTTTTTGAAGAACAAACTAAATCGCGTGTTGTCATCAATAAAAATATTAGAAGCACAATCATCACGCAGATAAAACAGATCATCTTCAAAAATTTTGACGATGCCAGAATTGTCCTTAATCTTTGTTTCTGAAGCTTTGGGTGCGTACAAAGCTGATCTATTCAAAGAACACAATTCGTACAATTGGTTTTGAGTGAAGTCAAAGAAGCCTTTCGGCCAATGGTTTAGATGACCTGTAGGATGACAATCAATTCGGTGAGTCACACCATTTTCATCATCAAACAAGAAATGCACATTGTGCAATTCTTGTTTGGCCACAAGCAAACGAATGCGATTCAACTGGTAGTCAGTATTGATTTCTCCAATCAACTGATCGTTGATGAAAACTTTTGCTGGCCTTTCGACGATTGGAGCGAGAATGTCATTCATTTGCATGGTTTGCTTTCTTTTGAGGTTTTTAAAATTGTACCAATCAAGACAATTTAGAACATGTCTTTTGTTGGTATCAGATCAATTTTTTGCTAACTCTTTGAATTCTTGAGTGATCTTGTCTTGCATTTGTTTCCAAAGGTCATGACTATTGGAAACATCGTCTTGGCTCAAAGACTTGCAGGCTGTTTCGCAATGCCCCTGAATTGCTTTGATGCTTTTGAGCATCTTTGCAATAATGATTTGTTGCTCTGTCATTTCAGGCACTGTCAAGTCAATAGCTGGCAAATTAATTGGATCGTTTCCATTTTTCCCATTTTCCCAAATATTGGAGGCATTTGGAGTCATGGTTTTGCCATCAATTACACTTTTAGCGTAAGTGGGATAGTAAATCTCACCGTTGGGATATCGGTAGGGCAAGTTAGAATCATTCCAATTTCCAACCAGAGCGATTGGTTTAAGGACATTTTTTCCTTCTTCTTTGATGACGATGCAACGAACAAATGCGTCTCGAAAGTTCATGTAATGCACTTGTTGGCCGACAGTTAGGCTTTCATAGAACTGATCGTGTTGCTTTCCTAAGTTGGCAAAGAAGTTTTCTGATGACTTGGAAGCCTTGATTTGACTAGTCAGAAAAACTCTTTGTGTGCCAACATAATCGGAGTCATGCAAAACACCATTGATCTCGATGGGCTCATTTTGAATTTCGCACAACCAACAGTCTTTGCCTTGCACTTTGCGTACTTTCCAAAGAGCATTTGAATCAGCATGAACGCTACGAAAAGTGGTACCAATGCCTACTGCCTGACCTGAGGTTGACTGTGGGGATTTGATGACAACATTTTTTGAGCCATCTTCTGGGGCTTTTTCCATCAGAGCATAAGGAACAAGCCAAATGCTTCCAACATCATGTCCTTTGCCTCGTCCTCGTTCTTCTAGCAGTTCGACCTTAGCTTTGGACGGGTTTACTTTAATAATCTTTCCCAAGCTTTTTTCTGCATAATCACCGGGACGACCGAAAACAACTTTCATTCCGACGCGAGCATCTGCTTTTTGCATAATAGTTCTCCATAAGGGTGAAGTGGAACACGTTTTATATTGTTGGTATCAATTAGTTGACTACCAATTTTTGACGAGATTGAACTTATCAACATCGCTTGAGTTGTTGCTGATTAAAATTTCAATTGCTTTTTGGCAAATCATATTTCCTTCGTTTGCCATCGTTTGGCAATCTTCAGCAGCTTGACGATCAGCGTTTGAGCCGTTGTATCGTTTATCAATTGCAATTGAATAGCACTCGGCGACTTCGTCAGGATCATCAAGAGCCCATAGCTGGATTTCTCCAGTGTTATCCTCTTCAAACAGGGACCATCCTAATTTGTATGTTTCGATCAAAAAGCTTTTTTGATCGTTTTCGGCTTGTGTGAATTTATCGATCACTTCAAAAGCTTTATCTAAAACTAGACCTTCGTCACTATTCGTTTGCACAAAGTGGCAAAAATTTATTGCAGTGTTAAGGTTGGTGATGTCGGCATCATCATCATCATCTAGAGATACAATACATGTTGAGCCGTAACAATTTTCGTTAATCCATTTTTGGATTTCTTTCCATCTATCAGTGTCAAGCACAGCGGTTTCATCAATCCAATGGGGAATGGCAAACGACTGAAAGCTCTGAGCGAGTTGTTGTAATCTGTCTTGATATTTCCTCCAAGTACTGCTCAACACAATTTCGCACTGTGTGTTTTCAACCACCAGACGGAGGTTTTGCATTTGGCGTGTGCCAATTGGTACTAAATCTTTGATGGAATTTTTATCGTTTAAAACACCATCAACGTCTAAGAAGAGAATCTTTCTGATGGTTTTCTTTGAAGCATTTTTCATTATTTTGTATCCAGTATTTTTATGATTAAATCTTGAGGAAAATCCGCACATTCTTCGAGTTGAGTCAACATTCCATCGACAAGCACTGAAGCATGATATATTTCATTGTGCAAAGATGAAATATGAATTTCTTTGTTACCCACCTTTAGGATGAGCTTGTCAAGAAGGAGATCAGTAGAATTCAAATTGATGATCACAGTTCTGATTTCTCCCATGAGTTTTATTTAACATTGCGAACAGTTGATTGCTTTGCTGGTATCAAATTAGATATAATTGCAAGATGATAATAGTAGGTACCAGTGATGCGTTCTACCATGATTTCTCGGTCGCCAATGTCTCTGGCCCAATAATAAGCCCACTCAGTTTCAGTGATACTATCACGCATAACTTCTCTGTCGCCAATGTTTCTGGCCCAATAATAAGCCCATCGAGAATTAGTGACACGATCACGCATGATTTCTCGGTCGCCAATTTGTATGGACCAATAATAAGCTGCATCAGACTCAGTGGCCATCACTGGAGCATATTCATGCAAACCTTTACTGTTGCCTCGATACAAGATTTTACCAGTACGAAACTTACATTTTTGATTGTCAATATCGACGACATCTTTTTCTTCAGCTTCGATTACAAGCCAATCGGTGCCTTTAAGAAGAATCCAATCTCCATTTCCTTGTTTGAGCCCATGTAGTCCATTTCCGCATGTAGGTTTAGGATTCCAATCAGGTGCAGTTACAGTATCTCCTACTTGACCGTACTTGAAATTGCGAGAAGAACTACCGTCTTTAAAACATTTTCTGAGGATAAGAGTCATGATTTTCCCCTGCGTAATTAAAGCAAATCGAATTTCCGAGCGGTTTTAATGCAGAGTTGAACTGGCTTATCGGCGTTCTCTTTCATGTAGTCAATAGCGGACTGCATCTCACTGAAAAAGGGCAGTTGTTCCTCACTCATCATAATACGAGAATCGACTTTGTCTTTCTCATACACTCGCACGCCCGTATGGCCATTGAGGGTGTTGACAAGGCCATCTTTCAAATTTTTTGCATTCGACCAAATTACAATTACTTCGGACAAGATAAAATCTCCATGTTTGAGTTTCAATTGACAGTATTGTTGGTATCAATTACTTTGTCTAATCGTGCGGCGTTGCGGAGTTTTCCAAGTTTGCTCTACCTCGCCAAGACCATTGACCATATATCGAACAATCAGATCAGGTGCATGATCAATTATTTTTGTACAATCACTAAGTAACTTAAAACAGGGCACTGCTAGGAAAGCATGACCTGCGACGAACCCTTCAATTTCAATTCCAAAAGATCCAAAATATGATTTTAGAGTTTTGAAATTTTCGGAAACATTTTCATTTTCGCTTTGATATTCGATCACAATTTTATAGGTGTGTCTGTCAATCACATTAACAAACACAGGCAAAGTTCCTTCGATGTATTCAATCCTGATGATGTCATGCAACGAAATTTTATCGGCAAAAAAAGGAATATTGTAAACCTTTGCATGATTTGCACCAATTCTTTTAACCCAAATAGTTTCGGATTGCGGCATCATTTTTTCCAAAATCGGGTCGTGCTCCATAGTCTGCTTGTCCAAATTGATGCGAACACGCAACATATCCTCTGGATTATTGATCTGAAGTAATTTTTTGAATTCGTTATCAGAAAGCATGTTTGTTTCCTAGTGCATGTGGTGTGTGAAAAGTTTTATACTTATGTGCAATCAATTTTATCTGACACGGATGTTGCTTGCAAATATGCTTGCAAATATCCGGTGACACAATTTTCAATTGCAGCTTTGATTGCAATGACAACTGCTCCCGAATTGGTCCGTGAATCGCCGATAAAGTTATCGGAAACATCAGGAGGTCCATCGTAACCACTGATGCTTTCCCAACCAACAACAGTCCAACATGGGAATTCTCTTATGACTCCAATTGATGGTACTTGTTTTTTGTCTGCTTGAATAGTAATTGCACCATCCAACAGCATGATAGTGTTATCTTGAAGTTCTATCGTGCCAATCACCTTGGTCAAATTAAATGTATTAACGACATCACTCAGTTGAGCTATCAAATTGTTGACATTATGAGTGAAAAAATCGCTCACCCTTTGGTCGGAGCATGGATCAAATCGCACAACGTCTTTTTGACGTACAGCAATTAATCGATTAGCATAGTTGACAGTGTGACATCCAAACTCGTTTTGGTTGTCGTATTTTGCAATCTTCCAACTATGTGGGAATGTTTCGCTACAAAGAAACGCTACGTCTTGACCTTTTTTGAATCTCATTATGAACCTTTTTTGTGAAAACATTGAAGCACTCCCCTTGCTGGTATCAGCTAAGTGCAATGTTTTTGAGATTTTTTGTATGCTTTTGTTTTCATATAAAAAAAGAAACCTAGACGATGAGCATCTAGGTTTCTTTTTGAAGGCTTTCTTGGATTACGCCCAAGTAACCACTGTTTCAAGACTTTCAAGACGGTAATACCGTTTGACTCTTTCATTGAACTCCTTCAAGGCAGGATGAATCGCCTTGATGGGCATCCGTTTTGTGTTATGTTTTGATTTCGTGGCACGACCGAGAGCAATTTCCAAGCCTCTGGATTTCGTGAAACGTTCCTTTTTCAAGTTGCAAACGGCGTAATCGACGGATATTGTGTCATCTGGCATTTTGACTGCCACTAGTACGGCAAACAACTTACCCGATGGTTTTTTGACATACTGAACCAGTGCGTCTTTTGGCAAATGAATTTCTTTTTGCATAGTGTGCAATTCCTTGTGTAACGAAAACTAACAGTTATTCTTGAACATCTGTCAAATTGTTGAGATCACCAAATCCCAACAAAACGGCGAGCAGACCCAAAATGGCCAATACAACCAAAAGGGATGACAAGCCTAGTATCTTATTATACCGGTTTGCCTTCGCTTGACTATCAACGCGATAGCCTAAACCATTTTTTGTCCAATAAAAATTACCAATCAATCTTTTCATAAGAACCTCCAGTTTAAAAAAGCGACTACGGACCATACCGTAGTCGCACTTGTGTCGATTTATGCAACCTCTACCAATTCAGGTGTGACATCAGTTGTGTGAACATCTACCATGGTGGTATCAGTTACAGCTTTCGGATTTGGGGTTGGGCAAGGCTTAGTCTCATCTGAATGTATCGAACCAAAAGTCAGGTTCTTTGCCTGTGCATACAATTCCAACCAAGCCCTTTCCTCATCAGAAATGTCTCTATTACCGTAACCGCGAGCTTGCTGAATACCTCTTGAGCGGATCTCTAAAGTGACCAAAGATTGCTCAGGGTTATCAGCTTTCCTAAGGAAAGCAATTTGAGTCTTGCCAGTCATGACAGAGTCAATATATGAGCCGACACAATGGTTTAGCTCTGTGCCCTCATTCTTGATGTCAGACGTGCTTTTTGCTGTTGTGACACAATACTCCTTCTTGGCCCATGCATAGTCATGCTGTACTTGGAGTGAGAAAACTGACTCATCGAAATCTCTTCGCATCACATTGTAGTTTCGTGTGACTATTCGGTGACGAATCGTGAGTCCTTTTGGATATTTCTCAATCTTTCGATAGTCTACGAGACCTATTGTTTCGATTGTTTTAGTCAAATCGCCTTGGTCCTTTAATTTTTCAAGTTGCTTCAGTTGTTTGATTTTACGTGCCATCCGAAGATAGTCATAGTATTCATCTATGACATCCTGCTCGCACATTGCTTCAACGGCAACGCATCGCACAACATAATCAAAAAGAGCCTTGTACTCAGCACCGTAGCCTAATTCTTTGTAGGCATTTGCCAGATGCGTGTAACTTTTCGACTCTTCTTGGACTTTTACATTGGTTGACTGAACCAAATGAACTAGTTTGTCCATTCGATTTTTAATGATATTGTACAGGTGGGTGTACACCAAAATGTTATCATGGTAATTTTCCATGACATGGGTGCAAAGATCCGTTATGAGCTTGGGATGCATTTCGTAATTCTTTTCCCACCAAGCACCAAAAGTCAGGCCAGACTCTCGCATAAAACGAATTACATTTTTGCTGAACTGTGAAACTGGTCGCTCAAATGGAATGCCGGTTTCAATTTTGATATCCAATAACAAATAACTTTCAATTTGCAATGCATCTGCTAATTGAGAGAACATTGGAACAAAATTCGTGAGTCGTTTGTTTTTTCTTTGGTAAATAACGCGAGACACCAAGTCGCGATAAATTGGATCTTTTTTGAAAGAAAAGGGCACATCATAACCGCTGAGGTGAGCGAAGAATTTTCTGACGCTAGATGACGCCACCTCCTTCATACGCCCTGTTTTGGACACTCGCTTGAAGGTTTTGTCCGCAAGATCAAAGTACAGATCCACATTGAATCTGGTGAAAATCAAATAATTGCGTTCCTTACGCGAAATCAATTCCGAAACGGTAATAGTCGTGGTCATATTTCAATTGCCTTCCATAAAAAAGTGAGACACTGAGCGATGCAATAATTGTTGGTATCAACTAGCCGATTTGCCTATTTGATACTCTACGTTATCGTCATCATCATATTTTCTTCGGATGTACACAGCACCTTGTATTTTACCTTGTTTACCTGAGACGATAAGGTACCAATTGCCATCAGGTAGAAAATTGTTGGTGATTTCCAAAGCTTGTTCAAGGCTTGTGAATGTCGCAGCGATCCTATTAGGATTTTTCATGCCGATTTGTGATTCGACATACTCTACCCGTTGTTGATAAAATGCATTTTTATCCTCGTGCGACATGGTTGAGACCGAACCCAAAGCAGAAAACCAAGCGTCTGATGCTTGTTTGCGATTGAATTCTGAATAGGCCGCTTCATAGTCATTTTCGCTGAGTAGCAAGTACTCACCGGCCTTGCACAGATGAATTATATCTGAGCCCTTAGCTTCATCGTAAGTTTCGAAGTAAACCGAGTATTCGATAGCTTTGGATGGTTCAAAATTTGGGAGAAATTCCAAACAAGCTGGGCCAAATCCTTGGTTGTCCGCATGGGCACTTCTCTTATTAGCTTTCTTTTCCATAAAACTTGCTTTTTGGTAGCAAGCCTCATGCCAACAACAAGTTGCATGGTTTTCGCCGAAGATTCCAATGCCTCCGTATCCATCATAAATTCCAGTTGCTCCATCCAGACGCACTAATTCTTCTTGATGTAGTTCATGCCCACAACCGTTGCAGCAGTAGCTGTACATTCCCATGATTTACGCCTCAAAAATTTTGTTCAAAATTAACAACTTACTTCAAATTGAAGATGTACGAATTATTGGTATCAGTTAAAAAAAATGATCATGACCATAAATAGTTTTATGGCAAATTTCAAAAATTGGATGTGGGAAAACGATATTGATCATGCAGTCAAGCAACTGATGCAGGCTTGCTTTTCATTTCAGTTCAATGAGAATTTGAAAAAAGAGGTGCCAGATCCTGCAAGTGCAAGAGCCGCACTGAAAAAAGTTTTGGATGAAAAAATAAACCAAGTGCAAGCTCAGAAAAATACTGCATTATCACAAATGGAAAAAATTGCTTTAGTTCCTAAGATTGTGCTGAATGCAATTAGGCACAACTTCACAAATTACGACCATGAATATCAGTCTTTATTACGAGGCATAGATGTCAAAAATTCGAAGATTTGGAGAAAATTTGCGGTCAAAGGACAAGCTAATCCTGAGCACAAAAAGCCTGTGCAATTTCAAAATCCGGTCACTGGAAAAATTGATTATTTTGATTTTGAAAACCCTCAAGATCAGGAAAATTTGTGGAAGGCAATTGTTGTAGGGGTTTATGATTTAGTGGATTCTATTATTGCACAACTCGGCATCGAACAAGTGATAAATTCAAAGTTAGTACACCTCTTACAAGTCGAAAACCGACAATGGCGAGACCAACATTTAAATCGTTTTTTCAGAAAATCGACTGCGATTGCCTAATCAAGGTATTTTTGCAGAGCCCCGATTAAATCTGCAATTACATATTTGGGCAAAAACAATTCAACATGTAATGATCTACCATCTTCTGAGTAGGCTGAGGTTTGAAGTCGTTCCACAAACACGCCAGAATTCGGAAGGTCTGGGAAATGTGACAGTGTCCATTCTTGAACTTGTTCTGTTGGCCCATCAATATTTGGTTGTGCAATTGGCAAAACAAAAGATTTGGTCCATAAGACTTTTTTAGGTTCTCCAAGACCCATATCTGACATAATGTTTTTTCCTATCAGTTAAATGTAGTGTTTATTTTTCAAAGCAAGACGCTGTTCTGGTGTCAAATTTTCCAACAAAGTTTGGAGTGTTGCTTCTGCTTCTTGTGCTATTTGTTTTTCGGTATCACCTACTAAATGGGGAAATTTTCCATGATCGAAATCATCCACAAAAGTTTTTACCGCTTGTGGTAGAATTGGATCAATTGTTTGTGTGTCATTCCATGTAAGCATTGTAGTGACAACCGTCGCGATCCTTCTTTTGCCACGAATTGACCAAACATAAAAAGTTTCCTTGGTCTTTAAGGTCAGACCTGCACACAAAGTAGGAAATTCTTGATAGATTACTTTGATGATTGGACAAAATTTACTATTTCTTTTTTCGCCCTTGATGCCCTTAGTGTAAAGAGAATTTGCAATTTCCTCTGATGTGTTTCCTAACGATTCAAGAAAATGTGTGATTTTGCTCATGATACTTACGATGAAAGACATAGAAACAAAAAGCCGACTAGGTAGGATTCGAACCTACGACAAACGCTTCGGGGCGACCTAACGCTACTCTTCCACCTGAGTTACTAGTCGTTCTAAAGTAGTGGCAGCTAAAAACTGCCACTACTTTTATTTTCAATCAGATCTTATGACCTTTCAGAATCGAGCAAGGCATCGATGGACTTGGTCAAGGTCTTATCTGTCCTCTTCCCAGCCATCCACGCCAAGAAGGTCTTGGCAAGTGCTTGAACGTTTTCGTCGGCATGGCTTGTGGCCAGATTTTCCCAGTAGACGCGGATTTCCCTGCTGCTCAAAGGCTTAGCCTTATTCTTCGAAGGTTCCTTTTCAGGAGACGGTGCATCGGAGTCTTGTGCCTCCTCGTCGCCATCTTCATCCGTCAAATTGTGTTGACGGACCAAGGTGCGGACATCAGATCCATTTGCCTTTCCGTTGGCGTCACAGTCGGCATATACCTTCTGAAACGCTGCTTCGCGAGCAGCTTCATCTTGGATATCCAAGAGATCCAACGCCGCTTGAACGGACAAACGATTGTCGTGAACAAGCGTTTGAGCTTGCTGAGGAAGGCTCAACAGTCGTCGATATCGACCAACCTTGTTGGAGTCCGAATATTGGTACAACTTCCGAATATCAACGTCATTGTACCCATACTGATCTCGCAAACGGTGTTGGTTGTATGCATCATCGATTGGGCTGGTTTGCTTGCGATGTGCATTCTCGACGATGTTGTTGATGAACGCTTTGGTGTCGTTCGCATCGGTGATGGTACACTTCAGCTTGAACTGATCATCCTTCATTTCTTCGCCGGTTTCAGGATTGGTGAATCCTGTTCGGATCAGTCTCGCAGCAGCAGTACGAGTGAAGCCGAGCACCAAAAGAAGCTTGTTGTCTTCAATTTTGCGGCACTCAACCGCTTGCCGTTGGCCGTGTTCCATCATGGAAATGGCCATGTTCAAAATCACGTCATCGGTCGGAGGCAAGTGACGACCACGAAGGTTTTCCTTGACTACCAGTTGGTATGGATCAACCATGAACAAATCACTACGCTTTACATCATCGCCAGCATTCAACTTAATCGCCATTTTTCAAAACTCCATAAACTAACAAAACTTGACAAACTTTGAGGTCAACTTAACCTCACATTCAAATTGTTGGTATCATCTAAATTGTCATGTGTCTTTACATTCATTTACTCCCATTGTAAAGAAGCTCATATGATTCGATTTCAGCAATCATGGTCGCCATACATTATACGACTTACTGCCGAGCAGTCCATGTGCCGGAGGAAAGTTGACTGATTTATTGGTATCAGTTAACTGTCGCGTTTGAAATATCAATCAGCATGTGATTGAGATTTTTCGGTGTTTTGCCATCGCATTTTGTGACGCTGTATGTGCAACAGCCCCAAAATTTTCCACTACTACGTAGAGTCATTGGATAACCACATGCCGAGCACAATTTCCATTGTGCATCCCAATTATCGATGGCTTTGGCAAGGTTTTTCTCCCATGTAGTGATGCGTAGCACCTTTTGGATTTTGCCGACAAGCACAGGCTGTTCACCAAACAAAGTGTATGGCATTACTCGAATGGCATCTTCGCCATTTTTACGAGCTTCTCCACCATCAATTGAAGAATAAACCCGAATACTAACTGGAAATCCGTCTTTAGTGACTCTCTTGCCATACACATTTTCGATTGTGCGAGGCAATTGCATTCGAACGAACCCTTTTGGAAAAAGAAAGGCTTCCATTTCCTCTTGCGTGATTGGATAAAAACGACTCATGATTGACTCCTGATTGACTCCTGTGAAAGTGATAACTGGCACAATTGTTGGTATCAAGTGTTTTTGTTCAAATTGATTGGCACACAAGTTTTCACTATGAATGATGATTGCTTCATGCCAGCAAGAAACAGTCTGCCAGTCTCTAAAACTATTTCGGGCATCATGGTTGTTGAGTTTTCAGAAAGCTCGTAAAGCTTATTGTAAGCTTCAGACCATTTTATGAAAAGGTCTGCTATTTCCTTGATTTCTGCTAATATTTCTTCTTTGGTCGGCTTTTGGCTTTCCATTTTATTTTACCTCAAGATAGGAGTAAAACTAAACCGCAATTTTTTCCAAGTATTTGACTCGATCATGGTAATCACAAACAAGTCGTTCAAACGTGTAGTTTTTGGTTAGGCCATCCACATGCCGAGCAAGTGTGTCAAGTGCCTCATGCTCATCATGAGGTTTTGTTTGCACAGTTTTGCGTTTGTATAGGCACCATGCTGGCAGATAAACGGCAGAACTAACCAACTCCTTAGCACAACTTCTCAAATTGAAATGACGTTGTGCACTAAGTTGAAAAGCCCAAACTCTAGCTTCTCTGAGAACTTGTTGGTCAGTGCATGGCTCGTACCCCCAATGAACGCCTATTTGCCAAAACCGACCTTGTTTTAATCCCCAACCATTAGTCGGAAAAATGGCTAATCGTTCTTTTTCAAGCTCGGCAAAATGCCCTACTTCATGCAAAAGGCTCTCGATTGATTTCTCTGGCCCTGCGTAGGAACCAAGGAAAAAACATCTTTCTTTGCACTCTTGACCTTCCATTTTTGACTTATATTTCACGACATTATTTTGAAAGAAAAGTCGTTTAATTTCATATGCTACAGACACAACTTCACTCCCGTAAAAGAGATGGTTTTATTTTGAAAAGCCGAGAATTCTATCTATGTTATTGTGAGGATCAGTTTCAAATGGTTGTGAATAACCACCTACTTTATTCGCATGTCTAATGGCAAATTCTTTTGCTGTATAGACTGCGATTGCGTTTCCAGTTGAACTGAACACAACATACGAGTATTCAATGTCATTCATATTGCACCTTTTAGCATGCAATCACGGAAATCTGCATACAAATTTGGAGTATCCGCGATTGCTTTCTTCATGATTTCAGATGTGGTTGCTAAGGAAGTCAGGTCCCGCAACAAACGCACAGCTTGTTGTGGTGTTAACCCCAAATTGTGAACCTGCATATTTTCAGTGTCTAATCGCATAGACAGAACAATATAACTTTGCTCTTGGCTTTTAGCGGCAGTAATAGCAAGTAGTTCTGCATCAGTGATTAATGTTTGGTGTTTGTTTTGCATCATATTTCTCTTACAATAAGTGTCTGCTGTAATTGATGACTTAATTAATGGTATCAATTAAGCTGTTCTGTTTTTTCGATTTGACGCTTCAGGTGTGAAACATCTTGAAAGTTGCCATTCAGCAATTTTAACAAAGGCTCTGGCGTGTAGTTCTCAACACTCCATAGAATTGCTCTCTTGTCAGCCTTTTTGAGTTTTTTGAGAACCTCATTAAAAGCGTAATCATTTGTCAGCAATATGGCGGTGTCATAGTTGTCCATCTTTTGGACAATATCCAACATCATTTCAATTTCAATCGTATTGAAATCTTCGCCATCTATGAGCAGTTCTTGTTGATGAACTTGATAGCCCATGTGACCTAAGGCACGCATGAAATTTACTTGACCTCGGCTTTCATAATTTATGGTGGAATAGTAGTGTGCCTCTACCACCTTTCCTAATGTTCGAACTTGGTCAAGCAATTTTTTTGGATTGATAAACCAACGCAGATAATCTTTCTGCATATGGTAAAAACTATATCCATCAATAAAAACTGCTATTCGATTTTCGTTTTTGAAATTCGATGGCTTCATGCCATAAGTGTTTCGCCCAGAAGTTACTGATCGATGTGAAACTGGAGAAGCATAACTCAAAATTGTTGTTCCTTAAAAGCTAAACGGGTTCGACTTACGAATTGTTGTGGAAAATTCTTGGAAACGTTCCAAGACTTCATTTACTGTCTCTTCTTCAATTTGCAATTTATGACACTTTTTTTTGGTGTCATACACTGCCAACCAAATCTTGTCGCCACTAGTCGTCATGGCTGTGATGCTTTCTAATAGCATCATCAAAATTATCACTGTTGCGGATGTCTCGGATGATTGCTTCTCTGTCTTCATTGAAGAGAGGAGAACAGCAACCTGCTCCGAAGGCTGGAGAGTTTTCCCAACCGGGCACATTGATAATTTGTTCGTAAATTCCGCAGGTATATCTGGGATGCTTTCCATTATTGGTATCAACTACTTTCAGATGCATGCAAGCAGGGTTATTTGGCCCAATCATTTGTCCAAACTGACAAGGTGCTTTTTTGCAACACATGCCAGAGCCAACACAAGGCTTTGCACCGGGGTATAAAGGTAAAGATTTCATATCAAAACTTATACGTCACTTCGATCATTACCAACAGTTCGTGATTTATGGGTAATTATCAAAATGTCGTCATGTTCTTGTAGCTGATAATCTTGCGGCATAGCTTGGGCAATTTGATCGAGAGTGGGCCATTCGTCGGCATTGAAGGGTCCTTGAACTTCATGAAACATTTTTGCATCATCAATTAAAATGATTGGCGGTTGTTTCCAATCGATGGCAAAAATGACTTTCAGTTCCGCCATAACAGGACACTGGCCATATTTTTCGCAGGTCTCATTATCTTTATGTGCTTGATAGTGAGCATCAAGCCAAAACGTATAAGACTTACTTTTATCTAAGATCCTTGGCAAAACATCTGGGCTCGTGCCCGTGTGACAATAGACATGTTTGCAATGTTGATTTGCAAGCTTAGCATTTTCGGTGTACTCGGCAACAACATCTACTGTGTGTACTTCAGAAAAACCGGCAGTTATAGCTTGAGTCAAACTCTCGCCAAGAAATGTTCCAGTCTCCACGAAGACATCACTTTTCAAATTGATTCCATAAAAGTTTTCAAATTGATCCGCATGTAATCTTCCCATCATCTTTTCCTTTTTGTTAAAGCCCAATTTCTTCTAAAAAGATTGAAATTAAAATGCCAATATAAGGCACCAAGTTTAAGAATAGCCATTTTTGATTTTCCAAAAATATCGAACACAAAGTCGCTATGACAACGAAAGCCACACCGCTTAAACCTGAAAAACGAAACAGCCAATCAGAAATTATTCGTCGAGACTGGCTTTCATAGCGTGAAATATCAGAAAAAAAAGCCAACATATGGACAGAAATTACGCCGAAAATTATGAATACAATTATGTCAATTAGAACGTTCATACAACTTTTTTCTCAAGCAAAATCCACAACTCAGGACATAACGTGTTCCAACACATGTCGAAACTGAATGTACGTATTTGTCTGGTCTGAAAACAATCAATCGCCAAAATTTGAAATACTTTTGACACTCAAATACCCCTCCACTTTTTGGATGCTTCAAGATAAAATTGATTCGATAGTGATCATTTTCATCAATTTCATCTACATGTGGAGGTATGTGATTTCCATTATTGTATCGTATTATATGAAAATCAAAACCCGACAGTTTCCCAAATTTGAAGCCTTTTTTGATGAGCGTTATTGTCTGGTATCCCGTATTTTGCCGACCTAGCTTCCACAAGTTCATTGTACACCAATTCTAATCTGTAGTACATGTCTCAAGACATGAAACCAAAGCGACCCTTTGAAGTTCAGTTTGCGATACATCTAGAAAAGATGAATGTTTTTTCACCGTAGCCTTTACGGTCACTGTCTTTCCGACAGTCAACCACTCTGGGCATCCGCTAGCCCACCACACTAAAACATTTCCATCTTTATCTCGAAATCTGACGAATGTTTTAATAAACTCTCCTGAGTTGTTGGTAAACATTTTATCAATCAAAATGTTTTCAAATATTTGGCGTTTTCCGATTTCGCCAATGAAGTTACTCGTTTGTGTTTCTTGGTTTTTACTTAATTCAGAAGCTTTATGCCTGTGATATGCACCAATTACGCTTGAAACATAACCTATTGTTTTAGCTGTCACGTAACTTGAACGACAACAAACTCCTAAATCATGCATATAAGTATTGGTATCATTTGTTGCAATTGTTGAAGCCCACGAAATTGCTTCACTTGCAAGTTCTGAGTCTACTTCAGTAGGATAGATTTTATGCAAATCTACAAAACTTCGCATATTTCGTGCGTCAAAAATGATATTGAACGCTATGTTGGCTGTTGGTTGCACATTGTCTTGGCACGCTTGGCTACGAGGAACATAACCTAATCGTCGAATTACACAAGCAACCATGGTAACAAAATTGTGAATTGGGATGGTAAAAATGCCTGATTTTGATCCCCATTCATAACTTTCTGATGTTGAAAACAAAGAGTCACAATTATATAAAAATTCTGCTTGGTGCAGAATGGTTTCTGGTTTTGTGCTTCCTAAAAAATCCCCCAAGCAATTTCTACCAACTTTTTTGTATTCTTTATCTTCGTTTTGCAAAATGAAAACAGAGCTTCTACGCCTGTCGGTCATACAATGTTCGCACAAAAAATTTGTTGTTCGATAGTGCAATGGACAGTGTTGATTAGGCACTTCTCTAATAAGTAATTCGTCATTATCACCTACTGGTTCAATGACTGCGACCAATGTCCAGCCATTCAACTTAGGAGTTTGACCAGTGAAAGTACAATGATTAACGACATAATCGTAATAAATGTTACTTTCTGGGTCTTTGAATTTTTTGTTGACAGTCTCAATGATTGTCAACACAATCGGTTCAACTCCAAGTTTTTTAGCTTTACGATTAAGTTTCGCAATTTCTCCTTCAAGTCTTAGAAAATTGACGGCTGGTATTTTGTAAACCTTTGTATTCATATCGACTCCTAAGTTAAATTACGCAAGTTCATTTAGCCAATTTAAATACAGTATATCATGATTTATGAGTCTCCAAACTCTTCGTCCCATTCCTGCACCCAAAGAGATTCAGTAACACGATCCCTCATGATTTCTCTGTCACCAATCTCTATGGCCCAATAATAAGCATAAATGGGCTCAGTGACGCGGTCGATCATTATTTCTCGGTCGCCAATTTCACAGGCCCAATAATAAGCCCATTTAGATTCAGTGACACGATCACGCATGATCTCTCGGTCACCAATATTTATGGCCCAATGATAAGCCGCACTTGGATCTGTTGCCATAACCGAAGCGTATTTGTGCAAGCCTTCTTTGTCGCCTCGATAAACAATTTTGCCAGTACGAAACTTGCACTTTTGCTCATCAATATCGACAACATCATTTTCATCAGCTTCGATTATAAGCCAATCATCGCCTACAAGCAGATCCCAGTCACCAATTCCTTGCTTTAAACCGTGGAGCCCTTTACCGCATTTTGGCGTAGGGTCCCAATCAGGAGCAGTGACGGTATCTCTTGTTTTTCCGTAAACAAAACCATTTCGAGAACTACCGTCTTTTTTGCATTTTCTGAGAATGAGAACCATGATTTTTTCCTTAGCTATTGGTGCGAACTGACGTTGCAATTGTCGGTATCAGCTTGGCAATCTATTAAATTCCCATTTCCATAAAGGATCAGTGACACGATCAAGCATGATTTCTCGGTCGCCAATTTGTCTAGACCACCAGAAAGCCCATTGAGATTCCGTAACACGATCCCTCATGATTTCTCGGTCTCCAATGTTTAAAGCCCAATGAAAAGCATATTCAGACTCAGTGACACGATCAATCATGATGTCTCGGTCACCAATATATGTGGCCCAATAAAAAGCAGGCACAGAATCTGTAGCCATGACCGACGCGTATTGGTGCAATCCTTCTTTGTCCCCACGATAAAGGATTTTGCCAGTACGGAACTTACACTTTTCATTGTCAATATCGACAATATCTTTTTCATCAGCTTCGATTACAAGCCAATCATCGCCTTCAAGTAAATTCCAGTCACCATTTCCTTGTTTTAAACCATGTAGGCCATTGCCGCATTCTGGCTTAGGGTCCCAATCAGGAGCAGTGACGGTGTCACCTGTTTTTCCGTAAACAAAACCATTTCGAGCAGAACCATCTTTTTTGCATTTTCTGAGAATGAGAACCATAATTTTTTCCTTTCAATTGAGGTGAACGGATACTGCAATTTTTGGTATTAGCTTGGTAATTTATCAAATTCCTCTTTCCAAAAAGGATCAGTAACACGATCAATCATAATTTCTCGGTCGCCAATATCTTTGGCCCAAAGATAAGCCCCTTCAGAGTCAGTGACACGATCAATCATGATTTTTCTGTCGCCAATATATGTGGCCCAATAGTATGCATGCTCAGAATCAGTAACACGTTCCCTCATAATTTCTCGGTCACCAATAGAATTGGCCCATTCATAAGCCCATTCAGATTCAGTGACACGATCTCTCATGATTTCTCGGTCACCAATTTCTTTTGCCCACTTAAAAGCACTAATTGAATCAGTAACACGATCCCTCATAATTTCTTTATCGCCAATGTCTCTTGCCCAACAGTAAGCCCAATAGGGATCAGTGACACGATCACGCATGATTTCTTTGTCGCCAAGGTCTCTAGCCCATTGGTAAGCACATTTAGAATCAGTAACACGATCTCGCATAATTTCTAGGTCACCAATAAACAAAGACCAAGTATACGCCCATTGAGATTCAGTGACGCGGTCGATCATGATTTCTAGGTCACCAATTTGTCTGGCCCAATAATAAGCCCATTTTGGCTCAGTGACACGATCACGCATGATTTTTTTGTCGCCAATATCCTTAGCCCACCAGAAAGCCCATTTAGACTCATTAACACGATCCCTCATGATTTTTTTGTCGCCAAATGCCATGGCCCAAAGATAAGCCCCTTCAGAGTCAGTAATGCGATCACGCATGATCTCTCGGTCGCCAATGTCTCTGGCCCACTTATAAGCAGGCACAGAATCCGTAGCCATGACCGAAGCGTATTGGTGCAACCCTTCTTTGTCCCCGCGATAAAGGATCTTACCAGTGCTGAACTTACATTTTCTATTGTCAATATCGACAACATCTTCATCGTTGGCTTCGATTACAAGCCAATCATCGCCTTCAAGCAAACCATAGTCGCCATTTCCTTGTTTGAGACCGTGAAGCCCCTTACCGCATTCTGGCGTAGGGTCCCAATCAGGAGCAGTAACGGTATCTCCTGCTTGACCGTAAACAAAACCGTAAGAAGAACTACCGTCTTTATAGCATTTTCTGAGAATGAGAACCATGATTTTTTCCTTGATTGAAAGATGGATTGATTGTTGGCATCAGCTTAAAGCATTGAATCTAGCGAGCCATTCAGGATCTGTGATACGCTCCCGCATGATCTCTCGGTCGCCAATGTCCTCGGCCCAAAAATAAGCCCATTTAGACGCAGTGACACGATCAATCATGATTTCTCGGTCGCCTATGTCCAGAGCCCAAAAATAAGCATGCTCAGAGTCGGTGACACGATCAATCATGATGTCTCGGTTACCAATGTGCATTGCCCAAATATAAGCCCATCCAGAGTCAGTAACACGCTCAATCATAAGTTCTCGGTCACCAATATCTTTAGCCCACAAATAAGCATGATATGATTCAGTAACACGATCCCGCATGATTTGTCGGTCGCCAAGATGGAAAGCCCACAAGTAAGAATGCACAGATGTAATAACGCGATCCATCATAATTTCTTTATCACCAAGCTCCTTGGCCCATTCATAAGCCCATTTAGACTCAGTAACGCGATCAATCATGATTTCTTTGTCACCAATATCTTTGGCCCAATAAAAAGCCCACTGAGACTTAGTGACGCGATCAATCATGATTTCTTTGTCGCCAAGATGTTTGGCCCAAACATAAGCCCATTCAGACTCAATCACACGCTCCTTCATGATTTCATGGTCGCCAATGTCTCTGGCCCAACAAAAGGCTGATTTGGATTCGGTGATACACTCACGCTTGATTTCATGGTCGCCGATGTGAAAGGCCCATTCATACGCCGACTCGGAATCGGTGGCCATAACCGAAGCGTATTGGTGCAATCCTTCTACATCGCCTCGATACAAGATCTTGCCAGTACGAAACTTACATTTGGCATTGTCAATATCAACAACATCCTCGTCGGCAGCTTCGATTACGAGCCAATCATCGCCTTTGAGCAAAACCCAGTCACCATTCCCTTGTTTGAAACCGTGAAGCCCTTTACCACATTCTGCCTTGGGGTCCCAATCAGGAGCAGTGACAATGTCTCCTACTTGGCCGTAAACAAAACCATTGGAAGAACTACCGTCTTTATAGCATTTTCTGAGAATCAAAACCATTATTTTTCCTTTAGCTGAAGATAGTTTGATTTTTTGTATCAACTTGGCAGTTTATTGAATTCATTTATCCAGAAAGGCTCAGTGATACGTTCTCTCATGATTTCTTTGTCACCAATTTTTCTAGCCCAATTGAAAGCCCATTTTGACTCAGTGATACGCTCACGCATGATATCTCTTTCGCCAAAAATTTTGACCCATTCATAAGCCCATTTAGATTCAGTGATACGATCCCTCATGATTTCTTTGTCGCCAATGTTTCTGGCCCAAAAATAAGCATACTCGGAATCAGTAACACGTTCCCTCATGATTTCTCGGTCACCAATAGAATTGGCCCAATAAAAAGCATATTGAGACTCAG
>Ga0208225_1000064_pt1 | contig 27886 bp, 22 predicted proteins | sample LakMenEpi15Jun10_FD_150701 | JGI IMG/M metagenome (GOLD analysis project Ga0208225, IMG submission 150701) | Freshwater microbial communities from Lake Mendota, WI - 15JUN2010 deep hole epilimnion (SPAdes) | ecosystem: Environmental > Aquatic > Freshwater > Lake > Epilimnion/Euphotic zone ... | reverse complement strand
GCGAATGCAGGAACAGTTTCATTCTCCGACTTGAATCTTGGGGATGCGATGAGCATTACTGGGATCACCAATACTGCGAACGGAGTGACCGTGACGGAGAGCTATGGGGAGTCGACATTGATTCCCTACGTCTCGCTGGTCCCTACTTACCCCGGCGGAGGAAATTGTGCACTTGTCACGCCATCCCATACCTATTTCGACGAAGTGGTGACGTACAACGGTATTGCATCCGGTGATCTCGTTGAATTCCAATTTGAGATCACCAACAATACGAATCGCCGCTGGTCGGATTATCACTTCGAAATTTGGAATGACGACTTCACCGCAAGGCAGCAAGCTCCATGGGCTTCTCCCAATCCGAATTCGGGCAACTTGCCGACGCTCTACTCCGATCAATTCACCGGGTTAGTGATTCATCCGAACGTTGCAACGTTTCACAGTTTCGCTTACTCCGGTGAAAGGCACAGGATTGGGGTAACGGGGATCTACACGCTGCGGATGGAGCTTTATTCGTTCACGAATTCCGGAAGTGGAACCATGGGATTGCGTCAGGTTGCCACTAGTTGTGTACCTGAGCCAGCATCGATGGCGATCTTCGGGCTTGGGTTCAGTTTCGTGATGGCGGCTCGCCGAAAGCGAGCCAAGACGGCTAAACATGAAACTCCAACCGTCATCTAATCGTCATCCAGTCGCTTTTGGATACGCGTTCGAACCGAATGCTTCACTCCTTATTCTACGCACACGACATCCTTGCATAAAAATCGGCTCGCGAGTTGTGAATGATACGCTGCAAGTGTGTTCCGCCCCGGAAACTTGACGGCGATCAGTCCCTTCTCGTGAGCCTTTTCGCTTAGCCAAGAGGGGGTTTGAGGCTGCGTTGGTATAGTGGACAGTTGGAAGAATAACCGTATGGTATTGCTATCGTGGGAGGGAATAGCCAAAGAGTGAGTCATTGGAGTTTGCGATGCAACTGCGTGTCTTGGACAGTCATACGGGTGGAGAACCGACTCGGACAATTTTGTCGGGAACACCATTAACCCAAGCGATTGCTTCGGGGGAGCCTCGCCCAAGTGTCGCACAGAGGCTTGAGACGATGCGCCGCGACTTTGACTTTCTGCGGACCGGCTTGCTGCTTGAGCCGCGCGGTTCGGAAGTCATGGTAGGAGCGATAGTAGTACCACCCGAGAATCCGGCCAATGCAGCCGGAGTGATTTTCTTCAATAACGTCGGTTACCTCGGGATGTGTGGGCACGGTACGATCGGGGTCGTCGAAACATTGCGGTATCTCGGACTGCTTGCTCCAGGCAAGCACACCATTGAAACGAGCGTGGGCAATGTCATTGCCACGCTGCATGAGGACCGAAGTGTTACGCTGCAAAATGTCCCGAGTTATCGAATCGCGAAAGATGTCCCGTTGGACCTAGCCGTCACCAGCGGCCTTGTTTGCGACGGGCTTGTTTGCGACGGGCTTGTTTGCGACGTGGCTTATGGCGGCAACATGTTTGCACTGGTCGATGTTTCCGATCAAGGGTGGATGGAACTCTCGTCAGCGAAGCTCATCGAGCTATCGACGCAAGTGATGGAGTCAGTGCGTGTTGCCTATCCAAGTGTTGATCACGTTGAATTCTTTGCTGAACCGAAGAATCCTGAAAATTCTTCTCGATCCTTTGTGTTGTGTCCTGGCGGACAATACGACCGGAGTCCATGCGGAACCGGCACCAGCGCGAAACTGGCTTGTTTAGCAGCGGATGGAAAGCTTCAAGCCGGCGAGGCTTGGCGGCAGGAAAGTTTTATCGGAAGTGTCTTTGAAGGGAGTTTCGAGTGGGTCGATCGCGCTAAGGGTGTGATCAGCCCTTCGGTAAGATCCCGGGCTTTCGTCAATGCCGATCTGCAGCTCATCGTCGATCCCGAAGACCCTTTCGCTTGGGGTATCCCTTCGGTGTAGAACTGACAAGCTTTCCGCGTGCGTGCTTGTGTTTCGGTAGATGCGGGTTTTGGGTTGGGGAGTCTCAGCGATGAATAAACGATGGGTGTATCGAAGTCATGATGCGGGAAGTTTCATGGCTTTTGCAGATCAGTTGCAGATCGACCCAGTGGTCTCGCAACTTCTCCTAGCTCGCGGCATCAATGGCGTGGAGAGTGCCAAGCTATTTTTAGAGAGCAAGTTCGCGGACTTGCGCGACCCTGAACTCCTTCCAGGGATCAACGTGGCTTGCGAGCGGATTTTACGCGCCGTACGCGATCGAGAATCGATCACGATTTATGGGGATTATGACGCAGACGGAATGTGTGCGACGGCGATTTTAACCTCATGCCTCGAGTTGCTCGGCGCGGATGTGCATTACTTCGTTCCGAACCGATTAGAAGACAGCTACGGCTTGAGCTGTGAAGCTATTGAGCGACTGCATCAGTTGGGACGCAAGTTGATCGTGACGGTCGACTGTGGGATCGGATCGCATACTGAGGCGAAGCGGTGTCGGGAGCTGGGGATGGAGCTCATTATCACCGATCACCATACGGCGGGCGCCGAACTTCCTGATGCTGTAGCGATCGTCCATCCGGGGTTACCGGGTGCTGGGTATCCTTTCGCTGGTTTGTGTGGAGCGGGCGTTGCCTTCAAAGTGGCTTGGAGGCTCTTTCAAATGGTCGCCGGCGCAAAGAAAGTATCCGAGGCACAGCGAGAGTACTTGTTACAAGCCATGACGATCGCGGCGATCGGAACGGTGGCCGATGTGGTTCCTTTGGTAGACGAGAATCGTATTTTGGTGCGAACAGCGATGCAATTGATGGGGAAACATTCTCCTCTTGGTTTACAGGAACTGATCAAGCAGACGAAGTTGGACGGGAAGAGTGCATACCAAGCGGAAGACATCGCATTTACTCTAGCGCCAAGGTTGAATGCGGCGGGGCGACTGGGTCAAGCGCAATTAGGGGTGGAGTTGTTGACGACCAAAGACAGGGAACGGGGTTTAGTTTTAGCGCAGTACTTGGATCGACTCAATGGTGATCGAGAGTCGATTGAACGCAGCATCACCCTTGCGGCGAGCAAACAAGCGAAAGAACAACTTGAGGCTTCGAATGAGCCAGTGTTGGTATTGCATTCTCCAGGTTGGCACTTGGGAGTAATTGGGATTGTCGCAAGTCGGTTAGCCGATCGATTCCACAGGCCGGTGGTGGTCATCTCCAGTGACCCACACGGTCAAAAACCAGCGACCGGGAGTGGACGCTCGGCGGGAGTGATCGATTTGCATGAAGCTTTGGAATCTTGCCGCGAGCATTTGATCGGCTGCGGTGGTCACGCCGCGGCAGCAGGACTGCGGATTGAAGATCGCAACATACCGGTGTTCCGCGAAGCATTGAGCGACTTTGTGCGAGGAAGGCTCGGAGAGCGGGATCCGGAGCAGACCCTTACGGTCGATGCGGAAGCGACGTTTGTGGAATTGAGTTTGGGGACCGTAGGGATGATCGAGCGGATGGCTCCATTTGGAGCAGGGAACCCTCGCCCCGTGTTTGTAGCTAGTGGAGTGGAGTTGCATGAGCCGGCGAAGTTGTTTGGTCAAGGGGATCGGCATGTGGGGGTCCGGTTCAAACAGCACGGACAAATTTTGCGTGCGGTAGCCTTTTCGCAACCGGAATGGGCAGAACGGATCAATGCCCATGAGGGGCTATTCGATTTGGCGTTTCGAGCGAATATCAATGAGTTTCAGGGCTATCGTCGAGTAGAATTGCAGCTTATCGACTGGCGAGGCAGTTCGCAAAAGGGGTAACAGGATATCGGGGTAACGGGATATCCCGTGAAGCAAGGATGTAGCAGTTATCTAGAGATGTCGCAGTTATCAAAGATGCAGTTATCAAAGATGCCGGGGGTATCGAGGTGAGTGAATTGAGCATTGGGAACAGCCAACCGATATTGCAGATCGAATCGGTGAGCAAACGATATGGGGCTGCACAAGTGCTTCATGACGTCTCGCTGGAGTTACCCACAGGGGTCGTAGGGCTACTTGGGCCCAACGGTTCAGGCAAAAGCACCCTTATCAAATCGATCTTGGGATTGGTTTCAATTGATAAGGGGAAGGGTCAAGTGCTGGGCTTGCGATGGCCTTCTCAAGTGCGCGAATTGCGGGACCGGGTCGGTTACTTGCCGGAGGACGACTGCTACATCCAAGGCTTGCAAGGAATCGAATCGATTCAATTGATGGCGAGGTTATCTGGGCTTAGAAAGCGAGAGGCGTTACGTCGTGCCCATGAGGTTGCTGATTACTGCGATTTGGGCCAGGAGCGATATCGCAACGTAGAGACCTATTCGACCGGGATGCGACAGAAGCTCAAGTTCGCACAAGCGTTGGTGCACGATCCGCAGTGGGTAATCCTCGATGAGCCGACGACAGGGCTTGATCCGGTCCAGCGAGAGCAGTTTCTCGATCGCATATCGACGCTAGCGAAAGAGAAGGGCAAAAGCGTCTTGTTATCGACTCACATTTTGCACGATGTCGTCAAGACTTGCGACCGAGTGGTGATTTTGGTTGGAGGTAAAGTTCGATTGGACGATACGCTCGAACGGTTGCAGCGACCTAGCAAGGAAGGGATCCATGTTAGCGTCCTTTCGGGCGCAGCGGGGCTTGCTAGTGTTTTATCGAACAAGGGGATTGAATCCAAGGTTTCATCCGATGGAGAGTTGGTAGTGCTCGGCAGTGGAGAGTCGCTGAGCAAACAGATATGGGAATCGAGTGTTGAGGTTGGGGTAGTTGTGCATCGCATGGATCGAGCGAGAAACTCGCTTGAGCAAGCTTTTTTAGATGCCGTAAAGGGTTAAGCCGCAGAGGGTTAAAAGGGAAATTGGGGAGCGAGAGACGATGCCATTGTTAGATATTGGGTATAGAGGTTGGCAAGGAGAGCGAACAGCGAGATGGACACGATCGCTGGTATTGGCAAGTACAGGAATTCATTTGGTCTGGCAGGGGGTGTGGATCAAAAGAGTGCTGATGTTTGCGGTAATCCCTTGTTTGATCGCGGGGGTGATGGTTGCGATCATGGAGCAGTCTTTTGAGCAGGGAGGTCTTGCAAGGGCAGCGCAGCAGATGCAACAGTTGGAGAACTCTCGCCAAGGTCGGCAAATGGGCAATCCCATGGGCATCAACTGGGAGAAAATGACAAGCGATCCAGACCAGGGACGTCATTATGCTTGGGCATTTATCCTTTACAATTTATTCAGATACCCACAGGCTTTTGGAATGATTGTGGTGATGGGGTTGGTCGCGCCTCGACTGATCAGCTATGACTTGCGATCGCGCGGTTATCTTTTGTATTTATCAAGGCCCCTGACGCCTGGCGAGTACATCTTTGGCAAGGCGTTAGTACTTTATTTTCTATTGTTCATGATCTCCGCGCTCCCGGCGCTGATGATCTACTTGACGGGACTGGTTTTAACCCCAGACTCGACGGCGTTTTTTCAGACCTGGGACTTACCACTGCGCATCTTGCTTGCGACGACAGTGCTGATGATACCCACGACAGCCGTCGCTTTGGCCTTTTCTTCAGTAACCCAGGAAAGTCGGTTTGCCGGCTTCGCTTGGTTCGCCCTATGGGTTTTGGGAGCGGTGATTTATCGCGTGCTGTGGTTTGCTTCGACGGTGGACTTGCAGATGGGGGGAGGCGGTAGACCAGGAGAAGTGCAGAACTGGAGTCTATTGAAGTTATTCTCACCGTATGAGACTCTTGGGTACATGCAGCAACAAGTCTTTGGCTTGACCTCGAGCGATGAGATCGTCTGGTCTCCTTGGGTGGTGGCACTGATTGTCTCGGTGCTTGGTTACGGGGTGGCTTACTGGCGTGTATCACGCGTGTTGAAGGCGTAGAGCGAGGGCTAAGCATGGAACCGTTATTTGAATTTGAAAACTTGTCATTGATGTATGGCACCGTCATCGGCGTGAACGACTTGCATTTAACGTTACCTCGGGGGGCTTATGCCTTGGTTGGGCCTAACGGTGCGGGGAAATCGACGTTGATTGGATTGATCACCGGGGCGCTCAGAGCGTCCCTGGGCCGGGTGCGAGTCTTTGGTAATGATCCGCGAGCTTCAAGCTCATTGATGGATCGTATCGGATTGTGCCCCGCAAGCGATTTGCTGGTGCATGGGGTCACGGCCAGGCAGTGGTTGCGATTGCAACTGAGCTTAGCTGGCTGGCAATCGAGTACTTTGGTCGATCGGGTTGACGAAGTTCTCGAGCGCGTGGGATTGCGAGAAGCTGCGGGCAAGGCGATTCATACCTATTCGCTCGGTATGCGGCAGCGTTGTAAGCTTGCGCAAGCCATCGCGCACGATCCCGAGTTACTGATCCTCGATGAGCCGTTCAATGGGCTCGATCCGATCGGTCGAGCGCAGATGACCGATCTTTTGGTGGACTGGGCGCAATCTGGAAAGAGCTTGCTGTTGGCAAGCCACGTGCTGCATGAAGTCGAGCGAGTGACCGACTCGTTTATGTTGATTTACGGAGGCAGGTTGCTCGCGAGCGGAACAGCAGGGGAACTTCGACGATTACTGGCGGACTTACCCCAAGATATCGTAATCGAGACATCGAAGCGCGATGAGTTGGCCAAGATGCTGGCGGGGAAAAGCTGGATTCGAGCGATGCACCGGCCGTCGGTAGGAAACGAATTGGTTTTGACGGTCGATCGTCCGTTGGAGCTGTATGAAGCTTTAGCTCATTGGGCGGGGCAGGGGGGTGGCTCGGTAGACCGGGTCGTCGGAAGCGATGGGGACATCAGTACATTGTTTCGGTTGTTGGTCTCGCGACACCGAGGCGAGAGAGCTTATCAAACCAAGGGTTGATTCATGGCAGAGCGCACTGTTGGTGGTGGAATACGGCGGTTGGTCACATCGGTGCCGGAGGTATTTCGGTACGAGTTTGCACGTTCGTTTACGCCATGGCGAACGATGCTTTGGCTAGGAATGGTAGCTGTTCCCTTGGTCTTACTTTTGACGGTGGTGTGGATGACCGGCGGAAGAGTACCACGGGGTGCAGAATCATCGTTTGTATACTCGATGATGATCTATTTTTTGGTTCCACAAGTGATGACCATGCTGGGGATGCTGTTGTTGGCAGCCCCGGTGGTTTCCTCGGAAATAGAAAGCCAGGCTTGGGTCTATGCGCTGGTTCGCTGCGGCGGTCGCCGAGCGGTGCTGCTTGGAAAATACCTAGTGGCGGTGTTATGGACCGCGAGTGCCGGGGTAGTTGTCTCGACAGTATCGATCCCCTTTTTACCGGTGCAGAACCCTTGGCAACTTTGGGTAACGATGGTGACACTTTGCGTGTTGGCATCGTTGGCTTACGGAGCGCTCTTCGGATTGATCGGGGTCTTGAGGCAAAAGCGAGTGATGGTGATCGCCTTCGTGTATGCGATGCTTGTAGAAGGGTTGCTTGGCTGGATCCCGGCGGTGATCAATCAGGGAATCGTCTCGTTTCGGTTGCGATCGATTTTGTTTCGCTGGATGGACTTTCGGGTGGAAAAGTCGCTTCAAGACGCTCGGATGATTGCTGAGGATCCGAGTGGTTGGGGGCAAGTAGGATGGATTCTGGTGATGTCAGTGGTGTTTTTAGGGGTAGCACTGTGGTGGGTGGGGCGGACGGCTGGCGAGTCGGTCTCGGAGGGCTAGGAGGGTCAAATCTGCCTTTTTGGACACATGAGGGGCCCCCGCAGAGCGACTTACTCGCGTCGCAAAACGTTGCCCAGTAACGCCTTGCGAGATTTTTCTCCTATTGGCACGCCGATTGCTCCAAGGATGGCATCACTCAGTTCGACTGCCAAATCGGGCCGAATAACAACATTCAAGGAGTTCAACGTGGCAAAGCAAATGGTGTTTGATGACGAGGCACGCCAGCCGTTGTTGGCGGGTGTTTCGAAGTTAGCGAGGGCGGTGCGTTCGACGCTGGGCCCACGTGGTCGTAATGCGGTATTGGACAAGGGGTGGGGTTCACCGCGGATCACCAAGGACGGGGTGACGGTAGCTGAGGAGATTGAGCTAGACGATCCGTTCGAAAACCTTGGTGCTCAGCTTGTTAAAGAAGCTGCGAGCAAGACCAATGACGTTGCCGGGGATGGAACAACAACCGCGACGGTTTTGGCGGAAGCTATTTTCCGCGAAGGCTTGAAGATGATTGCCGCTGGTGCGGATCCGATGTCCTTGTCGCGTGGGATCGCGAAGGCTGTCGAAGCCGTGCATGCTGAGATTTCCAAGATGGCTACCCCCATCGATGCGAAGAGCAAGAAGGAAATCAAGCAAGTTGCGACGATTGCAGGTAACAACGACCCAGCGATTGGAGATGTTTTGGCCGAAGCTTTCTTGCGAGTTGGCAAGGACGGCGTGATTGCGGTCGAAGAAGGTCGCGGCAATGAGACGACGGTTGAAGTCGTTGAAGGGATGCAGTTCGACCGTGGATACCTCTCCCCGCACTTCGTTACCAATCAAGACGAAGTGACCGTGGAATTGGAGGATTGCTACATCCTCATTCACGAAGAGAAGATCAGCAACAACAAGAAGCTCATTCCGATTCTTGAGGCGATCAGCAAGGCGAAGAAGCCTTTGTTGATCATCGCAGAAGACATCGACGGCGATGCTTTGGCGACTTTGGTAATCAACAAGATGCGTGGGATTCTCTCCGTGGCAGCCGTCAAGGCTCCTGGTTATGGGGATCGACGCAAGGCGATGTTGGGAGACATTGCAACGTTGACCAACGCCAAGGCGATTTTCAAGGATCTGGGTATCGACCTTGAGTCGGTCAAGCTCAGCGATTTGGGCCGTGCGAAGCGTATTCACATCACCAGTGAAGAGACCGTCATTATTGGCGGAGCGGGCAAGAAGGATCAGATCGAAGGTCGCGTAGTTCAGATCCGCAAAGAGATCGAAGGAACCGACAGCGATTACGATCGCGAGAAGCTTCAAGAGCGACTGGCCAAGTTGGCCGGTGGTGTTGCCCAAATCAATGTTGGTGCGGCTACTGAAACCGAAATGAAGGAACGCAAGGCTTTGATCGACGACGCGAAAGCAGCGACGCAAGCAGCTTTGGCCGAAGGGATTGTGCCTGGTGGTGGGGTTGCATTGTTGCGATGTGAAGGAGCGTTGAGCAAGTTGAAGGTTGAGGGAGACGAAGCGTTTGGGGTGAAGATCATCCGCAACGTTTTGGACTACCCATTGCGTTCGATTGCAAACAATGCTGGTTTGGACGGAGCGGTTGTGGTTAATCGCGTTCGTCAGCTCAAAGACAAGAACGAAGGGTACGATGCGAATGCTGACAAGTACGTCGACATGATCAAGGCCGGGATCATCGATCCAGCCAAGGTTGTGAAGACCGCTTTGAGCAATGCTGCAAGCGTCGCTTCGTTGTTGCTGACCACCGAGTCGCTGGTTGCAGAGATTCCTGTTGAGGAAGAGGCTGCTGGTGGTGGACATCACCACGACCATGACGGCATGGGTGGTATGGGCGGCATGGGTGGCATGGGCGGTATGGGTGGCATGGGTGGTATGGGCGGCATGATGTAGTGAGAGGTTTCTCGCTACTGGTCGGCTTGTATCCCGGTTTGTACACCGGTTTTACCCACAAGGGTGAACTCAGTTAAATTCAGCACAACAATCAATAACCATCAGAGGTAAGGTTTTAGAGAAATGGCAAAAGTAAACATTCGTCCGTTAGATGATCGAGTCGTCGTTCAGCCAGTCGAGGCAGAGCAAACCACTGCGGGTGGCATCGTGTTGCCAGACAGTGCAAAAGAAAAGCCACAACGGGGCAAAGTCGTAGCCGTTGGTCCTGGCAAGTTGCTCGATAACGGCGTCCGCGCAACGTTGAGCATTGCTGTTGGTGACGAAGTCATTTTCGGCAAATACGGTGGAAGTGAGATCGAGGTAGATGGAGTTGATTACAAGATCCTTCGTGAGAGCGATGTGCTCGCGAAGTTGGCTTAGTACTCTCTCTTAAGAATCCTCACTTGTGCATTTAGAATAAGGAACAGCGAAGCGTGGCTAAGCAACTATTGTTTGACGATCAGGCTCGTGCACGGATGTTGGCGGGCGTAGAGAAGTTGGCGAATGCAGTAGCCGTGACGATGGGTCCTACGGGCCGTAACGTGATCATCGATAAGAGTTTCGGTGGTCCGACGGTAACGAAGGACGGCGTGACGGTAGCAAAGGAAGTGGAACTCGAAGATCGATTCGAGAACATGGGAGCAAAGTTGGTGGTTGAAGTCGCCCAAAAGACCAGCGATTTGGCTGGTGACGGCACGACCACAGCAACCGTTCTCGCTCGTTCGATTTTCAAAGAAGGCCTACGAAACGTCGTAGCCGGTAGCAATCCTTCGGCGATTCGCCGTGGGATCGACAAAGCCGTCGAAGCAGCGGTAGCGAAGCTGCACGACATGGCCAAGCCGGTAAGCAACCGAGACGAAGTTGCCAACGTTGGTGCGATCTCGGCAAACAACGACATGTCGATCGGTTCTCTGTTGGCTCAATCTTTGGAACGAGTTGGCAAAGACGGTGTGATCACTGTCGAAGAAGGCAAGACCGCCGAGACGACCGTTGAGTACGTTGACGGGATGCAGTTTGATAAGGGGTACGTTTCGCCGTACTTCATCAATTCTCCTTCCGACATGACTTGCACTCTCGAAAACGCATTGGTCTTGTTGTACGACAAGAAGATCAGCAACATTCGGGATTTGATTCCTTTGTTGGAGAAGGCGAGCACCACCAGTCAGCCTTTGTTGATCATCGCCGAAGATGTTGATGCGGAAGCATTGACGTTGTTGGTCGTCAACAAGTTGCGTGGCACGCTCAACGTTTGTGCCGTCAAGGCTCCTGGATTTGGTGATCGACGCAAAGCCATGCTCGGCGATATCGCCGTTCTCACCGGTGGAACGTTCATCAGCGAAGACTTGGGTCTGCAGCTTGAGAAGGTTACTTTGGAGCATCTAGGCCGAGCCAAGAAGGTCGTTGTCGACAAGAACAACACCACGATTGTCGAAGGTTCTGGAGATCGCAAGGCGATCGATCAACGCGTTGCTCAAATCCGAGCTCAAATCGAGCAAACTGACAGCGAATACGACAAAGAGAAGTTCCAAGAACGACTCGCGAAGCTCGCTGGTGGTGTAGCGGTTATCAGCGTTGGAGCTGAGACCGAAGCGGACATGAAGCAGAAGAAGGCACGTGTCGAAGACGCTTTGCATGCAACGCGAGCAGCAGTCGAAGAAGGCATTTTGCCTGGCGGCGGTGTAGCTTTGGTTCGCTGCAGCGATGTTGTCGCGAAGGCTGCCAGTTCGTTGTCTGGAGACGAGCGAACAGGTGCGGAGATTATCCTTCGTGCCTTGGAAGCCCCTCTGCGTCAGATCGCTGACAATGCAGGGATCGACGGCAGCGTCGTAGCGGACGAAGTTCGCCAAAAGCCATTGAGCATGGGATACGACGCGAATCGCGGCGAATATGTCGACATGTTCAAAGCTGGCATCATCGATCCTGTGAAAGTGGTTCGTACAGCTTTGGCGAATGCGGCTAGCATCTCGAGCTTGTTGCTGACCACCGAAGCATTGGTAACGACCTTCGACAAAGAAGACAAGAAGAAGAGGAAAGTCGAAGGAGCTGTCCGTTAAGCAGCAAGCTTGAGAGCTTGCTGATATCGGAAAGCCGATTCGGTTCCGAATCCTCAGTGTTACTTCGTTGGAAGTGAAGGGTTCATGAAGGGGGTGAGTATCTCACCCCTTTGGAAAGCAGGTCATTCGGAGTCGAATGGCCTTTTTTTATGGCTAGGTCGTAGGGATGTTGTGGTTGAAAACCGTGCTGTTCAGAGGCGGGTTGGTCGGGTCAAGCGAAGGTGCTTAGCCTAGGATTTTAGGTCAGCTGTTTAACCAGGAGACGTTTCAGGCGTGTCATCCCAATCGAAGCGTGATTTGTACGAAGTGCTTGGAGTCAGCAAGACGGCTTCCCAGGACGAGATATCGAAGGCGTATCGCAGGATGGCGCTGAAGTACCACCCGGATTCGAATCAGGGGGACACCGAGGCGATTCACAAGTTCAAAGAGGCTGCGGAGGCTTACGAAGTACTAGGTGATGCCCAGAAGCGGGCTCGATACGATCGGTTTGGTCATGCGGGCGCCGAGGGAGGCTCAGGTGGCGGCTTCGGTGATGTTTCGGATATCTTCGAAGCTTTTGGAGATGTCTTCAGCGGATCGATCTTCGAAGACTTCTTCGGAGGTGGGCGAGGCAGGTCTAGGGTTAGACGCGGCGCGGATTTGCGTTGTGATGTGACACTGGATTTGGAAGAAGCAGCCAAGGGTGTGACCAAAACAGTATCGCTGACGCGCCACGCCGCATGCGAGACTTGCGGAGGTAGTGGGGCTGCCGAAGGTTCGCAACCGGAATCGTGCCGAAGGTGCCAAGGGCGAGGGCAGGTGGTGCAAGCCAGTGGCGTACTGCGAGTCCAGACAACGTGTCCAATCTGCCGAGGAAGTGGCAAGACAATAGGTAATCCATGCCGGACTTGTGATGGGCATGGACTCAAACCGCATGAGGTGAAGTTAGAAGTAAAGATCCCTCCTGGGGTCGATGAAGGAATGCGAGTACGACTGCCAGGTGAAGGGCAACCGAGCCCGGATGGCGGGCCCAATGGCGATGCGTATTGCAACATCCACGTCAAACAGCACGCGATATTCAAACGCGACGGACAGGACTTGATCCTGCAGTTTCCGATTTCCTTTAGTCAAGCAGCCTTAGGGGCGACGGTCGAAGTACCGACGCTAGATGGTCGCAAACAGCTAGAAGTAGGTGCTGGAACGCAGAGCGGGACAGTCTATCGATTGCGAGGTCAAGGGATTGCCGATCCGCATACCGGCGTCAAAGGAGACTTGTTAGTCCAGACGTTGATCGAGGTGCCAAAGAAGCTCAGCAAGCGGCAGCAGGAACTGTTGCGCGAGTTAGCGGAGTTAGATGAAAAGAATATCACTCCGGAGCGGAAGGGATTTATGGATCGGATCATGGAATATTTTCAGTTGCAGGGTACAAAAGACTAATAGGGTAGAAAAGAGTAAGTGGAGGCGTTTGGCTGGTTCCTAGATCAGCCGAATGGTTCTACAGAACATCAAATTCACGCAAAGGGTATTGGAGGCAAGATGACCACTGGCAATTCATCAGAGGGTTCGGAGGGGAAGGTTCCTAAGGACGCAGAGGGCGTGGACCAAGATGCGTTCTTTACTCAGGAACAAGACGAGTTTGCTAAAGGAAACGGCCCCTACAACGATGGCGGTGAAGGAGATTCCCAGAGCCTCGATGATGACGATAGCCCAGAGGCACTCATTCAAGAACTAGAGCAGCAGTTGGTCGAATTCCGCAGCAGGGAACTGAAGGCAGCGGCGGAACTGGAGAACTTCCGTCGTCGCACGATGCGGGATGTAGAACAACAGTTGAAATACGCATCGGTTCCTTTGGTGACGGACTTACTGGAAGTCTTAGATAACTTGAACCGCGCGATCGATTCCGCGGTCCCTGGGGCAGGATCGGACGGATTGGTCGCTGGGGTCAAGATGGTTCAACAGCAGTTCGTCAACGTGCTGAGCAAGCATCATTGCAAACAGATTCCCGGTGTCGGTCAGCCATTCGATCCGAATGTTCATCAAGCGATTTCCCAGATGCCCAGTTCGCAGTATCCGGCCGGCAGCGTGATGATCGAGCATAGCGTTGGTTATGCCATGCATGATCGGGTGGTCAGACCAAGTATGGTTGTCGTATCGACCGGTTCGGCAAGTTCGTAGTTGTAGGGTGAATGCGCACTAGACCAAGCAAACTTGACTAGGTAAACAAAGCCAGTAGGAGACAGAAGCCATGCCGACGTATGATTATGAATGTGACGCTTGTGGCCATCGATTCGAGTTGTTTCAATCGATTTCAGCCGATCCGGAAAAGAAGTGTCCCGAGTGCAAAAAGCTCAAACTCAGGCGATTGATCGGGACGGGCGCTGCGGTGATGTTTAAAGGGTCGGGCTTTTACCAGACCGATTATCGAAGCGAGTCGTACAAGAAGTCCGCGTCGGCAGACAGCAAGACATCTTCGAGCGGCGGTTCGTCGGACTCATCAAGCTCTTCAAGTTCTTCGGGGAGCTCCAGTAGTTCCAGTTCATCGAAGGAAAGCTCGAAACCAAGCAGCGGAAAATCGAAGGGTGGTAGCAAAGAGTAGTTGCCACTGAGGGCAATGCAGAGGGCGCCACTGAGTGCAACGCAGATTGCAACGCAGAGGGCGCCGCAGAGTGCAACGCCCTCTAGTACTTCCAAACTAGTCCGCAACCCGAATAAAAAATCGTTTGATGAATGTTTATTTGGATGTCGGCTGAAGACTGTTTGATGGGGCCGGTGAGATCGCAACTTCGACTTGCAAGTTGATGCGATTTGCGGCGTAAGGGACGTCATCGGTTTCGATCGTAATCCAAACAGGGATCGATCGAAAGTCAGAGCGAGCGAGGGGGTTCGGGGATCGCATCTGCGGTGGGCCGACGACTCGATCGACTCGAGACACCTTTCCGCTGAGCACCTTCGGTAAAGCTGCAGACTGTAGGCTTACGGACGCCCCAAGCTGGATTTTTGCAATGTCCGCTTCGTGGACTTCTGCAACGCAAACCATCTGATCAAGATTAGCGAATTCAAAGACAGGGAGATTGGCTGTCCGCTCTCCTGGAGCTGAGTAGACTTGCAAGACCGTCCCGTCGGAAGGGGCTCGAAGCAGCGACTGGTCGGCTTGAAGCCTCAGTAGCTCAATTTGCTTTTCGAGTGGTAGAACATTGTTCGTTTCTTGAAGCTCCTTTAAGGATGCTTGGGCATTCTCGACAAGCTGCTCGGCTTGTCGAACAGCAAGCTTCGCGGCTTCGACCCCTTGTTGGCAGTTCAAGGACGCTTGGTCGAATTCGATTTTAGCTTGCAAAAGCTCCGTTCGTTTCGATTCGAACTCAAGCTTTCCGATGGCGCCGCGAAGTCGCGGGTTTTCGATGAGTAGCTCAAGTGAGTGCAGCTGATCTTCGAGGGACGAGATGATCGAGATTTGATTGGTTAGATTTTTTTCCGTCGCGAGTGCTTGGGTGAGTTGCAATTGTGCGGCTTGCAGTTTCGATTCTGCGGAATCGATTGCGACGGTTGCTTGGCGAAGACTCGAGCTTAGAAGTGATTTTGCGTCGGCAAGTTTTAGTTCGGCGAGTTGAATTTCAAGGTTCTTAAGTTTCGAGCTTTCGAGGGTAGCAAGAAGCGTGTTTTCAGTGACACGATCACCCGGGGCGACGTGGATTTTCTCAATGCGATCACCCGGAAGTGGAGTAAGCTTGAGAATCCCGGCTGCCGGTTGCAGTTTGCCTTGGGCGACGATCGAAGCTGCAAGTGGACTGGAACGTTGACTTTGGTTGGTAGCTTGTGCTTCGCAGGTATGCTGCAAGAACGGCAAAACGGCTGGGAGCAGCATCATCCTGAGCGCAAAGAGCTTCCGCGCAGCGAATCGATTTTTTCGGGGATCGGTTATGATGCCGACAGTGATCACGATAAGAAGATTGATGGTAGGTAGTTAGGAATGAAGTTTGATTTTCGGCTGGTTTAGTTTTCTGCGGGCTCAGGCGGGTGGCAAAGCTTTTCAGTTAGATTACCTTTTCTTTTGGGGTAATCGAAGGGAAGTTTAGAGAAAGTTTAGGAAGAATTATGCGGCGAGTTTCAAAACGCGGGGTGGGTAGAGCGGAGCGATGATACCAGGGGCGAGCGAGCGGGCAACACAATTCGATCCTGCGATGCGGGAGAGGATTTCTCAAGGGCAGCAACCATCGATCCGGGTGCGTGGGTTAAACCATTACTTTGGATTAGGAGAGTTGCGCAAGCAGGTTTTATTCAACAATGACCTGACCGTCTATCCCGGAGAGATCTTGATCATGACAGGCCCGAGTGGGTCGGGTAAGACCACGTTACTGACGTTGCTCGGGGGATTGCGGAGTGTTCAAGAAGGGGAACTCGAAGTTTTAGGTCAGCGATTGACCGGGGCGAGCGCTAATGGCATGGAGCGATTTCGCCGAGAGGTTGGGTTCATTTTTCAATCGCACAATTTGTTCGAATCGTTAACCGCGATGCAGAACGTACGAATGGCCTTGGAATTGTGCAATCCGACAGGTACTCCTGGCGAGCACACCGCACGAGCAGAAAGCATTTTGAAGGAAGTCGGATTGGAGAATCGGGTTCATTATCGTCCCAAGCAATTATCAGGTGGGCAGAAGCAACGTGTGGCGATCGCTCGAGGACTTGCACACGGTCCGAAGCTTGTTCTTGCCGATGAGCCGACAGCAGCGCTCGACGAGCAGAGCGGCAGAACGGTCGTCGAACTATTCCAGCGTCTGGCGAGGGAAAGCGGAACGACAATTGTATTGGTCACACACGACAATCGAATTCTTGATGCAGCAGATCGAATTGTCACACTTGTTGATGGGTCGATCCGCAGTGACGCTTTGATGAAAGAAGCTGCGATTATCACGCAGATGTTAGCTCGATGCCCGGTGTTCGCGGATGTGACTCCTCGGACGTTGACCCGAGTAGCAGATGAGTTCGAAATCGAACAGTATCGCGGTGGAGAAGTAGTGATTCGAGAGGGGGAAGCAGGAGATCGTTTTTATTTGATAAGGCAAGGAAGTGTAGTGGTCGAACGTGCTGGTTCGAGTGAAGCATTAGCACAGTTGAAGACTGGCGACTATTTCGGCGAGATGGCTTTGCTATCCGGGCAACCGAGGAACGCGACGGTACGCGTGACAGAACCAAGTTTGTTGTATTCCCTTAGCCAAGAGCGTTTTCGAGGGGCGATTTCCGAACGTGCGACCATGGAATCAGAGGTTCGCGAAGCCTATTTTGACCGTCAGTAAGGGGCCTAATCCAAAAAACGTCCAGAATTTTCGGAACAATTTTCAGGGGTAGGCAAAAACGGGCGTTTTGGACGATTATCCGCCAATTTATTGGGAATAGTGGTGTTCATTCGGGCTCTAAAACGCCCGCTGAATTAACCGAGCTTATCCCATAGCCGGTGGAATCGGTAATCCTGGATCAAATTTCTTAACTCTGTGTGGTTTTTCCTTTCCTGCAACCCTATAGTGGATTAAAGTTGCGTGAATAAAGCGGACGAGCATCCCTCCAGGTTCGTAACCGTACGCATTATATTGTTTTTGTTTTTCGTTTTTTTGTAGAGGGTTTTTCTATGACTAAGCGTGTGTTGGCTCACCGCAAGGGTTTCACACTGGTGGAACTTTTGGTTGTTATTGCAATCATTGGGATTTTGGTTGGTCTGTTGTTGCCAGCGGTTCAAGCTGCTCGTGAAGCTGCTCGTCGTATGCAGTGCAGCAACAACATGAAGCAGCTTGGTTTGGCTGCTCATAACTTCGAATCCGCTGTCAAGCGATTCCCTCCGGGATATGTCGGTACCACGAACATGGCGAATCCCGCCGATTTCGCGAACCGTACCTACATCGGACACTTGGTCTACATGTTCCCACAGATGGAAGCAAGCCAAGTTTACAAGCAATGGGAAAGCAAGCGGTCTTTCAACCAAGACATGTTGGCTTCTCAAGTTTCGACCGCTGAGCGTTGGCGATACATTCGCTGGGTTGATGGTACTTACCCAACTCAGTCCCTCTGGGATGATCACCAGTTCCGCATTTCGACGTTGCTTTGCCCAAGCGATGACGCTTACAGCAACGTATACGCGATCGGTACTGAATTGATTGTAACCTCGGGCGGAGCAACGATGTACGGATGGTTGGAGCCAACTCAAGTTGGTCGAACCAATTACCTCGGAGTTTCCGGTCAGTTGGGCGTTGGGATCGCTTCCCGTGACCCGCTGAAGGGTATTTTCTTCAACAACAGCAAGACCAAGATGGGCGGTATCACCGATGGTACATCGAACACCTTGATGTTCGGTGAAGTCACAGGTCTGTTCAACGATCCTTTGAAGGCTACTGGCCGTCAATGGTCGATTTCTTGGAACGCTGGTCCTCAATGGACCGAATGGCACCGAGCCGTTTACGGTTTCCAAAACCAAAAGCGTTGGCACATGTTCTCCAGTATGCACGCTGGTATGGTGAACTTCACTTTGGCTGACGGTTCGGTTCGTTTCATTCCAACAACCATCGATCCAACGATTTTGATCAATCTTTCGTCGATGGCTGAAGGCAACATCACCACTTGGGAAGAGTAATTATGAAGAAGTTGTTTGCTCTGTGTTTGCTAGGGACTTTTTGTTTCGTAGGATGCGGGTCGGAAACCAAGGTTACCGCACCTGATAAGTTCCTACCTCCTACTCAACCAGCTAGCGCTGGCTCGGGTGGCGGTGCAGGAGCCGATGGCGGAAGTGAAACATCGCCAAGCGTGGAACTGAAGCCTTAGTCGAATCGTCCTCAAAGGACATATACAGAATTCAAAGCCGGAGTTCAGGAAACTGGACTCCGGCTTTTTTCGTATTCTTAAAACACGGGGACGTTTTTTGAAACACAGAGCTCACAGAGAACACAAAGATAGGTTGCGTAGAGACTTCGTCCATACATCAGTCCGATCACGCCCAATCCATTCCCCCTCAATCTGTTCCATTCCAATCTGTGAACTCTGTGCCTCTGTATTTCCCCTCTCCGATCCCTCTCCACTCTGTGCTCTCTGTGAGCTCTGTGTTTCAAAAAAAGCTACTCCAAGTCCGACTGATCCGCCATCGCTCGCGTCCCGAGTGCTTGCCAAATCCGGATATCGATATTGTTGTTGATGGATTGCACAGAACCATCGAGTAGACAAGCATTAACGAGCCCGGTGTGCCAACTGCGTGAGGTTAGGCAAGCGTATGTAGGTCGCGAAGTGCTCGATCCTTCTTGCTGCGAGTTATAGTCTACGTTGTAGCGAACCCCGTTAAACGTGTATGGCACGATGGTGTTCGGCGTGAGGGTCACGGTAAAGCCGCTGTGGTGCGCGTGCCCATTGGTCCATTCACAGTGCCCCGTACCAGTCCCGTCCGGAAATAGACGGTCTTTCAGCCCCGAATCAGCAATCGCGGCGACTTCCGCGATCGTTCGGGGCATTTGAGTCGTCGAAGGCCCTGCGTTGCGTGTGTAGGCTTGCCAAGCATGAACTTCGCTCGCCCAAAGAGTTCGGCTAAGCCCATCGGAAATAGAAGACGTCCGAAAGTCCGCGTTCGGGTGGGTTGCACCGTCACCCCCACGGTTATTCACGGGGTCGTAGACGAACCATGTACCGAGATTAAAGCTGTAAGTTGTAGGGTAAAGCAGAAAAGCGACGGTACTCCCGGTCGCAGCCGTATCGCGTGGAATGGTAGCCTTCGGATCGGATGGACAGGCATACGTCGGAACCCGGTAGCCGCTGATGATCGGTTGTCGACTCCATGCAATGCTTAAGTCAACTTGGTTCGCCAAGTTGTTCTGTTCAAGGTGGGGTAGCAACCTTCCGTGGATCCCCCAAGAATTGTTCGAATTGATGCGGGGATTGATGCAAGCCGATGGGGGTATTCGTTTGACTGCAGCTTCGTAGTTCAGCATCGCCAACCCGATTTGCTTCAGGTTGTTCGAGCACTGCATGCGCCGTGCCGCTTCCCGAGCAGCTTGGACTGCCGGTAGGAGCAAACCGACGAGCAAGCCGATGATGGCGATTACAACCAACAGTTCAACCAGCGTAAATGCTCTACGGCGTAGACGAAAACAGGATGTGTTGAAGCAAGAATGCACGCAAGACATGGCAGACCTGGGAACAAAAACAATAAGTACACCTTCTGAAGACCTGTAGCCATAGTCCAGAGTTGGCTACGGACTTGTTGTTGGCTACGGGCTCATTGCTGGCTATGGGCTCATTGCTGGCTATGGGCTCATTTTCAGCAATCACACGATTAGCTAAGTGTGAGCACGCCGGTGTAGCGAGCAAGTCCTCGAACAAAAGTTAGACGACAGGCGGGTTCGAGGGAGTGTGAATTGTCCAGTACTGCTAAACATTGCCTGGCAAATAGCGAGAAATGCCTTGCTCCCCGCCATGCTACATGAGTTTTAATGCTGGTAGTACGGTGAGATCAGCCAATAAGCCAGAACACCTGTGACAGAAACGTAAAACCAAATTGGTAACGCAAATACCGCGATTTTGCGATGCAAATCGAACCTTCCGATAAGAGCGAACAACAGCGCTCGCAAGACAAGCGGCAGCACTACGAGGGACATGGCGATGTGCGAAAGCAGAATAAAGTAATAGACGTAACGAATCGCCCCTTCCCCCCCGAATCGAGTGGAAGGATTTGTAAGGTGGTAAGTGACATAACAGACCAAAAATGCGGCACCTAGAAAGAATGCCGTCAACATTGCGATTCTGTGAAGCTGGATATCGTGGGAGCGAATTGTGATCCAACCAACAACAAGAACCAGTGAAGTTAAAACATTGATCAACGCGATGACCTGCGGAAGCATTTTAGTCCACTCCCCGAGATCGAATTTGTAGGGGATTCCCAGCAAAAGGGCGACAACTACGGGGATCGCGAACGAGAGCGCGTTGACTACGTGCATCGCGTTTCGTTCGGAAGGAATGAATTTAGTCGAAGGCTGCTTTGCGGTGTTCATCGAAGGTGTTGTGGGTTCAAACGATTTGAATCAGGTAGTGATGACTATTGCGTAGAGGAATGCAACGCGCGTCGGATGTTTTCTTCGCAGACCGGGTGAATAATCCCTTTTTCGGTGATGATTGCCGTAATAAGTTCGGCGGGAGTGACATCGAAGGCGGGGTTGTAGACGTGTACGTTATCCGGTGCGGTTTGTTTCCCGAAGGCGTTGGTTATTTCCGTTGGCTTGCGTTGTTCTATCGGTATTTCGTGTCCGTCGATTAGCGATAGGTCGAAGGTACTGCTTGGGGCGGCTACAAAGAAGGGGAGGCTGTGATATTTTGCAGCGATGGCAAGGCCATAGGTTCCGATTTTGTTGGCTGTATCGCCCCTCGCGGTGATGCGATCGGCCCCGACAATCGCCGCCTGCGCACGCCCCTCACGCATGACTTGCGGTGCCATGGAATCGCAGATCAATGTACTAGGAACGCCATGCTGCTGAAGTTCCCACATCGTTAGCCGTGCACCTTGAAGTAGCGGGCGGGTCTCGTCGGCGAAAACGTGGATATTTTTGGATTGATAGTGAGCGGTAAGGATCGCGGCCAACGCGGTTCCAAATTCGGCCGTCGCCAGTCCGCCTGTATTGCAATGGGTAATAATCCCCCAATTCGGTTCAAAAAGAGAAGCACCATGCTCCCCGATAGCATGACACATCCGACGATCTTCGTCATGAATATTGCGAGCTTCACGAAGCAGCAGGTTACCAAGCTCGACGGCGGACGCTAGATTCGCGTTGCGTTCGATCAGACGCTTCATCCGGTCAAGGGCCCAAAAAAGGTTCACTGCCGTCGGCCGGCTTGTGGCTAGATAAGCGCAAGCCTCCTTTGCGCAGCGTGTCGCTTGCTCAATGGAAGCTTTCTCCCGCACCAACGGTTGCAAGGCAAGAACGACTCCATAAGCGGCGGCGATTCCGATCGCCGGAGCCCCGCGCACTCTCAAAGCAACGATCGCTTCATGCAACTGAGCTTCATCTGCGCACTGGATCATCTCGGTGCGATTTGGGAGCAACGTTTGATCGAGGAGCTCCAGAGTACCGAGGGCATCGCCGGACCAGCGGACGGAAACATAAGGGGTAGAAGGTGCAAAGTTCATTGGGTTGGTGTGGAATAGAGGTAGGCTAGGGTTAGGCTCGGCCGGAGGCTGCCCAAGAAGTTGCGCCGCAGCTTTTCTCCGCAAAGTTCCCTTCGCGGTTTCCAGCTTAATCAGTTACTTCGCAACTTCTAGGATTCCATTCATCACCATCCAGTGACCAGGAAATGTGCACAAGTAAGGATATTTACCTGGCTCCTCGGGAGCTTGGAAGTAAATGGAAAACTCCGCGCCGGGTTCGACGATATCGGTAAAGCAGATCACAGAATCGGAGTCGGGGACATACTGTTTAAGGAACGCATCCGGTGCGCCGATGAGTCGATTGGTCAGATCTCCAACTTTCTCAAGACTATCAGGGCGGATCAATGCCCAATTATGGGGTACGACATCAGGGTTTGAAAATCGCAATTTGATGGCTTCACCCGGTTTGACTTGGATTCGCTTGGTGGAGAACTGCAAGTTATCCAGTGCGGTGATCGATATCTCACGCGCCCCTTCCATTTTCTTTTGCCATGGATTCGGAATCTTCTTGGTAAGCCAATTGAGGTCTTTACTCATCGGATGAGGTAATTTTTTGTTGGATCGCACACTCGATAGCGCAGCGGATATGGAACTGGAGATTCCGCCACCTTCCCATGGGGTGTCCATGGCGTGGATCGTTGCGAAGAGCTCACACGGCTGAGCATTGCCGATGTTGAGCCAAAGGTGAAGCTGGCTGCAGAGTTGCAAGTCGGGGATCTCGATAAACATGCTTTGCCCGTTCTCCGAGACCTGAACGGATCGGATGGAGAGTACATCATGCCCCATGGCTCCATCGTGTAACACCGAGTACTCCCGCGATCCATATCCTGGCGTGTAACGGTAATTCCAGCACTGGGCGAATTGACGGGACAGGTCTTTAGCAATCTCGCGATTGATGGGGCTGGAGAAGTCGACTCGGATGCCGTTTTCATGAGGATGGAAACCGGTTGGCAGTACAGCTCCTTCACCGGTATAACGCAACCTTTGAAAGCAACCCGGTTGAGACGTATACGATCCCCAACCATGCATACCCGAGACGTAAATCCAACCATCCTGAGGTCGAACCCTCGCCCGGTGCGTTCCAGATAGGAAGTCGCCTGGCAATGGACTAAATGCTCCTTGCCATTGATCACCAACGCGATCGCGAAGCAAAAGATGCATCGTCCCGGTACCGAATGATGTGTGCACGATCTGTCCATCGAGTGGCCCGATCGACTTGCTGTGAACTTGAAGCTGTCCACCGCTGGAGTTATCGATCCCGCGCGGAAGGTAAACCAACGGAAGCTCGATAGACTGGTTTGGCTTTGGCCCCCGATAGCCGTAGAACGGTATGGGATTCACTTCAAAACGCTTTTCGGGTGAAGCGTCCGGATTCGGTCGAACAAGGCATATCATCGAAGTGGGTGTCCACTCTCCTTCAGAGCAAGGAACGGTCAGGGATCCATCGTCGAGGAGGCCAAGCCCATCTGGGTTTCGGAATCCGGTCGCGATGATGGTGGCTTGCTGCCCATCGGGGCTTATGCGAACAAGCCCTTCGTTGCCCGAAGCAAAATAAAAGTAGCCATCAGCATCTCGCTCCAGTCCGCACAGATAATCGTGCCCTGATGGGGAAGTAGTGAAGGCTTTCGAAAAACACTCATAGAAGTCGATCTCATCGTCACCATCAAGATCGTGCAGACGAGTGATTTGGTTTCTGCCAAGCGTGTAAATCTTGTCATCAGCGACGACCACTCCGAGCAAATGATGCAGCCCTCCTGCGATCCGTTTCCAGCTAGCCGTCTGAGTATCGAGACCACTGATCAACCACACGTCCCCTTGCATGGTCGCCAGCACCGCTCTACCGTCGCTAAGAAATCCGTGCGCGCCACCAGTTATCAATGTATTCCAAGGGTTTTCAGTAGGCAGCCCGATGGTATCGACCACGTATCCCGCGCCAGTGCCAAGTTCGATCGGGGCCGAAAAAGTTTGTGGCCATTGCGGCTTTCCACCTTGAAGTACATCCTTCTTGGGATGCTCAGTCGCAGGTAAGAGCGTCCGCTTCAATTTACCCTCGGAATCGAGCGTTAAAGAATCTAGGTAAAGAGTCCCATCGACATCCAAAGCGAATAGCACATCGCGACCCGAACGATACAAACCTTTGTATCGGATCGATTTCTTCTCAGGCAACAGTTCGGTAGCAGGACGCGCCCAAGCCTCCATGGGAAGTTTGTTTCCATCAATGCGAAAGCCATCGATGTAACCGTGTCGCACGTCGGTAAATCGAACGAATTTCCCCGTCCAAGCCGCTTCGTAATTCAGGGAATCGATGTTGTAACAAGCGAAGCTATCCTTGCGAAGCTCGATCGCCACGGCACGCGGAACTGCTTTCGCTTCACCCACAAGCACATTGCTTTGCATCGATCCGAGGTCGGCTTGGTTCCATTCATCACCCTTCCAAGTCTGTTCATTTTGGTTTCCCCAGTGTCCAAATTTGCCACCGTCCAAACCAGGAAATGGCTCAATCCAAAGTGGACGAGGTGACTTCGAAGCGAAGTGCACGGCTTGCTTGGCATAGAAATCGTAAAGCCGATCGCGGTTTACCGCTGCAGTGTGATTCGGATAGTTCTGTGGGTAAATCGGCGGATTCGTCCAAGGAAACTTCGAAGGTTCGTGGGTGTTTGCCGATCGGATTTGAGCTTCGATAAAAGCCATATCCATCGGTTCGGTGCCGAGACTTTTGAGGAAACGGATCAAGTCGACTTGTTGTCCAAGCGGTAGAGAGTCAAAGAGTCCGGCAGGCATCGGAGAGGCACTTGGAATGATCTGCTCGATGTCCTCACGCGGGATCGTTTTTTTGTTGCCAGTAGCCGGATCGATGAACACAACTGGGTTCGCATCGAGTGGCTTGGCCTGAGAAGATTCCAAGTACCCCGTGAAAACTTCACCCTCGGTAGTTTGAATCTTGAAAGATTGGAAAGCGGGTTCAACAGACCGGTTCGGCCAAAGAAGGCTTTCGGCAATTTGTTCGGTGGATCGGTTCTTACCGATCAAGCTAAGGTCAGGTCCGATGATTCCACCCGCCGATCCGATCTTGTGACAAGAAAAACAAGCGAGGTTAGGGCGGGTGAACACTTGCAACCCCCGGCCGGCATCGCCATGAAAGGTCGCTTCTCGAGCCAAAGTCTCGACTTGTTCTTGGGAGTAAGGGGTCTCAGGGGTCCCACCAGAATCGCCAGAAGCTTGAGCCTGTTGCTGGCCTTGCGCTCGGGCAGGTGCGTAGAATGTCAGGACCAAGTAGGCACAGGCAAGGGAAACGAAGGAGAGTCTTGCTAGCATTGAAAAAGTCCAACTTTAGAAAATCGGGTGAGTTATTGGATGGGGAGGGGATTGGGGGACGAAAAGGAAAGTAATCGGTGGGGTGTGGATAGACATTGTAATAGATTTTGGTGGTACGACATGCTCCTTGATTTCAAACGAGTAGGCAAGGTTCTGACGTGGGCTGCGGTGAGCCTAAGCGGAACAGCGATGCTTGCGGAGGGAAACGGCGTACTCTTTGGCCAGGAGACGACAGTTTCCCCGGGGCAAAAACCCAATAGTGAGTTGCTCAATCCCGACCCACCAAAAAGCGAAGTGAGTCGAGCGAGCGCCAAGGAGTTAGAAGAACTCAGTGGTTGGGTGCGTTGGGTATGTTTGATGAACATGCCAGAGGACATCGAAGACACGCGGCGATGGGGGCAACAGCGTCAGGTGATCGATGGGCTTGACGTAAAATTAGACGGATTGCGGGTGGATACCAAGCGGCGGTGGAAGATGGTCAATGACGGGACATGGTCCCGATACAAAATCGAGTTTGTCGAACCGCAGAAGCGATTGGGAGTCGAGATCCATAGATTCGACGTCGAACCAGGGGGTAAACGGTTTGTGACATCGGCTACGGTGGTCGCTCCATTGAAATTGTCGGGAAGAGTGAATCAATTCGCGAGAGATGTCCAGTTATTCAGCGTTTCGGCGAAAGCCGATGCGGTGGTTGCGATGCGAGTCGATTGCGAAGTAGACGTTCGCTTGATCCCCGTCGCTTTCCCGCCGGACGTTGAGTTTCGTCCGAAGATCAAAGACGCCTCGATTGAGTTAAGAGAGTTTCGTGTCCATGAGATCAGTCAGATTCATGGCGAGCCTGCGGAATGGATGGGCGATCGGATTCGCGAAGTACTCGACATAAAGCTCGAAGAGTATCGCGAGAAGCTAGTCGAGAAGATGAATCGATCGATTGAGAAGCAGCAGGAAAAATTGCGGATCTCCGCTTCGCAGTGGATGAGCGAGTAGGCATTAGGCATTAGGCATTAGGCTATGGGACCAACGCCTCTGTGACTCTGTGCCTCTGTGTTTCAAAAAGAGTTATACTGATCTCATCCGAACAACTTAGAAATCCTCTGTAAAACAGAAACGTCCCTCAATGAAATTCGTAACCTTCGTCGGCTGCTTAGCTTGTTTGATCATGACAACGGTGCTTGCCGACGAGTCACTTCAGACGCTATTCGACTTTACAAGCACCGATGCTGCGAAGGAATGGCAGGCGGTTAACGATGGCGTGATGGGCGGCGTATCTGACGGCAGGTTCAGAATCACAGAAGCGAAGTCGATGGAGTTCTTTGGCACGCTGTCGCTGGCAAACAATGGTGGCTTCGCATCAGTTCGAACAAAAGCGAAGCAACTTAGCTTAGAGGAAGGCGATACGTTAGTGACCACAGTCCGGGGTGATGGTCGAGAGTATATGCTTAATCTCTACCCAAACAAACAAAGGGTGGCTTACTCTTATCGCGCCAAATTGCCTACAGAAAAAGACGAATGGATCGAAGTTAGAATCCCACTCGACGCCTTCGAAGCGACTTCGTTCGGTCGAGTCGTTACGAACGCAGGTGCGGTCAAGCCAGCGGAAATCAGCGCATTGGGCTTCATGCTAGGGGACAAGAAAGCCGGTCCATTTAAATTGGAAATTGAATCGATCAAAGTTGAACGGAGGAAAAAGTAACTGGGCAGCTTAGATGCAAATTGTAAATTCCAGTAACTCAAACGTGGTCCGTCGCCACCAAAAACACGGGAGCAGTCAGCACCAAGAAACATGATCAGATCGTTGCTTTGCACACTAATACGATTCCTATCGATCCTATTGTTTTTGGATCAAGCTCTCGCAGAAGAAACCATCGTCCGTCCGGCGCCCCAGGCTGGGCCATTGGATAATCCGCTCAAGGGTTGGTGCCCTTACACGAACGCTGGAAAGATCCATCAACCATACTCGATGGTCTTTCAGTACATCTCATGGGCTGAGCTAGAACCATCCGAGAACGACTTCCGGTTTGATGCATGGGAGAAGACATGGAACGTCGAGGCGGCGACGGGGAAACATATCATCTTTCGAGTCTACGTTGACTATCCCACGAAACCCTCCGGCCTCCCAGACTGGCTGCGTAAAGCCGGGGTGAAAGAGACTGTTTACGAGGAGTATGGAGGTGGCAAATCTCCAGACTACAACGATCCTCGGATGGTTGAAGCCCTTGAGCGACTGATCGCGGCCTTGGGCAAGCGGTACAACAACAATCCTCGTATCGCTTTTATCCAGATGGGTTTACTCGGTTTTTGGGGAGAGTGGCACACCTACCCTCGGACGAATCTGTATGCTTCGCCTGAAACAGAACGTCGAGTGATAGATGCTTACCGCAAAGCGTTCCCAAACAAATGCCTCATGGCGCGTTATGCTCGAGACTACGCTGGCAAACAAGCTTGGCTAGGATTCCACGACGATATGTTTCCGCAAGACACCGACAACGGCAAAGACTGGAGTTTTCTCGCCGGAGTCCGTCGAGAAAACCGAGTTGAGAACTGGAAAAACGCAGTCGTCGGTGGTGAGATGGTCCCCGGCGAAGCTGCACGCTGGCTCGGGGAAGATTTCGAGACAACACGAAACATGCTTGAGCGCGCACACTTCTCGTGGATCGGTCCTTATTGCCCCGCATTGACCAAGCCCAAAGACGATAAGTTCATACTGCGCAGCGAGGAGCTTGTCCGTAAACTAGGTTACGAGTTTCAGATCGATGAAGTATCGCATCCTTCGAAAGCCAAGCCGAAGCGATTGGCGAA
>Ga0208225_1000059_pt1 | contig 28463 bp, 20 predicted proteins | sample LakMenEpi15Jun10_FD_150701 | JGI IMG/M metagenome (GOLD analysis project Ga0208225, IMG submission 150701) | Freshwater microbial communities from Lake Mendota, WI - 15JUN2010 deep hole epilimnion (SPAdes) | ecosystem: Environmental > Aquatic > Freshwater > Lake > Epilimnion/Euphotic zone ... | reverse complement strand
CTCCGCAGGGATCCCTTGGCCTAACAAATACTTCATGGCCGCATCCCCACGCTGCTGCGCCAATGCTAAGTTGGCTTGCATGTCCCCGGCCTGCGATGCATTCCCCTTGATAATTAAATAATACTGTGGCCAAGCTTGCAGCTTTTGAACCAGATCGTCAAGTGTTCGCTTGCTGGCTTCCGTCAACGTGGAGCTTCCTCGCAGAAACACCAACTCCGGTACACTCAACGTCCCAACGGTCACCAACCCGTCCCATTGCGCTTCGCTCAGCGATTGCAATCGCGACTCTTCTCGGATTCTCTCGTCGGCTAAGCCTGGATGAAAATTCTTGTTGAGCAAACTTTCGATTGGTCGATCGTAGAAATAACGCGTAAAGGCGTTGGCAGAGGTTGATTCTTCGATCGCTCCTGATTTGCTCAACACTCCTGAGATCCGGGCAAGCATGTCTTCGATGTGCACGACTGCTCCGGAACGCTTGCCGAAATGCGCAAGATTCTCTTGCGTGTTCTTCCACTGAATCCCAGCCACAAGCCGCTTGGCTTGCTCCTCGCTCAACTCTTGCTTAGTCTGCTTCGCATCTTCCAACAACAATTTCACCAAATCCGATTCCTCTCGGAATGAGTACAACGCGGTAAAGTACGCTTCCAAGATCGATTCGACTACCGGTCCGTTTTTCAGCAAGAAATCACGGCTGACGACCAGCGTATCGATGATGTATCCCGTGAACCTAGAGGAATCGACCAGCACGTGCAGTTGATCGTTCGAGAGCATCTGCGAAGCGTACGGCTCCCAAGTAACGTAGACTTCGTCGGTCTGAGGCGTTGCCGCTCGGTAACGCTCCATCAACGCTTCGGGGGATTGCAATGCGATAATGTTTTGCGAACCGACTTGATCAAGCCCGAAATCCTGCATGACCACGCGTGCCAGAGTTTCACTTGGAGAGTCCCCAACCAACACAAACCGAACGTTGTTTCGATTGAGCTGATCGATATCGGGGTACTTGCTTTTGTAAGCGAGCATCGCATCGGCACCACGAGTCTCGTCGACAATCGCGACGATTGTCGCTGCGGGGTATTCTTTATCCGCGAACTGTTTCAGAAGTGCATCGGCAGGAAAAGCAGCCAACTGCAATCCACCACTTTGCAAGTCCGTTGCGCGTTTGGAATAATTCGCACCATCATCGACCGTTTGAATCCTTATCCCACGATCCGCAAGCTGCTTGCGAAACTCTTCGCTTCGTATAACCGCATAGCCTGAAAAGTTATCTAAGCCAAGTTTCAGCTCATATCGGTAGCGACTCGTCCCTGATGTGGCGGCGAGGGTTTGGTCTGCTTTCGCCTTCGCATCCTTCTCCTTAAGACGCGCCTGCTCTTGATCCCGCTGCTCTCGCTTAGGAGCTATAACCAACTTCCAAGCGACCGCGCCAATGGCCAAAAGGATCAACCAAGTGATCGCGGCGAGGACGACCTTACCCTTCCAATGCGCTGAATCCGACACGGTTATTCCCGACGTTGAGGATGGTGAACATGAAGAAGCCCGACAAGAGGATCTTAGACATATAGTGTAGAGTCTCAAGGGATTTTACGTTACGCTCGACCATTTATTCCCAATCGAAAATCTCCGGAATCCATTCCATGGCATCCCTTGTCGCTTCGCTCCCCATCCTCCCGAAACGCCAGCCCGATTCCCACAAAGGTGACTTTGGTCACGCATTGCTAGTCGGCGGATCTATCCACATGCCCGGGGCAATTACACTCGCAACCCTCGCTGCACTTCGCAGCGGTGCGGGACTTACGACGCTCGCCGCCCCCCAATCAACACTTCAATTGGCCCTGCAAGCGAACCCTTGCGCGATGGGACTACCCCTTGAAACCACTCCCGATGGCTTCCTCGCTCTTCCTAACCTCAGCAAGATCCTTGCGAAATTCTCCCCAGGTTGCGTCTTGGCCATCGGCCCCGGCTTGGGGCGTGAACCAAGCCAAGACACGATAGCCATCGAACTATTTCGCCAATGGCCCGGCACCGCCGTATTCGATGCCGACGCTCTGAATGCACTGGCTGCGATGCATTCCCCGCTGATCACAAATTTCCCAAGAATACTTACACCTCATCCAGGCGAGTTCGCCAGGCTCACGAAGATCCCTACCTCGGATCCGGCTGGGCAACAGCAAGCAGCCATCGAGCTTGCGAAGTCACAAAACTTAGTGATTGTTCTTAAGTCGCATTCGACACTGGTCACCGATGGGGCACGCATCTATCGCAATTCGACCGGCAACCCAAGTCTTGCGGTCGGTGGATCTGGAGATTGCTTGACCGGCATCATCACCGCCTTGGTCTGCCAAGGCCTCAGCCCTTTCGACGCAGCCGTTTTGGGAGTCTACCTCCACGGATCGGCAGCCGACATCGCTCACGAACAGCTAGGAACCCCTAGCACACTCGGAACCGACTTGATCGATTCCCTTCCCGCCGCATTCCGCCACTACCGCAAACTCATCGACTCAAAAGACTCGTGCGATCCTCAAACGAAACGCAACCTCAAGAACGGCAACTAACAATCCAATAAAAACTGGTCGAGTTGACGAGGCTTGTCGGCTTAAAATTCCTCGCGGCGAATCTCAAACCGGGAATACTCTCCCGTAGCGGTACTCGCAAAACTGTCCAATGAATGGATCGCCCCCGGAGCAACTTCTCGCAGTCGACTCAGAAATCGATCGATCTCGTCGCGCTCCCCCTCAGCAACAATCTGCACTCGACCATCTTGAAGATTCTGCACGAACCCTTGCACTGCGAACTGCCTGGATAAATCGTGGACGGCATATCGCATCCCCACGCCTTGCACTCGCCCAGTAAGAAAACTTGTGACTCGCACCATTGTCGCCTACCGATGAAAGCTCCGGGGCTTGCACCCACACACAAGGAGGAGAGGCCGATCGAATCCCATCGCAAAATCTTTGAGGATTCGGCCCTATAAAACGCAAAATGCGGACTGGTAACAGCCCGCATTGATTCGCTTTTTGATTCGTAGAGACCTGAACCGGTTTCGATTCAGACTGACTTCAATTCAGGCTGGCTTGCATAGCTCTCGCCTGAATCTCTGTGAGGAACGACACGAAAAAGAAGTCTGCATCGGACTGGCGAAGAAGCCGAAGCTTCCTAGCCAACCATCGATGGCTACTTCTTCTTCTTCTTCTTGTCGTCTGCCTCGTCCTCCTTCTTGACCTTCTTCTTTTTCTTCAAGGAGATCTTCGGTACGCGTACCTTGGCCATCCCGAGTACAATGGACTCGTCGGTCCACTTGTCGAGATCTTGAAGGCGTTTGATCCGTTCAGCACGGGTCATGACATTCCGTGACTTGATCGCACCGGCTCGGACTTTGAGGCTCTTGTCTAACGTCATTTTCGTTCACAACCGCAGAAGGGTCACTACCACAGGGAAATATTTAAATTTGCCATCCGTCGAGAACCTAAAAGGCATCCCGGCAGGAATGGAAGGTGCAAAGCTTATCCACCGAATCGTTTCCTTTCAAGCCAACTTTTCGCTATATTTTCCAACCAAGTTGGATCAACGACCACTTTTACGGGTCTAATCCATGAGTCTCGCGACTCTACATACCCTTTTCCTCAGGTTTTTCCCGTGAAACCGATTATCTCAATCGAGCCGGTTTCCTTTATCGAGTCCTCCCGGATATGAAACCACATTCCAAGCTTTTCTGCCCCCGGCCCGGACTTTCGCGAGTCAGCATCCTTGCAAGCATCGCGATAATCGCCTTAATCGCCCTGTGGGCAACGACTTATGCCTGGGTCGAACGATCCGCAAGTCAGCTTATTTACGAGCAGAACAAGCCGCAAATTGCCTCCGATCGCCTCGAATCCTTCTCGCCGCTGATGCTCTCGCCAGCTAAATGGCAGTGGCTTCGCGCCGAAGCTTACCGCAAACTAGGGGACCGAAGTCGGGTTCAGAGGATCAGCGATGACCTCGCCGCGAAGGGTCTTCCGAATCTTCAAGCCAACAGTCCAATACTTCTGATGGAAGCCGCTGCGGGAATTCCCAGCCGCGTCAAAGACAACCTGGGTCCACTCCTAATCCTCTACAAAAACCACGAATCGGAAGTCCTCTCCGCTCTTGTTCAAGGCTTCATCAACCAAGGTGACCTATCCGGGGCCAGTCAAACCTTGCGACTTTGGTCCGAACTCTTCGATAACGATCCGAAAGCCGACTACTGGAAGGGAGTTCACGCGACAACAAGTTACGACCTCGATACGGCGATCCAAGCGTTCAAACGGTCGATCAGTCTTGCACCAGAAGAAATCCCATCCCACCAAGAACTGGCCGAAGTCTACTTGGAAAAAGCGATGTTCGAGGAAGCTCGCAGTGAATTCGAATGGCTCGCAAAGCGGAAACCTGATGCTCCTGACGTCATCACTGGACTAGCGAGATCCCTGCTAAACCTCGGCTACCCCGACTTGGCTTCTGAGCAACTTCAAAAACTTCCCGATGTTTCGAAGTTACCAAGCCCCGAACTCGCCCTCGTCTGCGAGACGAACTTGGAAGCGGACAAAGCCGAAGTCGCCAGCGAGCAAGCCGCTATCCTGTTGCAACGCTGGCCCAATGCCCTTCCCTACTTACAGCTTCAAGCCCGATGTTTTGCAAAACTCGGGAAGACCGCCGAGAGCGAAGCATTGTTTGCTAAAGCAGCCGAGAGCCAAAATCGTCGTCCACAAGTCGACCGCATGATCGAACAACTTGCGACTGATTCCGGCAATCAAGAGATACGACGCGACATGGGGGAACTGATGATGAACTTCCTCGACCCACCCGGCGGCGTTGGCTATCTGCAAATCGCTTCGCGTGCCAATCCGTTCGACTTGAAAACCCAAGACATGCTTGCGACATACTACCAACGGGAAGGGAACGAATCCTTAGCCGACAATCACCGCAAAGCTATTCGCAGAATTCAACAAGCCATGATCGATGCTGCAGAACTAGAGGAAGCTCAGTTGCAAGAAAGCCAAATACAATCTGGCCAGATACCCGCACCGAATTCACCTGCATCCACCCCAGCCGCAGGAAACTAGTCGATGCCTACTTTCAAACGCAGGCACCACTCCACTTCGCTCGGCTTGCTATATCCACTCCCCCTGCGCCTGTCACTCCTTTGCCTACTTTTCGCACTCAACCTTGCTTGCACACCGAAGCAAGGAGCGAATCCCAATCAATCATCGGAAGGAAAAGAATCCCCAACAGTATCCGCGAAGGCATCAACTCCTTCCGATCTCGCTGCGAGCGCGAAGCCCAAGACCACGAAATCCAATACCGCAATACCCAACACCGCAACACTCAACACCATCGAATACTCCACCCATAGCGTCGATGTGGGGATCGACTTCAAATATCAAAATGGCGAAGCCGCTTGGCTCGCAGCGATGATCGAGTCCAATGGAGGTGGCATCGGTTGGATCGACTACGATCGCGATGGGCGTTGGGACATGTTCGTTCCCGGCGGTGGATTGCTTACCTCCGAGAAGCAACCGGTAATGGTCTCCAATGGGATGTTTCGTCAGAACACTTCCCAAACCTTTGATGCCACCGCAGTCCCATCGCTTACTTCAACGGGAGTGTGCTACTCGTTTGGCGCTGCCGTTGCGGACTACGACGCCGATGGCTTTCCTGACATCTTTATCACCGGGTACGGCGGACAACAGTTGCTTCACAACCTTGGCGATGGGACGTTTGAAGATGCCACGGCCAAGGCTGGGTTCAAGCACCGGGGATGGAGCTCCTCGGCTGCTTGGTTCGACATTGAAAACGATGGTGACCTCGATCTCTACATCGCACATTACGGAATCTGGTCCCCAGAAACCGACAAGCGTTGTTTCAACGGCGAAGGCCAAGTCGATCGCTGTGCACCAGCAGACTACGTCGGCGAATCCGACGAGCTATGGATCAACCAAGGGAACGGAGCCTTTCTCGATCAATCCGAGTACCTCCAGCAATTCTCCTATCGAGGCATCGGCGCGGTCGCTTGCGATTTCGACCTTGACGGCGATACCGACATCTACGTCGCCAACGACGAAGATCCGAATACGCTTTTCGATAATCTCGGAAACGGCCAACTCAAAGAGATCGGTGCGCAGTCAGGGACCAGCCTCGGATCGCGCGCGATCGTCGATGGTTCAATGGGCCTCGCCGTCGGGGACTTCGACGGCAACCATCGCCCCGACATCCTGGTTACCAACTACCAAAACGAATACTGCGAACTCTATTTGAATCAAGGCAAACAGTACTTTACCCTCGGCACCCGTTCCGCCGGTTTGATGGCTTTGGGCCAAGCTGTCGTGGGCTGGGGAACTTCCTTCGCAGACGTGGACCTCGACGGGGACGAAGACTTGCTCGTAATCGCCGGGCATACCAGCCGTAAACCGATCAAGAGCAGCAATCTTCAAAAGCCTTATTTACTCGAAAATCGCGATCGCAAACGCCTCGCCTCTATCGGTGAATCCACCGGAGAGTTCTTTCGCCAAGTCCATGCAGGGCGAGGGATGGCGATTGCAGATTACGACAACGACGGGGACATCGATTTTGCCGTAAGCAAACTCGAACAACCCGTCGAACTGCTTCGCAACGACCAAGCTTCGAATGCCCCTAAGGGAAACTACCTCTTGATCGACCTCGTCGGCAAAGAGGCAAACCGCGATGCAATCGGAGCATGGGTTGAACTAGAAACGAACACAGAAAAACAAGTCCGACATCGCACTGCCGGTGGTTCGTATGCTTCGACTCACGCATCCACGTTGCACTTTGGACTAGGACGCAGTGAATTACAGGTAGTTAAAGGCGCGCAGAGTGTTCAAGGACAACGCAATTCCACCGAACCGATCAAGCGGATCACGATCCACTGGCCAGGTGGTAAAACCGAATCCTTAACAGATGTCTTGCCCAACCAACGACTGCTCGTGATAGAATCAAGCAATTGATCTTTTCACCACCCGTTTCTCAGATCACCCCGTTTCTCAGATTCCGACTTTTCGATCGCATTATTTTTCTATGGTTGATAAAGCTTCCAATCCGTTGCCGACTCAAGACGTACCAGCGGCATCCTATCCTTTCTTCTCGCAACTTGCTCGCATCATCAACTCGGGCCAATCGCGGGCCATCGTTGTCTCGGGGAATATTTATGACCTGTACTATGACGGTAAAGAATATGTACCGCTGATCAGGTTCCTTCAGAACAAAACCAAAGTGCCCGGCTTGATTCAAGTCGTCTACGAGCTCAATGGTCCGGTACGTATCGCTGATGATGACCGTGCGAAGCTACGGGAAGCTTGGGCCGCGTGGAAGAACGGCGTTAGTGTCGATGTGATTCCCACACGCGAGGTGCTTCAAGACGGAAGCAAATTCGAGCTAAGGCGCAAGGAGTTCGATCAATACCTTCGAGATGCGATCGGGAATTCGACTCAGGCGCTTGAGTTCATGCGTCAGTTGACGATCTGCTCAAGGACTTGCTTGAATGAGAATTTGCTGATCATCATCGAAGGTGGAGACATCCTTTTACCAGCGGGTGATGGCGACGTGTCGAAGATGAACGACGCGCAGCTTCGACGGATCACCATCGTCACCGATTGGTTTGGCGATCCGGCATTCTTCAACGGAAAAGACAACGTTGTCATTCTGGCTGAATCGCGCAGTATCATTCATCCGCGCGTTTCAAGGCTTCCGCAACTTCTCTCAGTCGAAGTCCCTTCGCCGGATATCGGGTCACGCAAGCACTATGCGCAATGGCACGCTGCACAAAGTGGTAATCGAGCAATCAGCGATCAAATCGATATGGTTGCCGATGCAACCGCTGGCCTTTCACTGCACGCCATGCGTCAGCTTCTTCTAGCTTCTGACTACTCCAAAGAGCCCATCCAACGCCAAGACACGACCCTTCAAGTCGAGCAATTCATCCAATCGCAACTCGGTGAAGATGTCATCGAGTTCAAGAAGCCTGTTCAGACGCTCAAAGATGTCATCGGGTTCACAAAACTGAAACAGTTCTTGACCGATTACATGATCCCCCGGATGAAACTTCCAGATGACCGCGCACTTCCAGGTGCGGCTATTGCTGGGCCGATCGGGGGAGGCAAGACGTTTATCTTCGAAGCTGTCGCGGCGGAACTCGACATCCCAGTATTGGTCTTGAAGAACATTCGAAGCCAATGGTTCGGTCAAACCGACGTGATCTTCGAACGCCTGCGCCGTGTTCTCGAAGCCCTCGAGAAGGTGGTCATCTTTGTCGATGAAGCCGACACACAATTCGGAAGTGTAGGCGAAGGTGCGCACGAGACAGAACGTCGACTCACCGGTAAGATTCAAGGGATGATGAGCGATCCGAAACTGCGAGGCCGAGTCATTTGGTTGCTCATGACCGCCCGGATCCACCTTCTCTCTCCCGACATCCGCCGCCCTGGTCGTGTCGGCGATTTGATCATCCCCATCCTCGACCCGATCGAAGAAGACCGAATCGCATTTATCCGCTGGATGCTCGGCCCGACGAAACTCGCTACCGATGAACTTGTCGCTTGGCTCGACAAAGAAGGGCTCGAAGAAGATTTTTCCTCGGCGGGATATGCGGCTTTGCGAAGTCAATTCAAAGCCATACCGCCGAAGGATGCCGACGAGCTCAAAGCCATCGTCCATGATTTTCTTCAGCCCGCTATCAAACAGACACGCAGATATCAGACTCTCCAAGCGCTGGTTAACTGCACCCGACGATCCTTGTTGCCCGATCCGAATATTTCCGAAGAAGATCGCGCCCAGATGGAAGCAGAAATCCGCCTACTAGAATCAATGGGGATTCGTTAGGCACCGCATTACCCTCGTCCTTCCTACAAATCCTTTTTCCGTAGGACTTTTCAATTTATGAAAACGCTCCAGTCACAATTCAACGTCCTCCCTTGCAAATCAAGTTACTCGTGGATCCTTCCGTGGTTCGCAAGCTTGCTGGTTATGCAATTTGCTCTGATCGCCAATGCTCAAGAACCCTTCTCGCAACTTGTTGGACCGGTTCAAGTCGGCAATGTCGAGTCCGGGCCCAATAAAGCGAGCAAGACCGTTCAAGTTCCGTATATCCTCTGGGGCGGAGATATCGCGACCTTCGTCGCCAATGGCGATCTGAAGACTCAGTCCGGGTCTCTCTACCAAAAAGCCGGACTCGATATGCAACTTGTACCCGGCGATGACTTCGTCGGCCAAGTCAAAAACTACATTTCAGGAAAGTCCCCCATGTTGCGTGGCACCATGCACATGATAGGACTTGCCGGAGAAGTCCTCGGAGCCGATCCTCGGACCAAGCCCGTGATTATTCTTCAGCTTTCCTGGAGTGCGGGAGATCACATCGTTGGCAAAAAGGAAATCCGATCGCTCAACGACCTTAAAGGAAAGAAGATCGCTTGCCAACAAGGTGGGCCACACGTCGGACTCCTTTATGACTCGTTGTCGGCGGCAGGTTTGAATCGCGAAGATGTCGAAATCGTCTGGACCAAAGATATCACTGGTCCCGATGGTCCGGCTACCGCGTTCCGCAATGATTCGTCCATCGATGCTTGTTGCGTTGTGACCCCAGATATGATCGGCCTGACGAGTGGCTTAGAAGCTAGCGGTACGGGAGCCGAAGGAACGGTTGCGGGTGCTCACGTTGTCAATAGCACCGTACAAATGAGTCGCTCGATCGCGGACGTCTACGCCGTGCGACGCGACTGGTACGACGCGAACAAAGATTGGGTACAAAAATTTGTTGCCGGACATCTGAAAGCGACAGAATCGCTCGTTGCCATGCGAAAAGGATTTACTGACTCCGGTAAACTCACCAAAGAATACGAGCAGATCCTCAGCACCTCTCAACGGATCTTCGGCAAAGAAGTCCTGCCGACTTTGGAAGGGGATGTACATGGTTTATTGCTCGACTGCGGGTTCGTCGGGCTCCCTGGCCAAATCGCTTTCTTCAAGCAAAAGTCCAACGCAAGTGGTTTCGACGAAGTCATGACCCGCTCGATCAACCTTGCCACCCAATGGAAGTATGCCAAGTCACGCGCTGGATTTGAGCCAAACGATTTCGATTATAAGAAGATTGCGGAACTAGGCGAAGTCGAATACGTCGAACCCACGAATGTAGAGCGATTTAATCCCAATGCAGAATCGACCGATATGTTCATGGGTGAGAACCTCGATGCAAACACCATCGTCAGCTTCTCGATCAACTTCGAACCAAACGAACAGAACTTCTCCGCCGACCGCTATGGAGCTGAGTTTCTCAGGGCGCTTAAACAAGCGAGTCAGTTTGGGAATGCAGCTGTAGTGATTCGCGGTCACGCCGACCCTACGAAAACGCTTGTAGATCTCATCAAAGCCGGGACCACCAAAGGGATCATCCAGCAGAATGGCACCGCAGGGAACTACCGCTACTTCATGAACGGAAAGCCTCTCGATCTGAACCGCACCAAAGAAGTGGTCGACTTGATCAAAAACGGAGCGTTCGGGGGCGGGGCTGTCGACCCAGCAGTGACCATGCAAGCCGCATTGACCCTTTCGCAGTCCCGAGCCGAAGCGGTAAAGAAGTCCCTTGAGAAATTCGCAAAGGACTCCGGTATCACTGTCGACTTGTCGCAAATTGTTCCTGTGGGAGCAGGCATTATGGAGCCTGTGATTCCCAAGCCCAAGAATATCGACGAAGCTAAAGAAAACATGCGTGTCGAATTCCGAATTGTCAAAGTCAATCCGGAAGCACTTACCCCGACCGACTTCAACTTCTAACTTTTCCACGAAGTAAGGGGCACCACGTCCGATGCACTGCAATCGAGCTTATCCAACACCGACCACGCACCCGACTCCGCTGTTCGCAAAAAGCATTTATTCGCATTCAGCGATAAACGCATTTCGCCTCTCCCGTCGCATTGCATTGCTCACTGTATCCTGTGTAGCTATCAGTGCGATTGGTTCGCTGGGCGGGATGACACTTGCCCAGGACGGCAGATCTGCGACAGATTCAGCAGCAGGAAACGCTGTCGCGGCAAACTCTGCTGCAGGGCAAAGCAGCGGCCCAAGCATCAATCGGGCGGCTTCGCACTCCGATAACGTCATCATCATTCTCGATGACTCGGGATCGATGCGCGAACGCATGCCACGCGATCGTGGGACCCGAATGGATGCGGCCAAAGCCGCACTTGAGCAAGTCATCGGCCAAATCGATCCGAAGACCAACGTTGGGATTTTATTGCTCAACGGCGCAAGACAGTATAAAAATTGGTTGGTTCCATTTGAAACCCTTAATAAAGACAATGCCATACAAAGGATCAGAGCATTGCAACCGGGGGGCGGAACCCCGCTTGGCGAGGCTATGCGAGTCGGTGCCAACACGTTGCTTGATCTTCGCTCAAAGAATTTTTACGGCACGTATCGGTTGGTAGTCGTAACCGATGGCGAAGCGTCCGATCCGCAGTTGCTTGCTCAGTTCCTACCAGACATTCTCTCACGAGGGTTGCTGGTCGATGCGATCGGAGTCGACATGAAATCCGACCATTCGCTGGCAACCAAGGTCCATAGTTATCGTCGCGCGAACGATTTACAATCCCTTTCGAATGCCATTCAAGAGATCTTGGCCGAGCAGCCACAACAAGACCAAGCTGGCAGCGATGCTGATTTCGCACTGCTTGAAGCTCTTGGGGATGTGGATGTCAGCGAAGTCCTTACAGCATTGGCAAAACCCAACAATGGGCCGATTACAGGGATTCCTTCTCATCGAGCAGATGTACCAAGCAACGGTGGGTCGGGATCAAGCGGATGGGTATCGATGCAACCTCAAGCGAGCCCTAGCGCAGCCCCGAGTCAAGGTTCATCGCAGACGACGAGAGTCCCAAGCTTTACAGGATGGATCGTGCAAGTCGTCGGAACAATTTGCAGTTGTTTCGTACCCCTGATCCTGATCTTGATCTTCCTATTCGCCATCCTGAACTCTAAGAACTCAGGCCGTTCTGGGGGTAAGTAGCCAACGGCGAGGAAGCGAACAACCGCGACTATCGATTCCTCATGCGTGCTTGCAACTCGTTTCGTCGCTCAGATAGGAAACTCGCAGGGAGCGAAAACAATTCGCTATCAGAGGAAACCGGTTCGCCGAGCAAGTTCTCAAGGACTTGAATCTCACCAGCCAGTTTGCCAACCTCAAACCCTTCGATCTTCCCTTCGATCTTCCCTTCGATCTTCCCTTCGGTCTTGCCTTCAAGCTTCCCTTCTCGCCATCCTTCCTCCCGTCCCTGCTCCCGGCCTTCCTGTAGCCCTTCCTCCCGGCCCTCATTCAATGCGCCACTTAACGCCCATTCGTAATCCCTTAAAGCTTTCTCTCGCTGGTCGTACATCTGTTTATCCTCCGTTTTCGAAGCTATCATCTCCAAGATATCTATCGCTCTGCAGAAAGCTTCTCCAGGAAGCAGTGCACGTAGTTCCTCGGCCGAGTGGTCCTGGGAATACAGCATCAAATACACCCAACGCTCAAGTGCAGTACACGTACCCAAGTCCTCTTGTTTCAAATTATACTTGGCTAGCTCAATAATGTGAATCTCGAGCGAATCAGAAAGCTCCATACCCGAGTCGCAATCGTTCATGCGAAAGACTCGCTGTCCAGTTCGACTCTCTGGAAACATTTCCTGCCTAAGGAAACAAATCGAAATAGCAGGCTTCGCGCTTTCATACGGATTGCCAGCCTTCAACTGGTCGACGAACATACTGCAAGCATAATAGAGCAATCGCGTACGAAGTCCTATTCGATTATCGACTTGCATTTCAATATTGAATACCCGACCAGATGAATCCCTGCATCGCACATCGAGAATGATAGCTTTTTGATCCTCGAATTCCTTGTTGTTAAAGGGATTAATGACTTGAACGGAAACGATGGGGTCGCTCAGATCCAGGACCGCATTGAGCAGTCCGAGCAATGGGCGTTGATCGTGTTCGCAAGCGAAGATACGTTTGAACACATAGTCCACGATGGTTCGAATTCCCAAAATCATCCGTAACATCCCAATTAGAAGTAATCCGTAGAAGTAATCCAAACAAAGCCCCCCGGCAGTTGCTTTGAATCTACCGAGCTAATGCAATTTCGATGTGATTTTGGCACGAAAAAAATTTTGCGAGCCCCGTTACACCCGTCATGCCGCTGACGCTTCTCGCGAGGATTTCACAGAGTAACAAAGCCCACCTTTGGGGGTGTGGATGGCCTACCAACCACGATATACTTGAAGTATCCAATCGGGGTGATTCGATCCCAACCACCCTCACCTTCAAGCTAATTCAAACCAAAGGACATTGGGAACATGGCAAATCCTAACGATGACTTCGCACGCAACTCGGGCGATTCCCAGGAGAACATGCCCGCCCTGCGCGCTCGTGTCCCTGATAACGTGGCTCGCGGTGAGATCAGCACAGGGGTAATCGTTGTCACCGGCGGGACTGAATTCCTTCTGGACTTTGTGCGAAACCTACCTCGCCCAAGTGCCGTGGTTGCTCGTGTGGTGATGCCCCACACCGTTATGCCCCAATTCATCGACGCTTTAGCGAAGAACGTCGAACTTTACCGTCAGCGATACGGTGAACTTCCTGGATCCCCAGCGAATCCCCAGCCAGCAAACAGCCTGCCTTCGAACTCCATGCCGGGTACTACAAACCCAGCTCCGAGCAGTTCCCAGCAACATCCCAACGCCAGCGACTTGCACAGCCAAGTCCTGCATGCAGGCTCGAACATGCCCGATCCAATGCAACCGAATCCAACTGCCAATCCTGGTGCAGGTTCAAGCGATTCACATCCATCGCCAAACCAACCTGCCAGCAACCCACAAGCCGGTGCACCGATCCCACCTCCAAAGAAACAATCGCCCCAAGAAATCTATGACGAGCTTAAACTGCGCGATGAGATCCTCAGTGGTTCCTACGCCAACGCAGTGATGATTGGACATGGTCCCTACGAATTCAGCTTCGATTTCATCACGAACTTCTATCCTCAGTCGGCTGTCTCCTGCCGTGTCTACCTCGCCTGCGGACACATCCCCCGTATGCTTGACTCCCTAAAACAATCCTGGGAGCAACTCCGCCCACGACTCGGATATCCACCACCTCCCGGATTCCCTCAATAGTCATTTCGATTACAAGAGCTCGCGCCTTTTCACTGTGCACGAGTAAGGCATTGCACAACCGATTCCAATCAATCTCTAGCTACTATAATTCCTGAAGAACCAAAAAACAGAATCGATGAACGAGCCTGGATCTAGCGACGTGTTTCTTCCTCCTACTGGATTTCAACCTGACTCAAGGCCGTTTATCCTTGCGAGTTCTTCCCCCCGCCGCAACGAACTGATGAGAGCCTTCGGCTATCGCTATGAAGTCATCGAGCCAGATCCTTTGGCGGAGTGCGGCGTTTGCTCAAGAGAAACACCACCGGAACTCGTCGCTCGATTAGCCTACCAAAAAGCAGCCGATGTCATCCAAAAAATCGACATCGATCAACGCATCGTCATCGCTTGCGACACCGTCGCTGAACATCGCGGCTTAGTACTAGGAAAACCCAACGATGTCGACCACGCCCGCGCGATGCTGATGCGTTTGCGAGGCCAAGAGCACCGCGTCTACTCGGGGTTGTGTCTATGGAGTCGCGCGACAGCCAAACGCTGCGTTCGAGTCGACTGCTCAATCCTTGTACTTAAGAACTTCAGCGACGCCGAACTTGATCAATACCTCGAAAGCGATCTTTGGATCGGAAAAGCCGGCTCGCTCGGCTTCCAAGACGGCCCCCCTTGGCTCACACTCGTAAGCGGTTCTGCAACAAACGTCGTAGGCCTACCCATGGAGCTTCTACACGAAATGCTCCAGCAGTTCTAATCGCCCAGTTAACTTGCCCAGTTATATTACTCGGTTATCTTACTCGGGTATCTTGCTCAGCCACCACTCTTGGCCAACTTGGCTTGAGCCATCAACTTTCGCTTATTCCCAACTATCCGGATCACTTCATCGGTAAGCACCGCTGCCATCAGCGCGATGGCAACAATGATAAACTCCCAACTCTTCGGAATGCTCAACGCCGCGATCGACAAAAACAACGACCGCATCACCGCCGTACCGAACACCACCCCAACAATCGATCCAGAACCACCTCGCAAGGAACATCCACCGATCACCGCCGCAGCCACCGCATACATCTCGTAAATGCTGCCCGTCTGAGAAGGCTCGATCGTGTTGAAGTCAAACACGAGAAGAATCCCGGTAAGCCCCGCTAGCAGCGAACAAATCACATACGTGGAAATGATGATTTTATCGGTCGCAATCCCGCTGAATTTTGCGGCTTGAACATTGTTCCCCAACGCCATCAAATACCGGCCAAAGACCGATCGATTGATTGCAATCCACAAAGCCAAAGCCACGATCGCAAGAAGAACAGCGGTGGTTGGAATTTCAATCCAAGAAAACAACGGAACACTTTGCGTCGCACCATTGGCGTCCAAAATCGCTTCGTTCTTCTTCCCATCCCACAAAACCGAATGCCACCTGCCTTGACTTACGTAAGGCAAAAACGGGACAGGAAGCTTAAACGAGACACCGTTGATCCACTCTTTAATCGTTACCAGCGTACTGCCAAGTCCCTTGGACTGCTCCCCCGCAAGCACCCGCGCGATTCCACGATAGGCCAGCAATCCGCACATCGTGACGACAAACGGCTGCAACCCAACTTTGGTGACCAAATACCCGTGAAACAATCCTAACAGTGCTGAACCTAGCAGCACCAACGGTATGACAAGCCAAATCGGTCGATGCTGAAACTGGAACCATTGAACTTCCGCGTCGACTGGAAAGTTCGCATTCGGCTCACGCAAAATGACCGATAACCCTTCAGCCCCCTTTTCTACCGAAACGACACTCCCCTGCACCGGCTGGCCGAATGAATTGACGAACCGCAATTGATCATCGGTGCGTATCGTCCAATCCGATGTACCCAAAGTCACCTTCGGTAACTGATTGTTTTTCATCGGTACCTTCTCAACCTTGAGCACCTTTGTCTTCTGCTGGGAATCCACATGCTGTTGATTGAGCAACATCAGCATGCAAACACCTGCGAGAGCGATGACCGATCCGATCGACAAGTCGATGCCACCGGTCATGATCACCAGCGCCATTCCCAACGAAATGAACCCGAACAGACTCGTCCACCGAATGATCGACTTGACGTTCTCATCCGATAGGAAGGAGGGATTCAGCCAACCGGTCACGAGCAAAATTGCCAGCAACAATAACACAACGCCAATGCTTTTGATTTGCATGTTCCAGAATCACTTTAGTGAACTACTGCGGTAGCTTCGGTGCGTCCGAAAGCCAATTGCATGATACTCTGCTCGGTCATCTGTTCGCGAGCCAACTCACCCTTTACTCGCCCTTCGTGCATCACGTACGTACGATCCGCCATCCCAAGGATCTCTTCCATCTCACTCGACACGAACAAGATCGCCGTACCGCGCTGAGCCAACTGCTCCATCAAACCGTAAATCTCTTGCTTGGCTCCAATATCGACTCCCCGCGTCGGCTCATCCAATAACAGAACCTTGGGATTCCTCATAATCCATTTGCCAAAAACAATCTTCTGCTGATTTCCTCCCGATAGGAACGCAGAAACTTGATTCAAGTGAGGTGTCTTTATCCGCAATGCACTTACTTGTTCCTGCCCAGCTTTCTGCTCCGCCGCACGCGAAAGTATCCCGTAGCGACTTACGTTCTCCATCGAAGCGAGAGTCAAGTTATCGCCAACGCTCATGGAAGTTACTAAACCCGTGTGACGACGGTCTTCGGGGACCAACGCCAAACCAGAAGCGATCGAGGTTCGGATTTTCCCGGATGGAATTGCTACCCCATCGACTTCAATCTTTCCACCTAAGACAGGTCGCATTCCCATGATCGATTCAAGCACTTCAGTGCGCCCCGCACCGACCAATCCAGCCATGCCGACAATCTCACCAGCACGCACTTCAATGTTTACAGGATGCTCGGCTCGACCGAATACACGAACGTCCTTAAGCCGCAATCGAACCTCGCCGGGCTCTTTAGGTACGTGCGGAAAATATCGATTCAGCTCACGACCAACCATCGCATGCACCATGCGATCATGCGTGATTTCATGCTTTTGCAACGTAGCAGCGTTCTGCCCGTCACGAAGCACCTCTACGCGGTCGGACAATTCAGCAACTTCGGCTAACCGGTGGGAAATGTACACGATCGATACCCCCTCCGATTTCAATTGCCGTATCAACTGAAAAAGTTTCTCCGACTCATGCGCTGAGAGACTGCTCGTCGGCTCATCCATGATGATCATGTTCGCATCCGTCGAAAGCGACTTGGCAATCTCAACCATCTGACGCTGCGCGATGGAAAGCTTCTGCAACGATGTGCTCGATGGGATATCAAGCCCAACACGTTTCAGAAATTCGTCAGCTCGCTGCCGCATTTGCCGCGATTGAATCATCCCCCAACGCGTCGGCTCTCGCCCAAGAAAAATATTCTCAGCTACGGTTAAGTTGTCCGCGAGATTCAACTCTTGGTGAATAAGCGAAATCCCAGCCGAGATAGCTTCACTCGGATTCGCAAAACGAACCTGGCTACCCTTCCACCACAACTCGCCTGAATCTTGCCCCTGAACCCCCGCAAGGATCTTCATCAAGGTGCTCTTACCGGCGCCGTTCTCACCGATGACGCTCAAGACTTCGCCGGGCTCAACGTGCAGACTCACTCCCCGAAGTGCTTTGACTCCGGGGAATGACTTGGTGACATTTTCAACTCTCAGAATGCTTTCCATCAGTTTGCTGCAGTTTCAAAGCCTGGTGGCAATGGCTTGTCAGCCAATTCATCAATCACACCGCGAGATCGCTCTTGTGCATTGAGCACTTCAAGCTTCCCGACGAATATCATTACCTTGCCACCTTCAGGAATCGCTTGTTTGACAAGCTTCCCTGCGGCTCTGCCCGCCAAGTAGTTGCTTGTCCCTAGATAAAACTTCCGATTCGACTTCGGTGCGTCGGAATCTTGGCAAACCACGGCCATCTTTTCTGCTGCCATGTTCAACATGTCGACTTGATTCTCAGGATTAATCGGGGAAATCGCCAATCCATCAAACCCGTTGTTGACCGCTTGCTCAAGAGCTTGCTTCTGCTCGTCGACCGTTCCTTGGCTTGGGAAAGTCACGGCAGTTTTTGTATTGAAGACACCATCGGCCTTCTCGCAACCCTTTTGTGCCAAAACCCAGAACAAGTCAACACTGTTGGTGATAAACGCCAACTTGGTTCCCTTCGATGTGTCATACGACTCGGAATCCGACTTGGGAATCGGTCCGTTCCCATCGCGAATCGCTTGCACTCCCGCATTGAACTCTTGAATGTTGTCAGCGGTTACCACCGAGTGAGGTACGTAGATCATCTTGCTCTCAGGAACCTTGACTTCTTGGTTGCGAGCCATCGCTGCCAAGTACTCAACGCTCTTGAAACCAAACAAATAGGGTTGCTGGGCAATCGTGCCGATAATCTTCCCATCGGCGATTCCAGCGAGGGTCGCTGGGTGCTCGTCAAAACCAACAATCTTGACTTTACCCGCTAATGAGCGTGCTTCCAACGCCGATAGAATCGCCGGGGGATTGTACGCCCACAATCCAACCATGCAGTTCACATCCGGATTGGACACCAAAGCCGACTCAGCGTTGCTCTTGGCAATCGCGTCGTCCTTGTTGTCGGTCATAATGTTCAATACTTCATACTTGCCAACCTTGGCCGGCATCGAATATCCCACCCCAGGAATCACCGCTCCGGCACTCGCCGAAACCACAGGTGCGGCTTGCTTGTCTTCAAACCCACCCGGTGCTCCATCTGCTGAACTAGGTACCTTCGCCGGCGGCTTCGATCCACTGTCACATCCAGCAAACGGCATCGCAACGCCCGCAAACAATGCCAAAGCAATCCCGGCCCGCTTCTTGTTCAAGATAGCCCGATCGGTTTTCCTAGAGTCTTTCACTACTGCTGTTTTCATTTGAGGTACCTGCCGGATGATAGAAAGGAAAAACGTAAACGATTCAACGGTCAAAGCCATGGTGTTTGTGTAACCACTGTGTTTGTATTTCTGACCGTGTTCGAATCTCCAACCGGGTTGGAATTCACAGATTCTAAGTGGAACAGCCACCCACGCAACATCGGCCAACGGAAAAACACCCCGCGAAACCAGATTTGTGGCGTGAAAGTGCTCCTTATAAATTACCAAGCCGAATAAGTTTCCGGGTATTACCCCACCCACCACCTCCCAAGTCTTTCAATGCGATGAATCCAGACTCAGAATAATAAACCACACTCCCCCCCGCCTCGCCTCATCTCAATTCTTATCCTCCAGACTCCCACCCTCCACCAATGCCCAACATCTCCCCCGCTCCTCGTCCTCAAATATCAGCCCAACTACGACTGCCTTTCGCCATCCTCGCAACTTTCATGGGTTCGAACTGCTGGCAGTCCACCTCTTGCCAAGCGCAAAGTACGCCCGATTACAACCGAGATATCCGACCGATCCTCTCGAACCACTGCTTCGCATGCCACGGCCCCGACGCCGCGCACCGACAAGCGGATTTACGTCTCGATCAGCAAACTCCCGCAATCGACAAAAAAGCGATCCTTCCAGGTTCGCCTCAAGAAAGCGAAATGATCGCCCGGATCCTCTCGCAAGATCCGGACTTGCAAATGCCTCCACCTGAAAGCAATAAACCACTTTCCGATAAACAAATCCAAACTCTAAAGACTTGGATCGAACAAGGAGCTCAATATCAAACACATTGGGCTTACATCCCCCCCACGCGCCCACCCATCTCCTCAGCAACGGGAAAAACGGACGCAGCGGGGAAATCATCGCTGGATTATTGGGTCGAAGTCGAACTCGCCAAACAAGGGATCCCCCCAAGTCCACGAGCCGAGCGACGTACGCTGATCCGTCGCCTCTACAGCGACCTTATCGGACTTCCTCCTACTCCCGAACAAGTCGCTGCATTCGAAAACGATTCTCGCCCCGATGCGTATCGACTGCTGGTCGAGGAACTGCTGAGCAACCCTCACTACGGTGAACGGATGGCGATTGGTTGGCTCGATGTCGTCCGCTTTGCAGACACCATCGGGTATCACAGCGACAACCCTCGAAACATCTGGCCGTATCGCGACTATGTGATCGCTTCGTTTAACTCCAACAAACCTTTCGATCGCTTCACCGTCGAACAAATCGCAGGGGATCTTCTCCCCGATACCAATCAAGAAACCAAACTTGCAACCGCCTTCAATCGATTGATCCTCTCCACCGAGGAAGGTGGCGCACAACCCAAAGACTACGAAGCTCGCATGCTCGCCGACCGCGTTCGAGCAATAGGCACTGTGTGGCTCGGACAAACCATCGGATGCGCACAATGTCACGATCACAAATACGACCCTATTACCACCAAAGATTTCTACTCACTTGGCGCCTTCTTCGCCGATATCCAAGAAGGAATCGTCGCAACACGCGAAGAAGGAATGCCGATTCTTACCGATGAGCAACAAAGGGAACTTCGACGCATCGAAGAAGATCCAAATACACGCGACGATCCGAAGGTTCGCGAAGCCTTCCTCAAATCCGTCCCAAAATGCCTAGTCACCAAATCCACTGCAACCTCCTCTCCCGAGAAACGACGCGTCGTTCGGATCCTACCGCGCGGCAACTGGATGGACGAATCGGGTGAAATCGTTCAACCAGCTTTCCCAATAGCTCTTCATCACTCCAACTCTCCAAGCGGTAACATCACCGCAACACCGAACCCAACAACACCGAACCCAACAACACCGAACCCAATAACACCGAACCCACTGACTCGACTTGACCTAGCGAATTGGCTCGTATCCAAAGAAAACCCGCTCACCGCTCGCGTCGTGATGAACCGACTCTGGAAACACTTCTTCGGAACTGGACTTAGCAAAGTTCTCGACGACTTGGGGGCTCAAGGTGAGACGCCGATCAACCAACCTCTGCTCGACACAATGGCTTGTGAATTCATCGAAAGCGGCTGGGATGTCAAACATATGGTTCGCTGGATCGTATTAAGCGAAACGTACCAACAATCGACCCAAGCCGATCCAACCGCAGTCGCCCAAGATCCGCTCAACCGATACACCGGTCGCCAATCCTCTTTTCGACTCGACGCGGAACTTATACGCGACCAAGCCCTTGCGATCGGCGGACTGCTTTCCCCTCGCATCGGTGGACCAAGTGCGAAGCCTTATCAACCAGAAGGTTACTGGGAGAATTTAAACTTCCCTACCCGCACTTACTCACCCGACTCCGGCGAACAACAGTATCGACGTGGGATCTACACTTGGTGGCAACGAACGTTTCTTCACCCAAGCCTCCTGGCCTTCGACGCGCCCAGCCGCGAAGAATGCTCCGCAGAACGCTCCCGATCGAATATACCCCAACAAGCCCTCGTGCTCTTAAACGACCCGACATACGTCGAAGCCGCCCAAGGCTTCGCCCGCCGAGCTATCGAAGCAATCCCTGCATCGGAGTCGAATCCGCAATGGCAAGCTGACCGCATCGCTTGGATGGTCCATCAAACTCTCCAACGCCCCGCAACGCCCACAGAATCCGAACTGCTCGCCAATCTAATCGTCAAACAATCTAAGCGGCTCAGCCAGTCTCAACGATCAAGCGATTCATCCGAAGAAAACTCCATGCAAATAAACGAACTGAACGTATGGACTCATGCAGCACGAGTCCTGCTGAACTTGCATGAAACCATCACACGTAACTAAACCCCTGAAATACGAACGCCATGAACTTCCCCTACAACAACTTCAATATCTCCCGACGTAGGTTGCTCGCCCAAGGCACCATTGGAGCGACCGCGCTGTCAGCCTTGCTCAATCCATCGGCGACCTACTCTGGTGAACAAGTAAATGGAGCGGAGTCTTCTGTACCGCAGCACCCTGCGCTAGCGTCCAAAGGCACCATCGCGAATCTACAGCTTCCGCAACGCGCCAAGCGAGTCATCTGGCTCACCATGGCCGGCGGCCCATCCCACTTGGAACTCTTCGACTACAAACCTAAACTCGCTGAAATGCATGGTCAGCCCATGCCAGAGAGCTTCACCAAAGGTCAGCAACTCGCACAGCTCCAAGGCCAAGAGCTTCGATGCCTTGGCCCTCTCTTCGGGTTCAAATCGTACGGTAGTCAAGGGACTCAGATCGGCGAGTTACTCCCACACTTAGGCAACCAAGTCGACAACCTGTGCTTGATTCGCTCAATGACTACCGATGCGATCAATCATGACCCAGCACACATGTTCATGAACACCGGTTCGCAGATATCGGGACGACCAAGCATGGGCGCTTGGATCCACTATGGATTAGGGGCCATGGCCGAGAACCTCCCGGGCTTCGTCGTACTGGTTTCGACAGGCAAAGGCCGCTCGCCTCAGCCGATCGCCGCACGACAGTGGAGCAGCGGATTCCTGCCGAGCCGACACCAAGGCGTACAGCTTCGCAGCCGAGGCGAACCTGTGCTTTACTTAAACAACCCGCCAGGTATCGACCGCGAGCAGCAGTCGGACGATATCGCTACGATCAATGCCATGAATCGCCAGTTCGCTCAAAATCACTTCGACCCCGAAATCGAAACCCGAATCGCCCAGTACGAACTAGCTTTCGAGATGCAGACGAGCATCCCGAACTTGATGGACACCCAAGACGAAACACAAGAAACGTTGAGTCTCTACGGATGCGAACCCGGCGATGGCACTTTTGCAAGCAACTGCTTGCTCGCACGCAGACTCGCTCAGCGGGGTGTGCGATTCATCCAGCTCTATCACCGCGATTGGGATCACCATAGCTTGCTCAAAGAAGAGCTGCCTTTGCGAGCCAAAGAAGTCGATCAGGCAAGCGCCGCGTTGTTGCAAGATCTTCATCGACTCGGGATGCTCGAAGAGACACTCGTCGTATGGACGGGTGAGTTTGGCCGTACACCGATGTCGCAACAAAACAAAGGCCCCATCGGCCGCGATCACCATAACAAATCGATGTCCATGTGGCTTGCCGGCGGTGGGATCCGCCCCGGAACTGTCTACGGTGCGACCGATGAACTCGGCTATGCAGCCGTAGAAAACATTTGCACAGTCCACGACTTACACGCGACGATGCTGCATCAACTTGGCATCGACCACAACGCCTTCACTTACAAGTTCCAAGGCCTCGATTTCAAACTGACTGGAGTCGAAGGAGCAAACGTCATCCGCGATATCATCGCTTGATACTTCCCCCCTAACCCGCCACCCCCCGACGCATAATCGAAGCCCCCGTAACGGCATCCCGAAGCGTCAGCGAGGCAATGCAAGTACCCAGCCAACGACCGACAAGCCTACTCTTCAAACACTCGCACCCAATCGGACTTCATGTCCACCACATACCAGCCTTGCGCCGAAGCTTCTTGCAGCGCGACGACCAACTTGCCTGTACTCTTCGGTGTAGCATCATAAGCATACTCGCGCTCGGCGTCGGTATGATGAATGATCGCGCCGAAACTTGCCCGAGGATTGCCGATCGTGGTGTACTGAAGCATTTCAAAGTCACCGTCACTGTTACCAAAGCAGACCACGGGCCTGCGACCGATCCCCATCTGAATTCCAACCGGCTTACCCGATTTGTCATCGACGAATAGGTTATCCAAGGTTTTAATCAAAACGGGTTTTCCGTCGCGCATCTCAAAGCGAGTCCTTGCCGTAGATCCGATGACTTGCTCCGGTGAAATCCCATACACTCGCTCGGACCAAACTCGCATAAAATCGGCACCGCCACCCGAGACGATATACGTTTTGAATTCGTTTTGACGCAGATACTTCAAGACTTCCTGCATCGGCACATACGTGAGCTTGTCATATCCGCGCCCGTAGCGAGGATGCTTGCTCGTCTGCATCCAATCTGAAACACTTTTAGAGAACTCCTCGGTACTGATTCCTGCATGAGTCATCGCAACCACCTGCAACAATCCTTCGTGCTTCGGCCCTGCGGTCAAAGTCGCGATATCTTTATTGAGCACCGCTTGCACCATCGGGTGCTTGGCAAACTCCGAATCGATTGCTGCACGTTTCGTGACGACATCGAAAGCGTAGGCTAATTGAAATGGGAGAGGATTCTCGGGCCAAAGCGTTCCGTCGTTATCGAACACAGCAATCCGCTCGGGGACCGGAACAAAGTCCTTGTGATTCGGATCGATCACCCGCCCGACATACTCCATCAAAGCTCGCTTCGTTGGACAATCATTCCAACTGTCGAGTAACACCATTTCGTTCGTTTGCCCTAACGTCACATTTGGGTCCACCGCAAGCGCGACTAAGGAACAGCACAAGAGCCACAGATGCATCAAACTATCAAACGAAAATGTCGCGCGATTCATGCCGAGTAAATATTTCTATAAAGGTTTGTAGGACAAGAGGAACCAAAATCGTCCGCTTTTGTGCGCAGAACACAATAAGTATATTCTACAAACACTATCCAAATAGAGTAAAAGCCAAAATCACCAGTCCTCTTGGACCACCTCACTGCCGGATCGCGTACCGAGTGCCTTCCAAGCCCCTGAGGAAATCCCCTGGGAGATAAACCGTACCGAACCGTCCATCAACAAACTGTTGACTCCTCCGACATGATAACTGCGACTCGTTACAACCGCATAGGTCGGTAACGTCGCACTGCGTCCTTCGCGCATCGAATTAAAGTCGATGTCATAGGGAATGCTATTGTGCACGTAAGGCACGCGCTGATTCGGTGGGAACGTGGTGGTAAATCCGGTTTGATGCGATCGTGCATCTACCCATTCCGTATGCCCCGAGTCGGCTTTAAACTCACCACCAAACCCAGCGACATCTTCCGGTCGCACAGGAACCGGCGTATCGACAGCCGGGTTCCCGCCATCTCGTAAGTACGGTGTAAACGCTTTGACTTCACTCATCCCCAGCGTGTTGCTAGTGCCGTCCGTGATTCCCGCGAGTTTCATCTCCTGATTGACCAGGAACACACCGGTCCCTTTGCCATAAGGGGGCTGCATAATTAGCCACTCACCGACATTGATCGCATAATTCAAAGGGTAATGGACAAAGGTCGGACCATCTGGACGTTCCTTATCATTGACTTCGCTCGGGCAAATCAGAAAGGGAATCCGTATCTTTGCTACCTGAGGTTGCTGCGCAATCGGTTTCGTGAAATCGATTAACTGATGCACGGTAGATGATTCTGCGTAGGGCAATAGACGAGTCTGCGCGCTCCAGTACACCGTCGCGCCGTTAGTTTGATAATCTCCCTGTGGAGGAAGCTTCTTTTTGGCAGATTCGAAATTGTGCAGACACAATCCAAGTTGCTTTAGGTTGTTCTGGCACGACATCCTTCGCGCCGCTTCACGGGCAGCTTGGACGGCAGGCAACAACAGCCCGACCAAGACTCCAATAATGGCGATGACTACCAGCAACTCCACCAAGGTAAATGCACGACGCCCGAACTTGAATGATTTTCGCAACACTTGACTGGTCCCGATCGCTCGACTCCAAAACCTGCGCGCTTCAACATACACACGCCCGGAATCGCTCAGCTCCGGCCGCCCATTGATCCACTTAAATCAGGTATTCAAAGTATGCAGCAACCGATTACGGACGCAAGTTGAAGGTCAATGAATAATCGGTAAAGTTCATCGCTTCAATGCGTCGTCTACGGGCTTTTTCCTCAGACCAATTGCTCGCCCCGACCATAGCGATTCGCAGTGGTTTGATAGAGGTTCAAGGCATCGGGAAGTTTGTTCGCAAGATCGGTAGCACGCCGCTCGTCGCTCGGGTGGGTAGAAGCCCATTCGGCAGGCTTATTCGCTCCACCAGCCGCTTTGCCGAACCTCCCCCAAAACAGTGGGGCTTCCGATGGATCATACCCAGCCTTGGCCATCAACGTCAGTCCGATCGCATCAGCTTCGCTCTCATGATGACGACTGTAAGGGAGCAACAATCCATACTCCGCTCCAGTACCGAAAGCTCGCATCGCAAGATCCCGCGTGGCAGGTGTCGTATCGCTAATAGCCCACCCTAACACTGCACCGACCCCCTGAACACCCGCTTGCTGACTCATCCGCTCAGCTCCATGATGCGCCAAAGCATGCGCAATCTCATGGCTCATTACCACCGCCAAGCCTGCCTCATTCTCACACAACGGCATGATCCCTTCATAGATCGCAACTTTGCCACCTGGAAGACAAAAAGCATTCTGCGTGTCACTTGCTAACAACCGAAAATCCCACTGAAATCCCGGCGCATTGGCAACCGATGCAATCCGCTCCCCCGTCCGCCGTACCGCATCCGTCCAACGCCCATTCTGCGACGGAGTCGACTTCGAAATCACATCTGCATAACTCTGCTCGCCAAGCTGCATCTCCATCGACTTCGGTATGAAACGCAACTGCGGTCGCCCCGTAAGCGGCGTCGAACGACAACCACAGCAAGAAGCGATTCCGAAGGCGCCCAATCCAAGCAATACATCCCGTCGATTCCGGCGCTGCGCCGACAACTGCTCATCAGGTTTCATAGTTCGCTCTCCGATCGCCCCAAGTTCAAACACTCAACTCTGCGAAAATACCCGAACCGATTCCCCAATTCCAAGACTGATTTCACTTACCTTTGTCTTACCAACATCGCTAGCATTGTTCGGTTAGAATACGGCGAGGTCGCTTTGACTCCCACCAGAAAGCGATCCGTATTCTCAAATTCTGAAGTTCCCAACGTGATACCGCCCCCCAGCACGCCGATGAACTACACCATTACTTTGCAGAAACTTCCGGCAATGAAATCATCGTTCTTTTTGGCACTGCTACGCGTCTTGGCACTGCATCTCAGCTTAGCATTGCCCCTATGCGGCATTGTTGCGTCAAATCCTGTTGCGACTGCACAAGAACTGAAAGCAAAGTCGCCACAGACCGAAGTATTCCATCGTGAAGAACTCATCTTTCCACTTCACCCGCAACACAATCATGCCTCAAGCATCGTTGCTTTAACCGATGGATCGCTGCTTGCATCCTGGTACAGGGGCTCGGGGGAACGCAAAGCCGATGACGTGGCGATCTACGGTTCACGACTTAACAAGGACTCCACGACATGGTCTGCCCCATTCCTAATGGTCGACACACCTGGGTTCCCTGATGGCAACACCGCCATGCATGTCGACTCCCAAGGCCGACTGCACTTGTTCTGGCCCATAGTATTGGCCAACACATGGGAATCGTGCATCACTCAACAACTCATCTCCGACGCACCAACCGGTGAGGGGGAGATTCGATGGACGAAACAGCAAAGCTTGTGGCTTAAACCAGAGGACTTCAGCCAAGAAGCCAACACGAAGCTAGATCGGTTCATCGCAAGCTTACCGAACGGGTTACCAGCGGAGTCTGAAAAAGAAGTAACCGAAGTGCGCACGCGACTCGCAGACAAACTCTTTCAGCGGCTCGGTTGGCAAACGCGATGCAAACCAACGGTGCTCAAATCCGGACGTTGGCTCTTGCCTCTTTACACCGACACTTACTCGTTTTCCTTGATGGCCATCAGCGACGACATGGGGCAGACATGGAAAGCATCGAAACCGTTGATCGGGTTCGGAAACATTCAACCAAGCGTGCTTGAACGTCGCGATGGTTCCCTGGTAGCGTACATGCGAGAAAACGGAGTAACCGGCAAGGTTCGTATGTCGGAATCATTCGATGGTGGTGAGAGCTGGGGAGATGTAAGTTCGACAAGTTTGCCCAATCCTGGATCGGGTCTGGATGCAGTGGTACTTCAAAACGGCCATTGGGTCTTGATTTACAACGACACTGAGAAAGGGCGCAATCGCTTGGCCGTCTCCGTTTCTCATGACGAAGGAAAAACTTGGGCAAGCACCCGTTATCTCGAAGATCACCCGAGTGGATCGTACCATTACCCTGCGATCATTCAGACTCAAGACGGGCGGTTACATGCGATCTACAGCTACTTTGTCGAAGGTGGCAAAAGCATGAAACACGTCGAGTTCAACGAAGCTTGGATAGAGCAAAAGCAATCTAACTGAGCCCATTGACCGCATATCCTCGGCGGGAGCAAGGGGCCGGGGGATGAGGGTGGTGACCGCGCAACCAATTTCCATACGACCCATACGACCCATACGACCTGCCCGACCTGTCCGACCTGTCCGACCTATACGACCAACCCTCCCCAACCCTAGCGTACAACCGATCCGTCCCAAGGGACGCCGCGATAAGCCGTTGGAGGTACCGAAGGTGGCAACGCCGGTGCAACTTGCACTGGCGTGACCGCTTGAGGTAACCCTTGATTGAACTGCACTAGGTTCACAACCTCATACCCA
>Ga0208225_1000055_pt1 | contig 28777 bp, 17 predicted proteins | sample LakMenEpi15Jun10_FD_150701 | JGI IMG/M metagenome (GOLD analysis project Ga0208225, IMG submission 150701) | Freshwater microbial communities from Lake Mendota, WI - 15JUN2010 deep hole epilimnion (SPAdes) | ecosystem: Environmental > Aquatic > Freshwater > Lake > Epilimnion/Euphotic zone ... | reverse complement strand
CGGAGCGCAGCGATCGAATACGATCAGGTCGTGTTTCGAGTCGGCGGCAGCGTTCGCGTAGTCTTGGGAGTCGAGGAAGCTTTTTGTTTCGACGGTGACTTGGGCCATTTGAGCGATTCGGGATGTTTGCAGAGCGCGTTCGAGGGCGGTGTTTCCGTTGGTGATCAGCAGTACGTTGACTTGTCTATTTGGACGTATGGCAGCGAAAGCGACGTTATCGAGGGGAAGGGGATCTGGGTGATCGATTTCTAGTTTGAGGCTTCCGGAGTCCACGCGATCGACTTCGAATTGCAGGCCGATTTCGCGGCCTGGCTCAAGTTTGATTTTTTGAGCATCGAGCAATTCGTCGTTCCAGTAGAGAGATGCGGTGGTTTCGATGGGAGTTGAGTCAGCCGGCGAAGAGTTAGCGGGATTCGATTCGTGCAGGACGATTCGCGCGAAGGCTTCTATTTTGTCCGAAGACTCCGAAGTATTTTGTGGGCGTTGGAGGGCGAATCCTAGTATCGCGACGTTTTGGGTTTGTGGTTGACCGATGGGGACGTATTCGATTTTCAGTTGTCCGAGTTCTGTATCGTCGAGTTGTCCGACAGCACCGTCGCTCAGGATATAGACGGTGGCGGGGATGGCATCAGCGACTTGGACATCGACGGAGTCTTCGAAGCTTGCGCGGCCCGGGTTTGCCAGACCGGCGGCAACACGAAGTGCTTCGCGGATATCGGTTGTGTGTGCGGTAGGTTCGATTCGATCAACGCCGTTTAAGAGCAAGCTTTTGTTATTGGTGAATCCTTGCTCGACGCTTGCGCGGTCCGAGCTGGCAATCACCATAGCAACATCGTCGCTTGCGGCATCTTGGATCAGCTTGGTCGCATGTGCTTTTGCCAGTTCCAAGCGGCTTGGTGTCTCATCGGTGGCTTGCATGCTCGCCGAGTGATCGACGATATAGATCCGTCGTTCGCCGGCGCGGTTCATCCCGCTCCAACCGGGTCTTATGCAAGCGAGCATTAGGAGTGCAACGAAGAGGAGTTGCAGGTAGAGCAGTAGGTTTTGGCGAAGCTTTTGCCAGATGCTGTTGACGTGCAAGTCTTCGATCGCTTTGCGCCAGAGCATCGTGCTCGGAACGGCGCATTCGCGTCGTTTAAGTTTGAGAAAGTACAAGCTCAGGATAGCGGGAGGGATGGAGGCAAGGAGCAACCATTGCCAGGGGCCGAGCATATTGATCCAGTTCATCGCACCAATCCTCTGGATCGCAAGTAGTCATTGAGAAGGGGTTCGATATCCGAGTCGCTACGGACGGAGACGTAAGCGATGGAGCGGCGGTTGCAGAACGACTTGGCGGACTCGATAAATCCATCCAAGGCTTGTTGGTAGCGTTTAAGCAGAGTGGAAGAGATAGAGACTTCTCTGATGTCCGAGTCTTCGCAATCGAGCAGTTTAAGATCACCTGTGAGAGTGGGTTGCAACTCTTCGGGGCTAAGGACATGGAGCACGTAGATATCCATTTCGCGAGCGACAAGCATTTTCAACGCGGATTCGTAACCTGATTTATTCATCAGATCGGTGATCAGAACGACGATCCCCTTCCCTGTGTTCTTCAGGCAGAAGCGTCGCACGGACTCTTCCATGGTAGGGGAGTTCGTCTCGCATTGGGCCGATTGAAGGGTTCCCAAGAGACGATGGGTGCTGGATCGGCCTCGAATGACAAGAGGTTGGCCGCTACGGCTAAAGGTGCTCACCGAGACGCGATCACCCCGGCACAGACCGATGTAAGATAGAGCGGCTGCCAAGCGTTTGCTCGTGAGGAACTTGCTTGGGGATCCGTAGTCCATCGATAGCGAGTCATCGATCAGGGTGTAGAAGTGCAAGTCTTCTTCTTCGAGGAAGATCTTCAAGTAGAGGCGATCGAGTCTGGCGAAGAGATTCCAGTCGATGAAGCGAAGGTCGTCGCCAGGGACGTAGTTTCGGAAGTCGGAGAATTCGACACTTTGTCCTTTGCGTTTGCTGCGGCGTTCCCCTTTCATCCTTCCGCGAAAGATTTTTCGGGAGATCAATTCCATCCGCTCAAGCTTGGCCATCATCTCCGCAGACAGGACGATTTGATCGTCGTTCGGAGGTGTCATGAGGAAGCTCTGAGAGGTAACAGAGGAACAGGGGCAGAAAGGTCGCCTGTGCGGACTAATTTCCGCGCAGGTATGTGCTTGGCTGTTAGTATAACAAAATTTCCAGCGATGATTGAAAGTTTTCAGTCGGTCAGGATTGTAGGTTACAATCGGAGGTTGCCCATTGAGGCCGAATTGTGACGGTACTTTAGAACCACCCATCGACAGGAGAAAGACCAAAGATGAAACGAAGAGATTTTTTGCATGGTGCTACGGCGATAACAGCTTCTAGTCTTGCGATGAGCGGTATTGGTCGCAGTGCGCTATCGCTGGGGGCAACACCCATGCAGTCCCTTCAAGTGGCCGTGGTGGGGGTCAATGGGATGGGTTGGTCGGATTTGTCGTCGGTCGGCTCGCACAAGCAGGTCAAGTTTGTTGGGTTTTGCGATATCGACAGCCAGCGGTTTGATCAGGCTGACAAGGGTTTTCCTGGGGTGAAGCATTACGTGGATTACCGCGAGATGTTTTCGGAGCTTTCCGATCGTTTCGATGCGGTCATCGTTTCGACGCCGGATCACATGCATGCTCCAGCGGCGATGATGGCGATGGGGATGGGCAAGCACATTTACTGTCAGAAGCCGTTGACGCATACGGTTTGGGAAGCGCGTCAGATGCGGAAGCTTGCTCAGAAGAAGAATCTGACAACGATGATGGGGAATCAGATCCATTCGGCCAAGGAGTATCGGTCAGGAGTGCGGATGATTCGCGATGGGGTGATCGGTAAGGTGCGCGAGGTTCATTCTTGGGTGGGGGTTCAAGGTCGTCAGTATTGCAATCGGACCGATCGACCTGCGGCGGCTGCGGTTCCGGCCAATGTGAACTGGGATTTGTGGTTGGGAGCGGCGCGCGAGCGGCCTTTTGCGCCAGAAGTTTACCATCCGTTCAAGTGGCGTGATTGGCAAGACTTTGGTTCGGGGGCACTGGGCGATTTCGGCTGCCATATCCTTGATCCAGTCTTCTGTGCATTGGGGCTTACAGCGCCGACGAGCATAGAAGCGACCAATGATGGCACGACGCAAGAAGTATGGCCGGGGCCTGAGACCGTGACTTATGTGTTTCCTGGAACGGAGCAAACGGCTGGCAAAGAGATCCGTGTTGTATGGCGCGATGGGGGGCTTAAGCCACCTCGAGAGTTAGCGCAATTGCCAGACGGGGTTGAGCTTCCAAGTGCAGGATCGCTCTTTATCGGCGAGGGGGGGACGATGGTCTTGCCTCACGTGGGGATGCCGTTGTTGTATGAGGGGAACAAGGTCAAGGCAGTATCGGTTCTTGAAGCTCAAGGAACCAATCATTGGCACGATTGGGTCGATGCGGTTTTGGCGGGCAAGAAGACCACCGATGGCTTCGAGCTGGCGGGCCCTTTGACCGAGTGCGTGCAGTTGGGAAATGTTGCTGCGAGGAATCCAGGAAAGAAGCTTCAGTGGGACACTCAGGGTATGGCATTCACGAACATGCCTGAAGCCAATCGATTCTTGACCAAAGAGTATCGCAAGGGATTTGAAGTACCCGAAGTTCGTTAAAGAGGATGTTTCGTAGGAAAACAGACTAGGCAAAAAGGCGCAGGGGTTTCTAAATCCCTGCGTTTTGTTGCAAGTTCGGCTATGTCGCCCAAGACTCTGCAAATCTGCATGTATACGATTGAATGTGTGTCGAGTCAGTCGTCTTCGTCGCTTCCTCCCGCTTCGAGATCGACTGTTACCGGCTGGTTACGACCAGATAGTGGTGTCGACACGAGTTCAGTCAAGCGGGAGGAAAACCCTCACACGACTGGTAGGTAAACGATGATTCATGAAGTCTCTGGTGACATTTTGTTGACCAAGGCGCATGCGATTGCGCACGGGGTGGCTCCGAACGAACACTTCGACGCAGGTTTAGCACTTGCTTTGCGCGAGCGATGGCCTTCGATGGCAAAAGACTTTCGTCACTATGCCCATCAAACTCATCCGAAGCCCGGCGAGATTTGGATGTGGAGCGGTGTAGGAGATGCCCATATCATCAACTTGCTCACTCAAGAGGGAGAGCATGGACATGGGACGCGACCTGGCAGAGCGAGCGTACCGAATGTTCATCATTGTCTAAAGCGGTTGCGACACTTGGTCGAGAAAGAGAAGATCAAGAGTTTAGCTTTACCGAAGCTTGCTACAGGCGTTGGTGGTTTGGAGTGGAGCGAAGTGAAGCCATTGATCGAAGAGTCTTTGGGTGATCTTGGGATTCCCGTTTACGTTTACACGACTTACCATGCGGGAGTAGCGGCGAACGAGCCCGGCGCATAGGACTAGTATGGCTTCAAGTAATTCAACATCGGTAATTCCTCCCGCATCGCTCTCTAGTAGGACCGATGCGGATTGGATGCGTTATGCACTAGAGCTTGCGAAGCAAGGTCAGGGATATGTCGAGCCGAATCCGATGGTTGGATGTGTTGTGGTTCGAGGTGGGGAGTGTGTAGGAGCGGGTTACCACGAGCGCTTTGGAGGTCCGCATGCTGAGGTACGTGCTTTTGAGAGTTGTGGCGCGGAGTTATTCGAAGGCTCAACGGTTTATGTAACGTTGGAGCCGTGCAGTCACTTTGGCAAGACACCTCCGTGTGTTGAGTTGTTGCTCAAGCATCGACCGAACCGAGTGGTGGTGGCGATGAGCGATCCTTTCGAACAAGTTTCTGGAGCGGGGATTCGCAGGCTGCGAGAGGCTCAGATTGAAACGGTCGTAGGGGTGCTTGAGGATCAAGCAAGGGCGCTCAATGCACCGTATCTCAAGCGGATCAGGACTGGGTTGCCGTGGGTGATCGCTAAGTGGGCGATGACGCTCGATGGAGCTATGGCGACAGTGTCGGGAGATTCGAAATGGATCTCGGGAGAGGAGTCGAGAAGGCAAGTGCATCGATTGCGGGGAAGAGTGGATGCGATTCTTGTCGGCAGTGATACGGTGTTGGCGGATGATCCGATGTTAACGGCGAGGCTTGAGCCTGCGGATGGAGAAGTCCTTCGGCGAGCGACCCGTGTGGTGCTTGATCGGCGATTGCGGATACCGCTCAGCAGTGGGCTTGTGCAGACGGCTAGAGAAGTACCGGTCAAGGTAGTGACGCTTGTTCCGCAGGCGAACGATATGCAGGGGCTCAGGAAACTAGAGGAGTTAACCAAGCTAGGCGTTGTCGTAGAGGGTTTGGATCGGTCGTTGGGGGAAGACTCAAAGGGGTTTCTCACAGGTGCTTTAGCGTCGATAGCCAAGCAGGGGGGGACGAATGTGTTGCTTGAGGGGGGCGCGAGGGTCTTTGGCGGGTTTTTTGAAGCTGGTTTAGTCGATCAGGTAGAGTGTTATGTAGCCCCGAAAGTGCTTGGGGGTTTAGGGCGAAGGACGCCGGTGGAGGGGAGTCAGGAGCGCAAGTGGATATCGCAGGCGGTGGGTTTTGCGAGTGGGGAGTGGGAGAGCATCGGTGGTGACATACATTTCAGTGGCATTGTGAATTCAGCGAGCGAGCCTGAAGAAAAGTAGGCCATGAGGCGAGAGATTGCAGTCTCGTGCCCCGAGGGGGGGCTTGCTGGAGTGGATTTAGGGCAATTTTCGTTGAGATTCCGCTCGTCGCTTGACGCACACGGGGTCCAAGGGTGTAATAATACCAAGTAGTTTCAGCGAATTGAGGGAAGCGAAGAGAGAGATTTCAACGGTTCCGCAACCGCGAGGCACGATCGGTTTTGTTTCGAGGATAATACCTCTCAACTTTCATTGAGGATTACGATGCGCGCTAAACTTTTGTTGGCTATGTGCTTGGCAACTATGCCAATGTGCTTGGTCGGCTGCGACTCGGCAGGCGAAAATCAAGTCGGTTCTGGTTCGAATGAGCCACCACCAGACGTCAAGAAGCGGATTGAAGAACAGAATGCCATGTATCAAAAGATGCAGCAAGAGCAGTCGAAGAATCCGACCCCACAAGATGGTCGTGGTGGCGGCGCGCCAGCTGGTGGCTGATTCGAGTTTCGAGAATCGGCTTAGTAGTTGCTAGCTCAGTAGTTGCTATATGAGCAGCTTATTCATTGCATGGACCGGAGGGAATTTCCTTCCGGTTTTTTATTTGGCTGTATCGAAGATTCGTTTGCAACGAAGGTTGTAGCGTTGAAGCGATCAGCTGCGTGGATGAAATTTCTCGTGCACGCGTTTGAGTTTGCTGTTCTCGACTTGGGTGTAGATTTGTGTCGTTTCGATGCTTGCGTGTCCAAGCATTTCTTGGATCAGTCGCAAGTCGGCTCCGCCTGCGAGCAGGTGAGTGGCGAAGCTATGACGGAGGGTGTGTGGGCTGGTTTCCGGATCGATTCCGACCCGTTTCGCGTAGCGTTTGATCAGTTCCCAGATCGCTTCGCGGCGCAGTCGTTGTCCGGTGCGAGAGACGATGATCCAAGGAGTATCTTTGGGGTCTCGGTTGGCGACGAGGATGGGGCGAGATTGTTGCAGGTACTCTTCGATGACTTCGATGGCTCTCTCGCCTAGGGGGACCATCCGCTGTTTGCTTCCTTTGCCTTCGGCCAAGCAGTAGCCTTCGTCGAGTGAGACGTTTGCTAGGAGTAGGTCTGAGACTTCGGAGACACGGCAGCCTGTGGCGTAGAGGAGTTCGAGGATAGCGCGATCACGTTGCCAGTGAGGATCGTATTTTTGTGGGGCGGTGAGGAATTGCTCGATTACGGAAGCTGGGATGACTTTGGGGATTCGTCGCCAGATTTTCGGGGTTGTCAGCAGCTCGGCGGGATTCTCAGTGATCCCGGCTTCGAGTTGCAAGAATTTGTAGAACATGCGCAAGGAGACGATGTGGCGTGCGATGCTTGTGGCAGCCAAGTTTTGTTCTTTTAACCAGACCAGATAATTCGTTAAGTCGTCAATCTTTAGCTTGGTTGGCAAGCGACCTTCGAGCCAGGATTTGAAGTGTTCGAGGTCGCGGCGGTAGGCGGCTACGGTATTGTTTGCCAAGTGGCATTCGCTGCGTAGGTATTTCAAGAATCGCTCGGCCCATTCGGCCGTTGTATCGGCCGCAGCGGGTGCGGGTTGTGACTTCAGCGTAAACTGTTTGAGTTTGCTTTTCATAATGGGAATATACCTCAGGCTATTGCAAGGTACACTAAATCAGCGGTGAAACGGGGCCGGAAACTTCGCTTCGTCGACCAGACCACAACCATGCTGGATAGAAAAGAACGCAAACTCGGACTATTCAGGCGTCAGGGAATCAGCAGGAGAGTCAAGTGCAAGACATTATCATTGAGAAGCCTTACGAGTTTATCCCGCCGCTGCGTTCCACATGGTTCCCGAAGCTGGTGCTCAAGGCTAGCGTGGTTCCTTGGTATTTGCGCCGTTACGAGGGGGTGGTTTCCCATCGGCTTGAGGGGATCGACCATTTCCGCGAGTCGCTCAGGCGGGGGCATGGAGTGTTGTTAACGCCGAATCATTGCCGTTATGCCGACCCGTTGGTGATGTCGCATGTGGCGGTTGCGGCTGACACGTTGATGTATGCGATGGCTAGTTGGCATTTGTTCCATCAAAGTCGATTTCAGCGTTGGGCGATACAGACGATGGGGGCCTTTAGCGTATACCGCGAGGGGTTAGATCGACAGTCGCTCGACACGGCGATCGAAACTTTATCGAAGCCCGAGCGGCCGTTGGTGGTGTTTCCTGAGGGGGCTGTTTTTAGGACGAATGACCTGCTGCAACCGCTGCTCGACGGCGTTGCCTTTATGGCTAGGACGGCGGCGAAGCGTCGTGCTAAGGATGGTGGGACAGGGAAGGTGGTGATCCATCCGGTTGCGATCAAGTACTTGTTCCATGGAGACTTGAAGAAGGCGGTCAGTCCTACGTTGGAGTCATTGGAGAAGCGGTTGACGTGGGGTTCATCGAAATCATCGCCGATTCTTCAGCGGATCGGTAGGATCACCCATGCCATGCTGAGTCTCAAAGAAATCGAGTACATCGGTAGTCCGCAGACGGGGACTTTCGTTCAGCGGCAAGATCGGCTCGTCGATCATTTGCTTGATCCACTCGAGAAAGAGTGGCTGGGTAAAGAGGGGGATGGCCCGATCATTCCGCGAGTGAAGGCATTGCGGATGAAGATCGTTCCGGAGCTTACTACGGGGGAATTATCCGAGAGCGAACGCGATCGGCGTTGGCAACATTTGTCACGAATCTATTTGTCGCAGCAGGTCGCTTCATATCCACCCGAGTACTTAGAAAACCCGACGACCGACACGAGGATCTTGGAGACTGTGGAGCGGTTAGAAGAAGACTTAACGGATCGAGCTGGAATTCATGGACCGATGGAAGTCGTCATTCGAATCGATGAAGCGATTGAAGTGCCAACGGAGCGAGGGCCGAAGGGAGAGGAGGATCCGCTGATGCGTCAGTTGAGAGATCGCATGCAGGGGATGCTCGACGAGTTGGCTCAGTTAAGCAATCCGGTGAGTCTGTAGAAATTCACTTCTGAGTCTCTTGGGTTGATGCATATTCAAGGAGTCGAACGATGGGTAGGTGGGGAACAACACTTCTCTTTGCCATGGGGACAGTCTTTGCGATAGGGGCAGTGCCGTGTGGTTGCTTAATGAGTTTTCAAGCGATTGCGCAAGAGAAGTCGCAGCGCGGTTCGGAGATCGAGCAAGCGGACTTGCGAGGTGAGTTGTATATCGCAAGGCCTTTGACGGCCGATGGAGTATTTACTGAGGGGATTGAGGGGCCGGCGAGCGATTCCGAGGGGAATGTCTATGCGGTTAACTATGGGCAGCAGCAGACGATAGGGAAGGTCGATCGGTGGGGAAATGCAAAGGTGCTTGCGACGCTGCCTGGAGCAAGCACTGGTAATGGGATAGTCATCGATAGCCAAGGGGATCTGCTTGTTGCCGACTATGTTGGGCACAAGATCTGGTCTGTTGATCCCAAGAGTGGTGCGATGCGAATAGTTGCTCATGAACCGACGATGAGTCAACCGAATGACTTAGCAATCGCCGATGACGGGACGTTGTATGCGAGCGATCCTGATTGGGGGAGATCTACAGGTCGAATATGGCGGGTGAGGGCGGATGGAAAGGTGAGTCTGGTGGCCGATGGAATGGGGACTACGAATGGGATTGAGGTAAGTCCTGGTTCGCAATGGTTGTATGTCAATGAATCCGTGCAGCGTCGAATTTGGAGATTTAAGATCGAAGCCGATGGAGGTTTGACTCAGAAGACTTTATTCAAGGAGTTTCCGGATCATGGTTTTGATGGCATGCGGTGTGATCAAGTCGGTAATTTGTATGTAACCCGATATGGGAAAGGGACCGTTGTTGTGCTTGATCCGCAGGGTGAGCAGATCCGGGAAATAGATGTCTTGGGTTCGAGGCCGAGCAATTTATGTTTCGGTGGTGAAGATGGGCGGACCGTGGTGGTTACCGATGTTGAGCATGGTCGATTGGTTCGGTTTCGCACTGAGGTGGCAGGCCGCAAGCCGGAGTTTAGCGAGTCGTTGCGCAAGGTGGACTGGCTGAACAAGTCTATGCACTGGAGAGATACTTTGGTTTATTCGTATGAAGGAATACACCATCGAGCTGGCAGTCGCATTGCGAGTACCACGGGTGAGGAATGGAAGAGCGAGAATTTGGTCTATCGAAAACGATTTCAGCAGTTACTCGGTCCGATGCCATCGGTCGGCAGTGAGCCGAAGATCGAAGTGCAGTCGAGCGAACAAATCGACGGAGTCGAAAGACGGCTGATCAAGATCGAAGTTGAGCCGGGGGGAGCGATGGATGCTTATTTGTTGATTCCATCGGCGGAGGTTGGATTGGGTTTGATTCGCGATGGGAAGCGGCCTGGGATTGTCGCTTTGCATCCGACGATGAGCAGCACGATCGACGAGATAGCGGGAGTTGGGGAGTTTTCGGATAAGTTGTATGGGCCTCGCGCCACGGGGATGCTCTTAGCCAAACGCGGATACGTGGTGATCTGTCCGAAATGTTTCTTGTGGCAGGATGTGATGAGTTTTCAAGAAGCGGTCGATGGGCATCGACGTCGGCATCCGCAAGCTCGGGGTATTGCGAAGATGGTGTTCGATGCGAGGCGAGCTCTCGATGCGTTATTGACGGTAGAGCAGGTCGATCACGAGCGCATTGGGGCTTTTGGGCATTCGCTTGGGGCGAAAGAAGTCATGTATCTGATGGCCGCAGACCCAAGGGTGCTTGTCGGGGTAGCGAGCGAGGGTGGCGTTGGAATGAGTTCGACCAACTGGGATGCGCCTTGGTATTTGGGGCCATCCCCCCGATTGGAGGGTGAAGATTGGAGTCACCAGGAGTTGATCGGTTTGATCGCTCCACGGAGTTTATTGGTGATGGGAGGAGAGCAGGGGGCTGGTGCGGCGGATGGCACGCAAAGCCTTCAGACGCTTGCGGGTGCGAGCAAAGCTTGGGATTTATGCAAGGAGAACGGAGCGGATTCGCTTGGTTCGGGGGCATTGGGGTACTGGAATCACTTTGAGGGGCATGTGTTTAGTGAGCGTCAATGGGAGGGGACATATTGGTGGTTTGACCATCATTTCCGTTTGGGGGCTGGAGAGGACGCCACCCGGGGTTCGGTCCGACCCTAGTGTCAGTATGCCCTAGTATCAGCATGCCCTAGTATCAGTATAGACGTGTCAGTTTGGGCCGGATGCGAATTGTTTAGGGGAGCGAAGTCGAGGGTAGTTTGTGAGTGACACCCGAAATTGGGGGACGGCTAGCCGGTTGTGGCTGTTAGGTTGAGATGTCTGGCTGCGTAAATTAAGCGGCTTTGTTCGCTGTAGGTAGAAATACAGAGAGTTCGAGGGCTTTAGAAAATACGAGAAGAATTCTTGACTTTCTCAACATAAAGCCCTGCATAAGTCAACGAAATTAGTGATATTATGGATCGATGCCACAGAGCGTGGGAATGTTTCGAGACCTCTCAATGAAAAGAAAGTTTTGAGTATGGCAATTAATTTGATGGACATGGTCAAAACTGCGATAAGCAGTGGTGTAGCAGATCAAATCGGTTCGGCCGTTGGCTTGGACAAAAGCAAGACTGGATCGGCGATCGAAGCAGCGATTCCTGTGTTGCTCGGTGGTTTGGCCAAGAAGGCAACGACTCCTTCCGGCTTGACCGAACTCGTTGATATTTTCAAGCAACAAGACAAAGAGCCATCGGTTCTGGATAACTTGGGGGGGCTTCTTTCCGGTGGTGCGAATTCGAAGTTGCTCGGCATGGGTGCTTCGTTGTTGCCAATGCTCTTGGGCTCGTCGCAATCGAGCATCGTCTCGGTCTTGATGAAGCTTCTTGGATTGGGCGACAAGTCGGTCATTGGCCTTCTTGGTTCGCTTGCACCGATTGTTATGGGTGTTGTTGGCAAGCAAGCGAAGTCGGCGGGCGGATTTGATCCAAGCGTTTTGACGAATCTGCTTGGCAGCCAAAGCAACTTGCTCAGCAGTGCATTGCCAAACGAGCTCAAGGGTGTGATGGGATTGGCTGATCTTGGCAAGCAAGTAACCAGTGCAGCATCGAATGCAGCTTCGAGCGCATCGCGAACGGTTCAAGAAGCGGCTAAGCCAGCAGCAAGCCCACTTGGTTGGCTTCTTCCGCTTCTCGGATTGGCCGCAGCCGGCTTTTTGATTTACAACCTGATGTCGCCGAAGGCTGAAGTGAAGAAGGATGGCGCAGCTACTGCAGCTCAGCAAACAGTTCCACCAGCCGATGCTCCAGTTCCTTCTGTGAAGGAATTGTTCGAGCTTCCTGGCGGAATCAGCATGGACGACCTGAAGAAGAAGCTTGATGGCTCCTTCGGCGGTGTAGTTTCGGCTTTGGAAGGTATCACCGATGTCGATACCGCTAAGGGTGCAGTTGGCAAGCTTGAAGAAGCCGCCAAGAGCTACACCGATTCGATGACCGGTGTTCCCGATGCAGCGAAGGGTGTACTCGGATCGTTCTTCGGTCCTTACCTCAAGACGGTAGGTGGGATTCTTGAGAAGCTTTATGCGATTCCAGGAGTCAAGGAAGTCATTGAGCCAGTTATCGGCCCAATGGTTGAATCCGTAACCAAGATTGCCGGCTAGTCTCGGTTGTCACTTGAGTATTGACTCAAGAACCGACCTTTTGCTGAAACAGGGATCCTGTAGTAATCCGGGATCCTGTTGAAGAGATGAAAAAGAATTGAAGCTCGCAAGCTGTTTGGCTTGGCGAGCTTCTTTTTTTAGTCTCGCGAATAGCGGCGCGACAGAAAGTCCAAGTCTAGTAGTTCGGCGCTGGAGCTCGAGCTGGGGCAGGGGTGGGCGGAGGGAGGCGGGGTAGCGAAGGTGTTTTTTTCGATTCTATTGGGAAATACCGGATATTTGAGAGAATCGAAGCGAGTTCCTGGTGAAGTTTGAACTGTCGAATGGCTCGGTGGAGCTTATAATACTGAGTACTTTTGACGGTCTAAAGGTTCTTGTGCACGTGAAGAAGCCCAATTGGTTTTCGGGTTTCAAGCTGTGCATGAATCCCTACAGGACGGTTTGCCAGCGAAAAGTTTTGTGGCATTCCTGTCTCGCAGCACTTTGGTTTTATTGCTGCGGTAGAGTCCTGCGACCGTACCTCCCTCCCCCCACGACACTACGCGACTCCCTTGATTTCCATCACCTTCTCAGCCCGTCGTTTCATGATTGCCGGACCGATTGGGTTGGCATTGCTTGTTTTGCCAGTCCAAGTCGGCTGCGAGCCGCCGCCGGCGGTGCGTGTCTACGACGCTCCGAAATCGGACACAGAGTTCGTTGCTGGGCCTTTGGCTGGTACGAGCAGTGCGCCGATGTCGCTCGGCGGTGTATCGGGTGGGGCTGCTTCCCAAGGTGCCAGTTCGCAAGGTAGCGGTTCGCAAGCTAGCGGACAGAATGCGGCCAGTGGTCCGCGTCGAATTCTCGGTGCGATTCTCCCGTTGGAATCCGGCTGTTACTTTTTGAAAGCTACCGATACTCCGGAGCGACTCGAACCTTTGATGGAAGGCTTTCTGTCGATTGTTCAGGGTTTTGCGATCGATGAGCAAACTGGTCGGCCATCGAATGCAATGCCGAGTGGATGGAAGATGAATCCGAGGAACGACATTGCCTTGGCAGAGTTCGTATCACCAGAGTCGACCGGCGGTGTGAAGTTTACAGTCACTGCATTGGCGATGCCTGGTGAAAAGGATTGGCCTGAGTACTTACTGAGCAACGTCAACCGATGGCGGGGGCAGTTAAAGATTGATCCGGTCAGTTTAGAAACTTTGAATGATTCACTGATTGCAGTCCCGAGGGGGGATGGCAAGTTGCCTTCGTACATCTTCGATGCTGAGGGGACTGGATCTGGTGGAATGGCGCCCCGATCGGCCGTTCCATCTCCTGCTAGCTCGCCTGTTAGCCCTTCAAGTAGCACACCGGCAGGCCCTTCTGGTGCAGATAAAACTTCGGCAGTGCCAACACCGGCGGGTGATGCTTCATCTGGCAAAGAAGAAATCAAGCGTCCGGATTTGAAGTACCGTTTACCCGAGGGCTGGAGTGTTGGTCAAGGTTCAGCGTTTCGCTTAGCGACGTTGAAGATTGAGTCTGCGGAGGGCAATGGAGAAGTGACCGTTAGTATGGCGACGGACAATCCGCAAGCGAACACAGCGATGTGGGCGCAGCAGGTGCTCAAGGGCTCAGATCCATCCCAAGTCGACCCGGTAGTTGAAAAGACGCTTGAAAGCGCAGAGACGCTAGAAGTTGGTACGGGGCAAGCGAAGTTGTATACAGTTCGCTCGTCGCCACAACCCGATGCGCCGATGTTGATCGTCGCATCGATTCCGACCGAAAACCCAGAATTGCATTTGTTCGTAAAGCTCATTGGAGACAACCGTCTCGGTGAGTCGCAAAAGCAAAAGCTGATCGAATTCGTTCAATCCATCACTTTAAAATAGATATCAAACTCATGGCTACTGCACCCCTTCAAGATGGTTTAGTGCCTCGCTCGGTACCGAACACGAGCGGTATAGAGCAAGCGATTTGGACAGCGCTACGTTATGCAGGTTCATTGAAGATCACTTGCGCGATGTTCGCGTTGGGTGTTCTGATTTTGCTTGTTGGCACGCTTGCCCAAGACGAAGAGACGATTGTCGATGTAAAGCGAGATTACTTCAACAGTTGGGTTGCGAAAGTTGACTTCGATGTGTTCGTCCCTCAGACGATCTGGCGGCATGAGGTTAAGAAACCTGGGACAATATTCATTCCGGGTGGTGCAACCATTGGTTTGATCATGTTGATCAACTTGATTGCCGCGAAGATGACGCGGTTCCACATGACAGCTCGGGGAACTCGTTTTGCAATTGGATTTGCGATCACGCTCATCGGATTCGCTTTGATTGCAATGATTGTTTTCGGTGCTCACTTAGGGGATGGTCTGCAAGGAGAGCCGCCGTTTAGTTATGACACGATTTGGGCTGGTTGCGTTGCATCCCTTTGGCTGTCGATCATCGGTCTGGGAGCTTGGGCGATCAAGTCTCCTCCTCGTCATAGCATCCTGCGAATAGCTCTTTGGGTTGTCTTCTCGTTGTTCTTATCGGCTGGCGTCATCCTTGCGATTGCCGGGGATTCCTTGAGGATTCCAGATCCGGGTTTGCGTATCGTTTGGCAGTTAGCAAAAAGCTTGATTGTGAGCGTTGTGTTGCTCGTGGGACTAACCATTTTGTTCGGTGCTCGCGGTGGAAATGTTTTGATCCACCTTGGGATCGGATTGCTCATGATCGGTCAGTTCGCCTTCGGAGATCGTCAGCGAGAAGAGCGCATCAGTTTGTATGAAGGTCAGCGAACACGTGCTGCGGTGCAGACGGATATTGTTGAACTTGCGGTTATCGACAAGACGCAGCCTGACAAGGATACCGTGGTGGCCTTTGATGATCCTTTGATTTCCAAAGCAGCGGCTGACAAGACGTTGCTCACCGACAAATCCTTGCCATTCGAGATTCGAGTGGAGAAGTGGATGCCGAATTCGGATTTGAAGTCGCGTCGAAGCAACCCGGACTTGGAGAAGGAAGCGGACGGCGTAGCAGGTCTGCCACCGGAGCTTGCGTTGGTCGAAGTGCTCAAGTCGGGTGGAGCGAAGAGCGAGATGAACATCGCTAGTGCTTATCTTTCGATACGTGAGAAGAAGACCTCTAAGGAGCTTGGTCGCTTCGCGGTGAGTCAGTTGCTAAACGATACTACGTTCAGACCTAAGAATTTTTTAACATCGATTGAGTCTGATGGTCGGCAGTTCGATTTGGCGCTGCGGTTCCGGCGGAATCTCAAGCCCTTTTCTTTCGAGCTGAAAGATGTTGAGTTAAAGCAGTACACAGGGACTGCGATTCCAAAGGATTACTCTTCGTACGTGCGCATCGTGGACGATTCAGGTTCGACGCTTCAAGAAGGTCGGATTTGGATGAATAGTCCGATGCGATTCCGAGGTGAGACCTATTACCAATCTTCGTATTCGCCGGCTGCACAGAGTCCGCTCGGGGTCGAGCAAACGGTCCTCCAAGTTGTCACCAACGCGGGATGGCTCATTCCTTACGTTTCCTGTGTCCTTGTCGGACTTGGGATGTTAGCTCACTTTAGTATCACTCTTACCCGATTTGCATCCCGTTATGATCGCAAGGCCATTGCATTAACGGATCGTTCACCGTGGTATTACTCTGCTGCGTTGTTGCCGGTGCTGTTGCTCGGTTCGTGGCTGTATGTTCGAGCGAAGACTCCGACGGTCAAAGACGAGAAGATCGATTGGTATGCGATTGGAACGTTGCCGGTGCAGCATGAAGGTCGAATCAAACCGCTGTCGGGGGTAGGTGCCCAGGTGCTCAAGGCGCTGTCCGATAAGCCTTTTGCTTTGTCGAATGAAGGACATAGCTACGAAGGTGCGCAGGAGACAGGCAAGCAGATCTCGGCAGCAGAGTGGCTGATGGGAGTGATGGTTCACGAAGAGTGGGTTCGCAAAGCTCCGTTGGTGCGGATCGATTCGATCGCGCTTCTTGATGAGCTTGGACTCGAACGGCACAAGAGCCATCGTTACAGCATCGAACAGATCGACGCGAAACTCAATAGTGAAGAGTCCGATACCTTGCAAAGGAAGTTTCAGGAGTTAGCCCGCGCCGAAGAGTCGACTTGGTCGGTCGACGATCGGAACTTCATGCGATTGCAGACTCGGATGGGGATCTTCTATTCGATATGGAACGCTTACGAACCAGTCGATGACTTGCTCAAGCGAATTGCGAATGATCCCGAAAGGTTATCGCAAGTGATCGAAGGGCTCGGTCCAGTGATGGAATCGATCAAGGCGAAGGGGCCTCCGGCGATTATTCCGCCGACGAACGTCCCAGAGAAGCTTGATCCGACCCTACCTCCTCCGCAGTGGAATGCTTATGCACCAGCGTTCTATGAGGTGATCAAGAACTTTGATGCGAAGAATCTCGATAACCCGACTTCGCAATTCCGAACGCTTGCACAAATCATGCGAGGAGGGTCGGGTAATAGCAAGCAGATCAATGCGGAGGTGAGCAAGTACTCAAAGATGCTTGAAGAGAAGTACCCAGAGTTGTCTCGTACGAAGAAGGCTCGCTTCGAAGCTTGGTATGGTTATTTCAACCCAATTAGCATTTCGTACGTGTTGTATATCGTCGCTGGATTGACCGCTTTTCTCGGGCTAATCTGTTCCGTCTTCTCGTCGAACCCGAAGGGGGCTTTGGCGAAGGAGTGGATTCGGCAAGTCGCGTTTTGGATCTGTGTGATCACTCTGGCGATTCACACCGTGGCGATCATTTCTCGGATATACATATCGGAGCGACCACCCGTGGTGAGTTTGTACTCCGCGTCGGTGTTTATCGGGTGGGCGATCGTTTTGGCGGCCGTCGTAGCCGAGATGCTCTTTCCGATTTCGATTTCATTGTTGGTTGCGGCAACGGCTGGGTATCTTTCGCTGCTGTTGGCAGACGGACTTGATATCGGAGACTCGATGCCTGTCCTTCAAGCTGTACTCGATACACAGTTCTGGCTTTCAACCCACGTGATCAGCGTGTCGTTGGGTTACTCTGCGACTTTCCTTGCCGGGTTCCTCGGTATTGGAATCGTTGTCGTTGGGGTCTTGGGATTGATTTGTCCTGTATGGTTCAAAGAAGAGTCGCGAAAGAAGTTGATCGATACGCTGTATCGAGTTTGTTACGGTGTGGTTTGCTTTGGCATCTTCTTCAGTTTCGTCGGTACGGTTCTCGGTGGACTATGGGGTGACGATAGCTGGGGTCGATTCTGGGGATGGGATCCAAAGGAAAACGGCGCGCTGATGATCGTGTTGTGGAACGCGCTGTTGTTGCATGCGAAGTGGGATAAGCTTGTCGGTCCGCTCGGGTTCGCCATGCTTGCTATCGGTGGAAACATCATTACCGCTTGGTCTATGTTCGGTACCAACATCCTTGGAATTGGACTTCATGCCTACGGGGGTGAGACAGGTGAATCGCTGAAGAACATGGGTTACTTCTTTGCAAGTCAACTACTGTTTATCCTTGTAGGTGGATTCGTTTATTACGTATCGAAGTTGCAGAATTTGAATAAAGCCGTATGACCGATTGCGCTGCCACATCACCCGCCAAATCAAACTTCGAGTTTCTCCGAACGGAGATACTCGAACATCGTCCGATCGCTAAAGACACTTGGAAGCTGACGGTAGCTGCTCCTCATTTGGCGCAAGTTACTCAGCCTGGGCAGTTCTATATGGTGCGGATCGCCGAATGCAACGATCCGCTGATCGGCCGCGCTTTGGCTTTCTATGATCGAGGGCTCGATGCGACGGGGAAACCGGATTCGGTGTCGGTGGTGTATGTGGTCAAAGGGAAGTTCACACGTGCTCTATCAAGCCGTGTCGCAGGTCAGAGTGTTGAGTTGTGGGGGCCACTTGGCAATACGTTCTCTGACGAAGCTGTCGACCATTTGATTCTTGTGGCCGGAGGTGTTGGTATCACGCCGATGCTGACCTTGGCAACAAGTGCTCTGGGGCTTGAAAGCTACGGGGCAAGTAACAGTTCCGTCGAAGGAAGTATCGAAGGAAGTCCCACTGGGGCTTTTGCCAAGCGGGTGACATTGTGTTACGGGGCGAGGACGAAGGAGTATCTCGCTGGGCTCGATGCTTTCAGCGATCGGGGAGTTCACTTAGAGATTGCGACTGAGGATGGATCGCTCGGTACGCGTGGTCGCGTAACAGAACCACTTGAGCGATTGCTTCGTGCTCGCACCGGATCGGTACGTATCGCTTGCTGCGGTCCGGAGCCGATGATGCAAGCGGTCGGGAAGGTCGCATCGAACTACGAAGTGCCTTGTGAAGTATCATTGGAAACGCCGATGGCTTGCGGGATCGGTATTTGCTTTACTTGTGTCGCGAAGATCCAGCAAGAAGATGGGTCGTGGGATTACCGTAGGACCTGCATGGAAGGGCCGGTATTCGCTTCGCAACAAGTCGTATGGTAGTCGTTTCGAAGAGACGTTTCGAAGAGACGTAAGTGATTTGGATGTTTCTTGCGCGCAGTCTGGTTGGTTCTTCGTGGATTTTTGTGACTGGTATTGATTCGCATCGGTTTTGCAGCGCGGTATTCTCTCAACCAAACCATATTGGCCACTATTGTTCCTCAATAGGTGCTTGGTTAGGGATTTGCGTTGTTGAATCGCTGAGCTGAGATAATGCGTTTAGGGCAGTCGGGTAGAGATTCAAGGAACGTCTTGCCGTAGGGTTTGGTTGTCATTCTCGGGTCGGTTACCAGGACGATTCCACGATCGGTGGCAGTCCGGATCAAGCGTCCGAAGCCTTGGCGAAACTTGATCACCGCTTCGGGGAGTTGGAAATCTCTGAAGGGGTTTCCACCAGCGGAGCGGATCGCTTCAAGTCGCGCTTCGAGGAGCGGGTGGTCAGGGACGCTGAATGGGAGTTTCGTGATCACGACGAGTTGTAAAGCATCGCCGGGAACATCGACACCTTGCCAAAAGCTCTCTGCTCCGAAGAGGACACCACGCGGTTGTTCTTTGAATGCTTGGAGCAACTCAGTTCGCGGCATACCGTCGGCTTGGGAGTACGTAGCGAGTCCCTTGGAGTTAAGCCACGGGCCTAGACCTTGGCTGCATTTGCGGAGGGCGTCGTAGGAGGTAAACAGTAGGAAGGCGTGACCATCAAAGCGTTCGAGGTAGTGTTTGAGTGCGGGGAGGATTGCGCGTTCGTAGTCGTTCTTGGCGATCGACGGGTCGGGCAGGTCTGTTAAGAGATGCAGTTCAGCAAGTCTTGGGTAGTCGAATGGGCTGCCGACTTGCAAGCTTGGGAGTCCTAGTGCTCCGACTCGGCGTTGGAAGAAATGGAAAGCAGCATCGTCTTTGTTGGGTTTCTTGATCCCTGCGGAAGCTTTAATTTCGTCGCCACTTTGGGCAAGCGATACGTTGGCGATTGGTGTGTTCGCTTGTTTCGTCGCTAGAGTCGCACTGGTCATGATGACACTTGGGACTTTTTGGAACAGGTGTTCGCGGAGGTATACGCCTACATCGAGTGGGCTGCTGCGAAGAGTGAGTCGAGCGAAGACGCGTCCGACCCCGCGTGATTCTCGTTTCTCGTACCAATAGACCGCGCTAGTTTCTTTTTGGAGCAGCCAAGTATCGAGGCCGACCGCGAGGGCGTTCAAGCGATTCGCAGCCGACATCATATCGAGTTTCGCGTTGGCATCCTTGAGGTCTTTGCCGTATCGTTCGAGTTCGACGACAAGTTCTCGGAGTCGATCGACCAACGTTGTTTTCACCGGAATCGGTTCGCGAATCCGTCCGTTCGGTGGTGCGCTGGATTCGGTCCAAGTCAGAACATCGTTGGAGAAGTCATCGAGAGCTTCCATGCAGCGGTAGCATAGCTGCATAACTTGGCGAAGGTTGAGCGAGACGAGGACCCCTTTGTCGTTGCGTGGGTTGTAAAGTTTTCGGAGGGTGTAGTCGATTTGCGAATTGCTGATGGAGAGTCCAAGGTGTTCTCCTGCGACCGATTCCATGGTGTGGCATTCATCGAAGATCACTGCTTGGTAGTTCGGCAGGAAGCTTCCTCCTTGGGCCCTTACTGCAAGATCGCTGAAGAACAGTGCGTGATTGACGACAAGAATTCTCGCGTTGGCGATGCGCCGTCTGGCCGCGTAATAAAAGCACTTGTCGTACGTTCCGCATTTACGTCCCAAGCAGTTCCCGGAATCGCTGGATATCTCATCCCACAGCACGCCGCTTGGTCGAAACCCGAGACTCGATAAACTGCCGTCGGAAGTGTTATCCACCCAACGCTTGATCTCATCGAATTGATCGTAGTCGCGGTCTTCGGACAACAAGCTCGTAAGGCGGGATTGGGCGACTTGCAATCGTCGTCGAGAAAGGTAATTGCTGCGACCTTTGACCAGTACAGAGCTGAATTCTCGTGGGATCACTGCGTTGAGGAGCGGCAAGTCTTTCCCGATTAATTGTTCTTGCAAGCTGATCGTGTGGGTGCTGATGACCACTCGCCGGATCTTGTCGTCCTCTTCGTTATCTGGTGATTTGGCAGAGTGATCTGACGAGCTGTCTTGATCGTCCAAGCGGCCTTCATCGGAAGTGGCGTAGAGGATCGCTGGGACGAGGTATCCGAAGCTTTTTCCGACCCCTGTTCCGGCTTCGACGATCAAATGTTTCTTTGACTCGAGCGCTTGGGTCACGGCGTGTGCCATTTGCAATTGTTCGCGGCGATGCTCGTAGTTTGCAATCCGCCTCGAAATGCTTCCGCCTGGCCCGAGAATGGACTCGAAATCCAATGCATTCATTCGGAGGTTCCAATTGCGAATTCAAGGAGAAAGCAGGGAGGATCGCGCGAGCTGGCGCAGATATGCGAGCAGTTGCGGAAGTACATCGTAGAGGATAACGAAAAACCCCCTTTTTGTCCTTGGTTGGTTCAAGGATAAAAGGACGAAATTCCTGTTCGAAAGATGTATACTATTCAGTTCGTCGGTTTTGCTTTTTTACTGGCTTTCTAATCCATGCAAAACGGATCACTTTTAGATTTGGGGTCCTCCCTCCTATGTCTACACCTAAATCTGTAAACGCGTTGAACAAGTCGACTCGCCGTACTTTTATCGCAAATTCGTTGGCTGTAGCTGGTGCGATTCACGGTTCGAATGCTTTAGGGCGAGCGGTTTATGCGCAGCCCGTAATGCCGGTTTCACGAGCACCTGTTGCATTGAAGTTAGGGCTGGTGACTTATCAGTGGGGCAAGGACATGGCCTTAAAGGAACTGATCACGACTTGCGAGCAGACCCATTTTGAAGGAGTGGAGTTGCGAAGCACGCATCGGCATGGTGTGGAACCATCGATGAGTGCTGAAGCTCGCAGAGAGGCAAAGAAACTTTTTGCAGACAGTAAAGTTGCTTTGGTCGGACTCGGTAGCGCTTGCGAATACCATGCGGTTGACCAAGGGGTGCTCAAGAAGAACATCGACGAGACGAAAGCGTTTTTGGATCTCTCCGCAGAACTTGGTGGTAGCGGAGTGAAGGTGCGGCCTAACGGGTTACCGAAGGAGGTTCCGGTCGAGAAGACATTGGAGCAAATCGGAGAGGCTCTGCGTGGACTCGGAGACTACGCAGCCAAGCTTGGGCAACAAATTCGGGTCGAGGTTCATGGAGCGGGAACGCAAGAGATTCCCAACATGCGCAAGATCATGGAAGTGGCGAATCATCCTTCGGTAGTTGTGTGTTGGAATTGCAATCCTACGGACCTTCAAGGTGCAGGCTTTGAAGCGAACTACGATGCGTTATCGCAATGGATGGGGACGGTTCACATTCATGACTTGCGACCAGGTAAAGTTAATTACCCGTGGGATAAGCTCTTTGAGAGGCTTCGTGTCTGCGAGGCGAAAGGGTTTACCGGTTGGTGTTTGCTTGAAGATGGAGCGACCCCGAGCGATATCGCTGCGGCGATGCGAGAGAACCATACCGTCTTCACGCAGATGAAGCGTTGATATGTTTCAAAAGAATCTTCAGCGACCAAAACGATTTCTTTCCCAAGTTTGCGAATCCTCCTTGAATAGGGGTTGGTTGTGTAGGATTGCCATTTGCATTTATTCGGTCGTAATCTTGCAATCGATGCGCATGAGCGATGTGATCGCGCAAGAGCCTTCGGCGCCAACTGGGGAAGCCAACGAGGTTGAGGTCACGGAGGAAGGTCGAACGTTTTTCGCCGAGCGAGTAGAGCCGATACTTCAGAAGCATTGTTATGAGTGTCATAGTCATGCGGCCAACAAGTCGAAGGGGGGATTGGTACTCGACTCGAAAGCGGGATGGGTAAAGGGTGGTAGTGACGGACCATCGGTGGTTCCATTCAAGCCGGACGAGAGCGTCTTGATTGCGGCGGTGCGTTACGATGGCTATGAGATGCCACCCGAGAAACCTCTATCGGCTGAGGATGTCGCAATCTTGGAAGAGTGGGTGCGAATGGGCGCACCGGATCCTCGACTAGCAGATCCTCGCATATCAGATCCGCTCGCATCAGATCCAACGGCCCTTTGGGCGCTTGAGCCGATCAAGGAGACTTTGATACCACCTACGAGTGCGTTGCCATTGGCTCAATGGTGCCGCGATCCGATCGATGCTTTTTTACTGAGTCGATTAGTGAGCGAAGGCTTAGAGCCGGCACCGGATGCTGATCGCGCATCGTGGTTGCGTCGGGTTAGTATCGACCTGACGGGTTTGCCACCAACGCTTGAGGAATTCAATGCTTATGTGAAGGATGATTCGATAGGAGCGGATGAGAGGCTTGTCGACAGGCTGCTGAGTTCTCCGTCGTTTGCTGAGCATTGGGGAAGGCATTGGCTTGATCTGGCGTGTTATGCGGATTTAGCAGATATCCAAGGGGATGTATTGATTCGCGATGCATGGCGTTATCGCGATTACGTGATTGATTCTGTACGGTCGGATAAACCGATGGATCGATTTATACACGAGCAGATTGCAGGTGATTTGCTGCCGTATGAATCGGTCGAGCAACGGCGAGAGCAATTGGTCGCTACCGGATTTTTGGCGATTGGCCCTTGGACGTTACAGAACTACATCAAAAAGCAGCTTGATGCAGATGTCGTCGATCATCAGATCGATAAGATCGGGAAAGTTTTTCTTGGTCAAACGATCGCTTGTGCTCGTTGCCATGACCACAAGTTTGACCCGATACCTACAGCCGATTATTACGCATTAGCCGGGATCTTTCATAGCACGAGAACCACGAGTTATGACGGGCCAGGGGTTTGGAGCCAGATTTCGCATGTCAGTTTGCCGACCGACCCGAGATCGGAAGCTGAATACAAGAAGCTAGAAGAGTCGCTTTCGGTTCGCAAATCGGAGCTGTTGCGTCAGTTGACCGAGCAAGAGTCCGCCGAATCGATTGAGAGGTATGGACGGTATGTAAGGGATGACCAAGCCAATGGGATTACGTTGCGCGAAGGAATCAGCGCCAACGACGCAGGGGTTCGATACCATGTTTCCTGGCAAGCGGGCCCGTCGGTGTGGTCGGATGCAAGTCAAGCGACGCAGGCTGATGATGGGCTATTGGTACAAGTGCTCCGAAGCGATGATACCGTATTGGCTTACTATGCGGCTTCGCCGGGTGCTTGGAACGCCGGTGCGCAAGGAGTCACGTTTGCACCGATGGCGTTTGGATATACCGGAGATGGTACGGGACCGGTGCGGTTGCACGTGACATCGAATCGCTCGACAGGGCGTTTTGGTGGAGTGATCGATCGACTTCAAGTTCATCGCGAGTCCGAATCAACCCCTGTGTTTGCAGATAACTTTGATGATACGCAGCGAGGGGAGTTGCGCGGTAAGCAAGCGAACACGGGTAAGACGGTGTTGGCGAAGTGCGTTTTGAAGCGATGGGATGGGATGGGGATCAATCACAGCCATGCGATTGAAGTGGATGAGCAAGATATCGCGATCCAGTTTTACAGTGCTGGACCGAGTTCCAAGGGTGGGCCGGTAGGGACGAAGTTACGGCAAGAGATTGCGACCATCGACCGTACACTTGAGTTGCGTCGAGCGGACGGTCATCAAGCGATAGCGGTTCGAGATATAGAGAGTCCGAAAGACGGTCCGATTTACAAGCGGGGCGAGTTCGCTTCGCTCGGTCCGATTGTACCGCGAGGGTTTCTCAGAGCGGTGCCGGTATCGCAGAAGGTAGGTGTTGCGGAGAATCAAAGCGGGCGGCTTGAGTTGGCTCATTGGTTAACCGATTCTGAAAATCCGTTGACATCGCGCGTGTTGGTGAATCGCATTTGGAAAGAGCTATTTGGACAGGGTTTGGTTAGAACGGTCGACTACTTTGGTGTGCATGGCGAACGACCTTCGCATCCGGAGTTGTTGGACTTCTTGGCGAAACAATTTCGCGATGTTGATCATTGGTCATTGAAGCAGACGATACGTCGGATGGTATTAACACGGGCCTATCGCATGTCGAGTATTTCGGCAGAGTCGCGGCGTGAGGATCCAGAGAATCGGTTAGTCGGCAGGATGCCACGTCGCAGGATGGCCGCAGAATCGATCCGCGATACGATGCTTTTGCTCAGTGGCGAGTTGGATTTCGCTCGTTCCGGACCATCGCTTGGATTGCATCTCGATGGGAATATCAATGGGCTTGGGGGGAACGTTAATCCGGCGACTTGGGGTGGTAAGTTAGATCCGGCGGTGCGCAATCGCCGAACGGTGTATTTACCTTTGAAGCGAGAGCGGCCCAGTGGGGAACTGGAGCTTTTGAGCGTCTTTGATTTCCCTCATCCGAACGATATCACCGGTCAGCGTCCGAACACCACGGTGCCAACGCAAGCTTTGTTTTTGATGAATGCTCCGACGCTCAAAGAGCGAGCGCAGCAGATGGCAAAGTATTGGTTATCTGAAGACTACGCGAGTCAAGAACAGCGGGTCAGCGCGGTCTTGCAAGCGGCTTGGGGGCGCCCGCCGGATGCGAGCGAGATCGAATGGACTTTGCAGTTCATGAAGGGATTCGAGGATAGCTATAAAGAAAGCTATGGCGTGGAAGGTGGTCCGGAGATTGGCAGAGAAGCGTGGGTTCAATTCTGTCACAGCATCCTTAGTTCCAATGGGTTCTTGTTTTATGAGTGAGCCAACCTTTACGACTAAGCCAACGATGAGGCTCGGGGCGAGTCGGCAAGCTGTGGGGAGCCGCCGAGAAGTTGCGAGCTACCGAGAAGTTGCGAGCCGAGAAGGGGATCGCTCGATTAGCAAGCGAGTTTTGCAGGCCGCTACGCGAAGAGACTTTCTATGGCGGAGCGGATGCGGGTTTGGTGCATTGGCAATGCAAGTGATGCTTCACGAGCAAGCTGTTCGCGGGATGGGTTTTGATCCTGAGGTTGTCGGAGGGAATGCAGCGGGACCATTGGCTCCGAAAGAGACACATTTCCCCGCGAAGGCAAAGAGAGTTATTTTTCTTTTCATGTCGGGTGGGCCATCGCAAGTCGATCTGTTTGATCCCAAGCCTGAGTTGGCGCGGTTGCATGGCAAGGAGTTGCCATATCGGTTACCCGATACAGAAGCGACGGTGGGGCTTGATCAAACACGATTATTGGGGCCAGTAAGTGGCATCAATCAGCATGGGGAGAGCGGGATGGCGATCAGCGAGTGGTTGCCGCATACGGCCAAGCACATCGATTCGCTTTGTGTTCTGCGAGCTATGCAAGCGGACAGTCCGAACCATCCGACTGCGATTCGGCAATTGCATACCGGGAATCTCTTCGATGTTGTTCCATCGATGGGTGCTTGGTGTTCGTATGGATTAGGGACTGAGAATCAAGAGTTACCGAGCTATATCACGATCCTTCCGCAGGAAGGGGATCGGAATTACTCGAGTGCGTTTTTGCCTGCGATCCATCAAGGGACGGCGATAACGGAAGTTGGTTCGGGGGTGGGAAAAGCTCCGATTCGCCATTTGCTCGATCCTGCGGTTCCGAAAGTTGTTCAACGACAGCGGGTTGATTTGTTGCAAGCTTTCAATCGGCATCAGTTGGAGCGTGTCGAAGGTGACTTGCAGATGGAAGGAGTGATCGAGTCCTTCGAGTTGGCTTATCGAATGCAAGTCAATACACCGAAGTTGGTCGATTTTTCGGGGGAGACGCAGGAGAGTTTGAGTTTGTATGGGATCGGAGAGGGGAAGACCGATGAGTTTGGGAGGCAGTGTTTACTAGCGCGGCGATTATCCGAAGCTGGAGTTAGGTTTGTACAAGTTTCATTAGGTGGGTGGGATCATCACAGTGGGATCGCGGGTGGATTGAAGGATCGCTGTGAAGTTTCCGATAAGCCGATAGCGGGTTTATTGAGCGACTTGAAGCAACGAGGGTTGCTTGACGATACGCTGGTGGTTTGGGGAGGAGAGTTTGGTAGGACCCCTCATGCGCAGAATGGGGATGGTCGCGAGCATAATCACCATGGGTTTACGATGTGGATGGCTGGTGGTGGCGTAAAGGGGGGGATCACTCATGGAGTGACAGATGACTTTGGGTATTACGGAGTTGAGGATCGAGTTCATATCCATGACTTGCATGCGACGATGTTGCATTTGCTTGGGATCGACCATGAGCGGCTGACGTATGCGCATCATGGGCGACCATTTCGCTTGACCGATGTTGCTGGTCGCGTGGTGCGTGAGATTCTGTAGTGGTATTGGGCCGTACTGTATTGGGCCGATACGGGTGGTTGGCACCTGTTGCAACAGATGCGTTTTCAAGCTGCATAGTTGGCTTAATGCGACTGAGCGTTGCCATGATTGTTTTGGGATCAATCCGCACAATCGAACGTCAAATGCGAGTTGTCCAGTGGGCATTTGTATCGCGCCGATAAGATACGGAGTTTTAGAGGGAAACGGTTTAGAGGGCAACGCGCGAAGTTGATGCGCAGAGTCGACGTGTAAATGGAACGTGCCAAGGTGATAGCTCAGTGATGCAACGAATCCGAGAGAATGCCTTGGTTGGCAGAATAGCGGTCGGTTTCGCGATATTTGCCATCAGCGTAGCTTCGTGTTCGTCGATTCGGTTAAAGTCTTACTGGATCGATCGCGGGCCAGTCGCAGAGCATCTTTTTCAGGGGATTCATCAAGACAGACTCTTTGGTCCTCACAATCGTCAATTGATGTCGATGTTTAGGGCCAACCGGCAGTTGCATCGCTCGATGCCCGTGGAGTTGCACGGTTTCGCTTGGGATATCGATGATTTTCAAGAAATCGTTTTTCCGGGTCATTATGGCAATCAACGGCTCAAATCTGTTCACCGCAGCGAAGGGATGGGGGTGCCGGTTGTCGTGGTGCGGCGTGGAGTGAGCAAGAACGAGGAGCCCCGTAAATCGTTCTTGCCGCAGACGTCAAGTTTTGCGGCAACGGCAGTCCTATCTCCGGATGGGAGTGTTCTTCATTTTTACAATCCGGTGACCATCCGACGGATTGATTACGGTGATGAGTCGGGTCAGATTGAATTGCCGTTAGCGTATGATCTGACGGCGAGCTTGGCTTATGCGTTGCACCATCATCCGCAGACGCGATTGCAGGATTTCGCAAGACCGGATCGATCCGAGGATCCAGCAAAACTGACGATGCTTGAGCCTTACCAATCGGACAAGATCCCGTTGATACTTGTACATGGTTTGTTGTCGAGTCCGGATACTTTTGGTGAGATCTGCAATCAGTTGAGAGCAGACGCGAACTTGATGGAAGATTATCAGATATGGGTATTTGGGTATCCGACTGGGAAACCCTTTTTGCGATCAGCGGGTGAGTTGCGAGAGCATTTAGATTCGGTGATGGAGCGGCTTGATCCCGAGGGTACCGAGCCGTTGCTCTATCAGGGGGTCATGGCTGGTCATAGCATGGGTGGATTGATCACCAAGCTCATGATCAGTTATAGCGGCGAGCAAGTCTGGAATTCCATGTCGCGATTGCCTTTGGAGGGGGTTCGCGTGGAGGAATCGTATCGAGCGCAGCTTGCCGAGCGTTTTTATTTCGATCCACATCCATTGATTAGCCGAGCGGTGTTTATCGCAACGCCGCATCGCGGGAGCAGCACTGCTGGTCGTGCGATTGGAAAGATGGCCAGTGCTTTGGTGATACAAAGCGATAGCGGGATGGAGGAGTTCATGCGGCAGAATCCCGGAGCGATTCGAGAAACACTTGCCGATGGCTTACCTACTAGCATTGATATGCTGGATCCAGGCCAACCGTTTCTGGAGATTCTCAATTCCTTGAAGTTATCCGATTCGGTTCCGATGCATTCGATCATTGGAACAGGAGGGCCGCTTTTGGGAACTCATCGCAGCGATGGTGTCGTGCCTTACGACAGCGCTCATTGGGATGGGGTGCAAAGCGAGCGAACGGTACCGACAACGCACAGCAGTATTTTGACGAACCAAAAAACGGTTGAAGAGCTTGTGCGAATACTTCGTGAGCATCGAGCAACGGCGTTTATGCAGATCGATTCAGAAGAGAAGGCCGAGTTGGAATTGCAGGAGCAAAATCAGCCTTAAGAGTCGAGCAGAAGTAAGCGACGGAGTTTTGCCGTTTAGTTCGGGGGTTGGTTGATAAGCTGAAAGGTGTTTT
>Ga0208225_1000054_pt1 | contig 29405 bp, 20 predicted proteins | sample LakMenEpi15Jun10_FD_150701 | JGI IMG/M metagenome (GOLD analysis project Ga0208225, IMG submission 150701) | Freshwater microbial communities from Lake Mendota, WI - 15JUN2010 deep hole epilimnion (SPAdes) | ecosystem: Environmental > Aquatic > Freshwater > Lake > Epilimnion/Euphotic zone ... | reverse complement strand
CACTTCCGCTCGACGTGCTACCACCAAGTGGCATCACATTGATGATGCTCGGCTCGCTGTAGAGGCGATCGGTCAAGCGAGGTGCGATGGAGCTGAAGAACAGGGACTGGCCAGAGCTGCCGGAGGTCGAACCACTGCCAGGCAAAGGTGCCGAGGAGCCGCGAAGCGACTGTCGCCCCGGGCCTTCTCCTTCGCTGCCGCTACCAGCTTCTGGAATCGTGATGTTTCTCAGCGAGAGAACACCGACTTGAGCCCGGAACCCAGTGATATCGCTGATCTGGATTAGACCGTTCTTGTTGATATCCAGCACATTGGAAACCGTCGCGCTGTTGCCGACTTGAGGTCGGATACGCACAACGTCTGCGGTTTGTACCACGTACGCGCCACCCGTTAGGGTACCGGTGGTCTCTCCGAAGAGGTGCCCAATATAGTAAACATCTGGGGAGCGAAGCCCCGTGTTGGCATTATCAAGGAGTTTGACTTGCAACCAACGGTTAGCAATCGCGTTATCCGCCCATTCGACCCGCACGCGAGCCGGCGCTGTATCCGACGCTGGGATCACGGCGATTGCCGAAGGTGATGGAGCCAAAGCCCAGCTGCTCGGTGGATTCGCTGCTTCGTTGAACGAGCCGGTGGGGCTCATCCGGAAGACGAAGTCCGAGGCGGAAAGGGATGCGGAAGGGAGTCCTGCAACATCGAAAACCAGACCGTTGATCCCTCGGCTGGAGTTGATCAAGTTCTCGTACGAGAGAGTGCGTGCTGCTGGCCCACTCTTAGCGAGGACTTTTCCAGTGTCCAGAGCTGCATCAACCCCCGAGCCGGCAAACGAGGAACGCAGGTGATAGACCTTCGAGTTCACCACCGTCACCACTGCATTGATGGTGAAGGAGACGTTCGAGGACCCACCATCTTCATCGGTTGCGGTAATCGTAACCGTTTGATTGTCGATCGCAGAGTTCGTAGGCAGCGACCAGTTCCATGTGCCGTTATCGTTCTTGGTCACTGAGCCGATCGATGCAAGGAGGGTGACGGTATCAGCAGCGACGTCAGACCAGGTCCCGGAGTTCGTCAGGGTCGAGAGGATCGCACCAGATACACTTGCGGCGGTGACACTCAAGCTTGGAGCACGATTGTTCACTGCGTAGGTAAAGTTCACCGAGGCGGTTGCACCTTGGCTGTCGGTGGCGGTAATGGTCACGGTGGTTGCAGAGGTGTCATCGAGACCGTCGATCGCCCAGTTCCAGGTGCCATCGGCGTTCTTCGTCACAGTACCGAGGGAGGCCGAGAGGGTGACCACATCGGAGGCGTCGGCATCAGCCCACGTTCCCGTGTTGGTGATCGAAGTCCCTTCGTTACCAGATACTGCTGCGTTCGATACTGTGATCGTAGGTGGGTTATTCGAAGGGGTCGTATCCTTGTTGACCAAGGTCAGGTCTGCGGGATCAAGGCCTTGGTAATTGGCATCACTGCTGGTAGCAGGGCCGATAACTAGGTTGTAGGTGACATCGCCATCGTTGAGAGCATCGTTAACGCCGGTGACGGTAATGATTTGTGGAATCTCCCAGTTGCTTGGAGTGAAGACGATCGATTCCACATTGACGGTGCCCTCAGTGGTATCACTCGAACTCAGAGGTATCGTCACATCGGCCTTGGGAGGAGTTGAAAGAGTGATTGCGATTTGTACGCTACCACCAGCTTCCGAGGTTTCCAGCGAGCCGAGGGGAGTAACATTGATACCTACAGGAGTGTAGTAGACGCGAAGTTTTGGTCGAAACGCTTCCGTGGCTTCGGACGTCTGAATTCCCCAGCCATCAGTACCGAGGTTCCATGGAAGGATTGCCCAGCCGTTGTTAGTTTCGCCTGAAGTAATCCAAGCTTCTACGTCTTTCGTGACATCAAATGTGTTAAACCCAGCTTCTGCGTTTGGATTCAATGCAGGGCTACCGGCCGAGGTATTGAACGCAGTACGGGCTTCGGAGTCATCGGCAGTGATACCGGATGTAAATGAATTCCAGGTTGCATTTGCATCCCAGGGTTGAAGCATTCGGTGAAACGATCCGCCATCTCCCTGGGCGTTTGAAATTGTGCTTGCCAAGTCCAGCGAAGCAGAGTGGATTAACGATCCCGCTGGAATTTGACTTGTGGTATTACCGATGATGTTCTGGAATTGCATTAAGACTTGTGAGGTATTCGTACCGACAGCATCTCGGAAGTCAACGAACACGTTGGTTGCTGCAGCATTCGCCACATCTGGAGTTGCTTCAGTTAGTGCCGTGTCTACGACACCGGTATAACCATTTACATCCTGGCGATAGGATTGGTTCGAAGTGCTCGCGGGGATCCACTCGACTTCAAGTTTTGGGCGTTGCGAAGGGTCCGCATTTTCGGAAGCAGCAAACGCCCAGCCGTCGGCGCGAGTATCCCAACCGCGGAAGACCCAGCCAAAGTTTGACGCCCCATTAGACCAAGCTTGTAAATCGGTAGTAACACCGATAAGAGTTGGATTCGCGGCGGGGTCACTGTTGCCGTTTGCAACTCCGATTTGTGAGTCCCATGCAATACGAGCTTCGGCATCGTCAGCTTGAACAGCCGGCAGGGCATTGCGTGGAGCAACGGCATTTCCGAAAGTGTTCCAGGTTTCGGTATCAGGATTCCAGTCGGTAAGCATTCGGTGCAAGGTTGCCCCGTCACCACCGTTCTTCGTGTGCAATACTAATCGAGCTGAAACGATCGTTGCTCCCAGTGGAATCTGGCCGGCAGCGTCCCCGAAAAGGTCATCAAATCGAAGCAGAACTTGAGAGTTCGCGGTACCACCATCCCAATCCACTAGCAGACCTTCGGTAACTGGATTGGCACCAACAGGAAGTGGATTGTCGGGTTGGTTTTCAGCAAGCTGGATATCACCAGCACCCGAGTAGATACCTTGTCCGTAATCGACTCCCTGTTGGAATGCGAATCGGCGGGTAAGGGATTGGTCGACTGAGTAGACCGTCTCGGTGCTTGTTCCTCCATCTCCGTCCTTGAGTTGGAAGGTGATGCTTCGAGTGGCTGGACGAATACGTTGGTTTGTTGTCGCAAACACCACGGACCGAGCCACTGCGTTAGTAGCTTCAATCGTCGCGGCGCTATTGAAAGTAACCGTAAGTGGCTGACTCGCACTTCCTTCGACCCAAGTACCAATCACCACGCCACCGAAGAGAACTTCGTTTCCGTTTAAGGAGACTTGCCCGGCTGCGGAACCTACCGAGCGGATGAAGAGGAGGTCCTCTGAGGAACCTTGTGCGAGCGAGACGGTCAAGACACCGTTATCGAAATTTAGTGAGTCAGGATCAGCGAGACTGAGTTGGCCATCAATGGTCACAGGCACAGCGCCGCTTGTTGATACCGAGTAGAAGGTCGCGGTGCGAGATGGAGTGATACTCGGGGCATCATTTACGGCGACGACTTCAACGAGCGTAAAAGCTTCATTGCTCAAACCAGCCGAAGGGCCACCATCCCCATCATTGACTTGGAATTTGAGTCGTCGGTTCGCCGTACCCGGATTCTCGGAAGAGCTAGAGAACGTGATATTCCGCATTAATGCTTCGGTTGATTGTGGTGTGGCATTGGCATTCAGATCGATAGCCAGAGGCAACGAATTGGTACCACCCGAGAGCGTACCGATTGCCACCCCGCCGTAGGACACCGTGTTTCCAGCGACGCTGATTTCCCCTGCTGCGGTCCCTTGGTTTCGAACTCCCAATACGTCGGTAACTTCAGCGTTCTCGGTGATAGCTACCGAGAGTAGCCCTGAAGCGAAGTTCGCTGAATCGGAATCGGTAAGTGTTGCAGTGGATGCGACAACTACAGGTGCATCGTTTTCGGTGTAGCGCGTTGGTCCTTCAGGGACGGTAATACTTGGAGCATTGTTATTGCTAACAGCAACCTTGAGTGTCACGAGTGTAGAGACACTGACAAGATTCAGGTCAGTAGCCTTGTAATTGAAAGTCACATCACCAGCGGTGCCGTTGTTCACATAGGTAAAGGAACCATCGATATTGAAGACGAACGATGATGCATTTGCTGGATCAGCGGAATCAAGGATTGCCCAAAGCAGCGAGTTCGCACCATTTGGATCGGAGTCATTGCTCAAAACTCCTGCGGAAGCATTGACCGTCAGAGTACCACCTGGCTCGAGAGTGTATTCGTCGGCAACTGTGGAAGGAGCTTGGTTCGCATCACCTGGAACATTCACAGCACCTGGAGTCAACGCACCACCCGCCGGAAAATTTGCACTACGGCTTGCCTCGACGCTTGTATAGGTTAACGAGGAGTTGGTACCAACAAGGTCACCACTGTACCAAGCGTTAGCATTCAGCGCACGATTATCATGCAGGAAGCGTGTTGCTGCCCCAGGAGGAAACGTTGCTGCTTGGGTTAAGATAGCGCCATAGGCGAGATCACCTGCGCCACCGTCAAGCCAACCGACAGAGTCAATTAGGACAGCACCCGCCGGGAGATTCAAGACGCCATCGTTCTCGGGATCAAGATCAGAACCGAGAGTGATGGCAGTCGGACTTTGGATAATCGCAAAGGAATTCGAACCGTTTTCCAGCGCCCCGCCCCCTGTATTGAAGGTTTCCGGTCCGAGAACGATTGTTGTTTCGGGAGGAACGGCGTGCCCAACCCCATCGGCTTTGATTACGAGTAAGCCATTGGAACCAATTTGGCTTCCGCCAAGGCTTACAACCACGTCGGCCAACCCTTGGCTTGCCGAGTCCCCTTCGATGGATACGAAGTACAGATCGGTCAGTGTCCGACCAGGAACACCCTTGATTTCAACGTATTCGAAGGGGGTGTCTGTTCCAGGGGCATCCGCGAGCACTTCATTGAGAAGCAAGCCGGCGAAGACTTTTCTAGCTTCTAATGCTTCGACATGTAGATGCCGAGCCTTTCGTGCATTGCGTCGTGATCGCAGAGATCGAGAGTGGAAATCGAGGAATCTAGTTGATTTAGCGAGCAAGTTGCGAAACATAGAAAACCTTAAAATACGAACAATGAATAGGTCTGAACGGGATTGGGCACATACACTGCGACACGGTAGTTGGTCAGAGGGATTACACCAAATCTGCTGCGAGAAACTATGAAGATTTGGTTTGTATTCGCAACTTGATTTGGTGAAGAATCTTTGAAGTGAGGGGTTTTGTCGCTCACCTAAACTATGGCTGCGAGCAATCCGATTTCAGTTCGATTGCGAGAGTGCGCATCGACGCATTGATGTCGACAAACTTCTTAGAATCGCGGCCGTAACAGACTGGGATGCTCGTTGCATTTTGGTCTGCCCTTGCATTATCTTCGCCCTCGCCCCCCTCATCCTCGAATTCGCCCTTTGACTTTGGAAGAACCATCAATCTTTTCTTCCCGGGAATGATGCCAGGCTTGCGACTGTCGAACATAAGGCGAAACTTCCCCTGTTCATCGGTGACGCCGTAGGAGTAGATGAAATCCTCTGTCGTCTCGAGTCTGATCTCGACATTCCCAAGTGGCTTGCCATCGAGCGTCAGAGTCCCAGACAGATCAACCAAGCCTAGCTTTGAGTAGTCCGGTTCGCTGGTGGTTGAGCAGCCTATCGCGCTCGCCAAGAACCCAGAGAGTATCATGTTCAGCGTCAGTATCTTTTTGCGCAGAACTAGATTCAGCATCATCGCTAATGTCCCTTTCGAAGAGCATATGGGGGGCGGAAGGCCGACTGGTGCGAACTAGTCTTGGTAATCAAGAGTTTCTGCACCGTTTCGCGACCCGATCGCACGAACGATATTGATGTCCGTGTTGTCGCTCAGGAAGAAAACAGAGCCATCGCATTTGCTCAAGTTGGTGCCGCCAACATGGAAACTTCCAAAGGCTACTTCCATGAGATAGCCATTGGTTGCCGGCCTAGTGACTGCAACATTTGGTGGGATTAGAAAACTTCCAGCAGCTTCGGTGAACTCTGTACCCCCAGTTCCTCCTTGGCAATTACATGGATCGATTTGGGGGCTACCGAAAGCCCACCAGTCCATGCCTTGACCATCTTTGGAAAATCTCGGATCTGTACGGGATTCCCCAAGGAGAACTGTACCCGTGAGACCATCAGTGATATCGCGAAAACGCACTCGACTGCATCCGTATCCAGTTCCATCGAGATTCATTTCTTCGAACGATTGGGTCCCGGATATAGTGCGAGTCGACGCATCGTCGGAACTGACGCGACTACCACCGTTTACTCGGTAACTGATCGGAACTCTTCGCTCGATCCCGTTGTAATTGGCAGGTTCTAAGTTCGGGCAACTTGGGCACTGAAAAGTCGAAACTACGGTCTGGCAAGCGCGATAGTTCGGGCTCAGCGGATTATCCCAATTCCCAATACCGGTTTCTTGGAACAAGAGGGTGTTGTAAAGGGATTGCTGTTCGATCTGCGGAAGGATCGCTGCGCTCCACAACGCACCGTGGTTCGTCCATCCTGAAGGAAGTCGCTTGAAGGCAGCTTCGTAATTCATCATAGCCAACGAGAGTTGTCGTGTATTGCTCGAGCAACTCATGCGCCTCGCTGCCTCCCGTGCAGCTTGAACTGCTGGCAAAAGCAGCCCTACTAAAATACCGATGATTGCGATCACGACGAGGAGTTCCACGAGAGTGAAAGCCGATCTTGGTAGTCGGACATTGTTCGGGTTCCCACCAACGCTACGATTCCTTGTCATCGATCCTAATATCCCTTTTGCGAGTCACCTTCGTTGTGCGATAGACCTAACCCAGGTCCACGATTGTTAAGGAAAGGGTATCAATTCCTAATCGCCTGGGGTTAAGGAAGGATGAAGAGTCCATGAAGGGTGTGTGAGCGCGATGAAAGTAGCCCTCTAAAGCTCAACGCAGATTTCTCGAAACCGATAGATACAAGCACCTGCTTTTCTAATCCAGTTGCGGGTTGCGTTGCAAAATCTCGATGGCGTTGTCGAACGCTTCTCCGCGACCGACGAGCAGTGAGATCGGTTCCTCAGAGATCGGGTGCCTAAAGTCGAGACGCATAGCAGTGAGCATCATCCGATAGATGCCAGTTCGCTCGTAGAACATCTGATTCCAGCGATGATCACCATGACGATGGTCTCCGATGATCGGATGTCCGATGTAGTTCAAGTGTCGTCGAATTTGATGCCATCGGCCGGTCTCGGGACGAATCTCAAGCAACGCAAACCGGGAGGTTTCGAAACCAGAGGCGGGCCAAGGGACTTCGAACTGCTTTAAACACCGAAAATGAGTTACCGCCTCTTGGCCCTCATGAAGCCCACTCTCTCGCTCTTCGAAATGTTTCGGGTGTAGCAACGGCCGATCAACTCGCAACTCCGGGGGCATATATCCCCTTACTAGAGCTTGATAGTGCTTGATGACTCGGTGCGCCATAAATTGCTCACCTAGTTTCGATGCGACTTGGGAATTCGTCGCCATGAGGATCAAACCTGCGGTTGGACGATCAAGTCGATGAATGGGGTAGAGGAACTGACCAAGCTGATCGCGAAGGGCTTGAAGCAGGACAGGTTCGTCTTCAAGGGTGTTCGCGCCGCGGTGAACCATCAGTCCAGCAGGTTTGAACACGGCGACTAGATCCTCGTCGCGATAGATCACTTCGATCGGTCGCTCTAGTCCTTCGACAATAAAATCCTGGCTACTTTGCATCGAAACTCCAAGCTTTTCTCAGGATCGCTGTTCTGGCGTGCGTTACCGATGGGGATCGCTTTATTTTCCCCGAGTTTTTGTTAAGATTCATGGGAAATAGGGAAGAATATCGAGCCATACTATCCACTCGATTTCTGTAACCTTTCATCATCCAGGGGATCCTCACCGGCCCTGACGTGACCGATCCTAACGTGCAACCCCTGCAATGCTTCAAAATCTCCGCAAACTTCAACTCACCGAGCAGCAGCGAAATGGAATGCGTGCTGCCGGCAAGTTCAACGCCCAACTCATGGATTACATCCGAGAGCACGTGCGGGCCGGCATCACCACTTCCGAAATCGATCGGCTTGTGCATGAATACACCATTTCGCACAAGCATACTCCAGCGACGCTTGGATACCTAGGGTATTCGAAGAGTTGCTGCACGAGTGTTAACGAAGTGATCTGCCATGGCATCCCGAACGACTATGAGCTGAAAGAAGGGGACATCGTCAATGTGGATATCACAAGCATTGTCGATGGTTGGCACGGAGATCAAAGCGAAACGTTTTTGATTGGACAAGTCACCGATTCGGCACGCGCGGTCACGCAGTGCGCTTTTGATGCGATGCACCGCGCAATTGCAGCGTTGACCCCCGGATGCCCAGTGAGTGTGATCGGAGAAAATGTTGTAGCGGAAGCTGAGAAGTGGGGATTTTCTGTTGTACGCGAATACGTTGGACATGGTCTTGGACGACGATTCCACCAGTACCCGAACGTCCCCCATGTGCCTGACCGCAAAAGTCGGCAAGACCCGCTACTGCCCGGCATGTGCTTTACCGTCGAACCGATGATCAATGCCGGTACACGCTTTACGAAACTCGATACCCGCGACAACTGGACGGTTCGAACCCGCGACGGCAGCCTCTCTGCTCAGTTTGAACACACTATCTTGATGACCGAAACCGGACCCGAGATTCTGACCACCACAACCAACGGCCCAAAACCTGGCCACAAGTTCTAAGGTCATTACTGAAACTCTGAGCTCTTTTTTTGAAACACAGAGCTCACAGAGAACACGGAGCAGCTGGATCCTTTTTAATTGCCGAGATTCCTTTAAGTCACTCTGCCAATCTCTCTGCCAATCTCTCTGTCAACTTCTCCGTCAATCTCTCCCTCAATCTATCCTCGATTCTATCGTCCAGTCTCTCTCTGTGCCTCTGTGCCTCTGTGTTTCCCCCCCTTCGCCTATACGATTGCGATTACGGGTTAACTGCTTAGCCGCTGTAGTCATTGACGTGTCGACCGGACGGATTTACACTATTACACAAGTTTGTGTATTAGCCATCCGGCAACCTTCAAAGTCATATTCCGAATGAAAAAGTCCTTAAAAGGCTTACCGGTATGCAACACGCTACCGACTCGGGCTGCAAGCCAGAAAAAAATCGAGGCTTGCTGTGGCGAGAGACAGGGGCTGCACGCTCGGCCCTTGCTCTCGCCTATCCAAGCAGGAGGCCTTGCAGCGGTTTTCAAAGTACTTGCCAATGACACCCGCTTACGATTGCTTCACGCACTTGTTCGCTCCGACGAACTCTGCGTCACAGAACTCGCTGAAACCTTAGGGATGAAACCCCAAGCCGTCTCGAATCAGTTGCAGCGATTATCGGATCTAGGAATTTTGACTTCGCGTCGCGAAGGCAACAACATCTACTATCGTCTTGTTGATCTATGTGTTCGTTCGCTTCTCGATCAAGCCATGTGCTTGATGGAAGAAGTCAACGATAGGCAATCTCCTCCGAAGGCCGCCAGACTCGCCGTCGCAACGCCTTCGATTTCACTCAAAGGTCGGAGATAAACGATGTTACCAAGTCCATGGCGGCAGTTGCTGGCGGAATTCCTAGGTACCTTTTGTCTGGTCTTCTCGGGAACAGGCGCAATCGTAGTCAATGACTTCAGCCAAAACGCAATCACACACCTCGGGATCGCTACCGCTTTCGGCTTGGTCGTATTCGCCATGATCTACACCTTCGGCGAGATCTCGGGCAGTCACTTAAATCCGGCGGTAAGCATCGGTTTGTGGGTTGCGGGTAAGTTCGATACTCGGCATGTGACAAGCTACATCGTGGCACAGTGCGCAGGCGCTGTGATGGCAAGCATGGTGCTACAAGGGGTATTCCCAGCTCATCGCACGTTGGGAATGACTCTACCTGCCGCAGGTCAATCAAGCGCCTTTCTATTTGAAGTCCTACTTACATGGATGTTGATGCTGGTGATACTCAATGTCACTCATCCAACCAATCCCCATCGATCATTTGCGGGATTCATCATCGGGGCTTTTGTAGGTTTAGAAGCCCTATTCGGCGGACCTGTATCGGGAGCATCGATGAACCCAGCGCGATCCTTGGGACCAGCTCTCGTGATTGGAAATATGCTTGATCTGTGGATCTACCTTATCGCACCGGTCGTAGGATCGATTGTAGCCGTTTGGACACATCGATTGTTGATGCTCACCGCTGAGCCAGACAAACCGCCGACAGACGTTGTTCAACAAGATACTCTTAAAGGGAATTGATGAAATGTTAATGCAAGAATTGATTGAGTATCTCTCAAAGGAACAATTGGGGGCTTTGGAGATCGCCTTACCAGGTGGAGAAACGCTACCGGCACATTTCCATATCACCGAAGTTGGGCGAGTGCGCAAGGACTTTGTCGATTGCGGTGGTACACCTCGTCAAACAGAAGCTTGCGTCTTACAAGCGTGGGTGGCAAACGATATCGACCATCGATTAACGAGTCACAAGTTATTGAAAATACTTGAACTCGGCAGCAGCTTGTTCCCAAGCAAGGATGTTCCGGTAGAGCTGGAAATCGATCGCGGAACAGTGTCCCTTTTTTCACTTCAACGGGTGGAGAGCACCGCGAATTCACTGACACCCATGTTCCGCTTGGTACTCAGCCCCAAGCACACCGAGTGCTTAGCCCCCGACCGCTGCGGAGTGGGCTTACAAGTGTTGTCCACTGGAAGCTGCGCACCGGGATCTGGTTGCTGCTAAACGGGTCTGCGTTCGTTCGTGGCGATGCGTTGCTTAAACACCATGAAGTAACACGTTCGTCCAAAAATACTGTGTAGTCTAAAAGTACGGTTTAGTACGATAAACTTTAGCGTCTCGAGGTAGGGAGCAAATGGCCAAAAAAGTCTTGTTTGTGTGTGTGGAAAATTCAAATCGTAGTCAGATGGCCGAAGCGTTCGCTCGCATGCACGGTGGAGACATGATCGAAGCTCACAGTGCTGGGTCGCGTCCATCGGGAAGAGTTAACCCTAAGGCGATCGAAGCGATGAATGAGTTGGGATACGACTTGACTCAGCACACATCGAAAGGGCTCGACTCGTTCAACGGTAGCGAAGTCGAGGTTGCAGTGACGATGGGCTGCGGTGATGAATGCCCACTTGTCTTGGCCAAACAACGCGTTGATTGGAAGATACCAGACCCACGCGACATGAGCCCCGAAGAGTTCCGGGGTGTACGGGACTTGATCGAACGCCAAGTCAAATCGCTGATCGAGCAATTGTCTTAGCAAATCCGATCATTGCAGGCTGCAACTAGATGGTTGGATTCCCATCCGAGTTTGGGAATCCTTGAACGGGTATCGCTTGGGCAAATCCCCGCACCCAGACTCCGGTTGTAGGGTGCAAGCGAATTAGTCGAAAATCTGGGAGGCTTGCGAGCATATCGATAGTCGGACCAAAGCGTTCTTTCATCGCATCGATCAACGCTTGGCTCTCCGGCGTCTGTCGCGGCATCTCGTGCACATCGCAGTCATAGCTTAGCCGTTTCCTAGCGAAGACGTTCACCGAATCTTTTTCGTCAGCGATGAACATGACATGGCAGCGCGCGGTAGCCAATATGTTGGCGGTATGCTTTGCAAGTTGGCTTATGAGGATAAAGAAATCACCGTTGGATTCAACGAACGGAGCATAGCTTGCGTTCGGCTGCCCCTGGCTCGATAGCGTACCGAGGATAACCGTTTTCGAGCGTCCGACAAATTCACGCAACTCGGGATCATGTTCGGATGCTGGTCGATGATTAGGATGTTTCGTCACCGGCAAGTACTCTATCTTTGGCTTTAAGGACTAGATGTGTAGCGTCCGGGTGTTCGCCCAGACGCAGGAGAATCGTTTAAAGGTCGGCCAACCAAGCGTCGATTTCCGCATCGCTCGGCATGCGCCAATCCCCTCGAGGAGAAAGCGAAACCGAGCCGACCTTGGGGCCATCCGGTACGCAGGTACGCTTGAACTGGGACGCGAAGAATCGCTTGAGGAAGACTATCAACGTCTTGCGGATTTCTTCATGGGTATACGGGCGATCGAACTTTGCCTGATCCGCGAGGAGCAAGATCCGTTTCGGTTCGGCTCCCGAGCGAACGAAGTGATAGAGGAAGAAATCGTGAAGCTCGTATGGACCGATCGTCTCTTCCGTCGACTGAACGGCTTGCTGATCCGCCGAGAGAGGAAGAAGTTCTGGGGTGATCGGCGTGTTAAGGATATCGATTAGAATTTTGCGAACGGGAGGTTCGACGAGGTGCTCGGCAACGTATTGCACGAGGAATTTCACCAGAGTCTTGGGGATCGAGCAATTCACGTTGTACATTGACATGTGATCTGCATTGTAGGTACACCAGCCGAGTGCAAGCTCCGACATGTCGCCGGTCCCGAGAACGAAGCCACGGTTCATCAAGAGCATCGTACGCATGCGAGCTTGGACATTCTCGAAGACCAGATCGTTGCGTTGATGAGAGGGAAGTTGTTCAAGTTTCCGCTGGAGAGAGACTGGATCAAGTCCACCGAGATCGATCCCGAAGGGGCGGTGTTTGAGCGCGACGAACGACTCGAAGCAATTACTGCGGATATCAATCGTCTCGGAGGTTACACCGAGGAGTTCCATCAAGCGTTCCGCATTGGATTGCGATTTGCGTGTGGTCCCGAAACCTGGCATCGTCAACCCGTGGATACGAGAGGTTGGCAGTCCAAGCTGCTTGCACATCGAGACAGCAACAAGTAGAGCGAGCGTGCTGTCGAGTCCGCCGGAGACACCGATCGTCCAGGGAAGCGATTCCGGCAATCTAGCGATCCGCTTTGCGAGCGAGGCGCATTGGATTTCAAAAACTTCAGCGCAGCGTTGGTGTAGTTCCGTCGTTGATTTCGGAACGAACGGGTGAGGGTCGACGAACCGGATCAGTGACGATGGTACTGTATTGAGTTCAAAAGGAGCGCTGCGATACGGCTTCGAATGACCATTTCGAGCACGGTTCCGAGAACGATATCGCGCATCGGGAATTTGATGCATTGTCTGAAAGGCTCTGCGATCTCGGTCGAGTCGATCAAGATCGACATCGGCGGTAGCGAAGCTTGTAATACCGTCTGCGTGATCCTCAGGACGGATGGATAGTCCGGTTCCGATCCGTTGGGATTCAGCAAGCATAGTGCCGTTCTCAGCGATCATACAATGTCCGCCGAAAACAAGATCGGTAGTCGATTCGGTTGGGCCGCTACTCGCATAGGCGTATGCAGCTAAGCAACGCGCCGACTGGGTCGTAACAAGCTGTTTTCGATACCCAGCCTTTGCGATCGTCTCATTGCTGGCGGAAAGATTTAAAAGGACATTTGCGCCGGCGATCGCATGCTCACTGCTCGGAGGAATCGGCACCCAAAGATCTTCGCAGATCTCCACAGCGACACGAGCCATGCCACATTGAAAAAGCAAATCCGTACCGAAGGGAACTTCGCCGTAACCGGCGAGTTGGACGCAAGGAGCAACTGGGACTCCGTCGATCCCAGGCTGAAACCATCGCGCTTCGTAGAATTCCCCGTAGTTTGGCAAATGCGTTTTCGGGACAAAACCAAGTACTTTGCCCGAGCCTAGAACCGCTGCGACGTTATACAGTCGTGAATCGATCGCGAGAGGTAACCCGACGACAACCAGTTGCTCACCAACTTCGCTCGCTAACGTGACGAGCTGTTGCTCGCATTCCCGAAGTAATCGATGTTGCAGGAACAGCTCTCCGCAGGTGTACCCACTGAGAGCCAGTTCGGGGAACAGAAGGATATCTGAAGTTCCGAATGCTTGCAGAGCTTGCTGCATCGCAAGTCGATTTGACCGTGGATCCGCAACCCGAGTCGCAATCGACAAGGCAGTGATCCTCAGAAAGCCAGCGGGATGCATACGATTGCGGTCCTTGGTGCCAACGGCGGTGGTGAGTAACGAGTAGTTATTGGGTTAGCGAGCGGGGCTGCGATGGAAGTGAACATGCTTCCACTTCCCTTGTTGACGATGCCAAACGCGAGTCTCTTCCATGGCAACGGTGATCGGTTTGCCGTCAGCCATTTTTTGAGTCAATCGAACATACGCGATAATCGCAACGTCTCCCATGACTCGAACATGAGGAGCCACGATCTTGGCTTGGACAGGAAGAGGGGCGGAGCTGGAATTGGTCGATGGAAGATTGAAATAATACTGATGAAATTCCAACCCATCAACGAGGTTACCCAAGGCTTCAGGCTCAAAGCACGTAAGGGTTGGGCAGCAGAGTTCGGTATAAGTCTCCCAGTCCCCGTCGATAATGCAAACGAGAAGCTTTTGGGTTAGTTCAAGGATAGTGTCGCGATCAGATGCAGTTGTCATATCGGATGATAGGTTCGAAAGTGGTACGGTTTAAAAGATTGGATGGCAGGAAGTGACGGAAAGTTCGCGCCTGCCGAACGCATCAGGCTCTATTGTAACGATCGTTGGCTTAATCGCTGCCGAAGGTGGCTCGTAGAGGGTAACGAATCGACCGAAAAGCCTCTTGCGGGACGGTTTTTCAGGTATTTGCAGGTTTTTCGGCCAACCAAAGCCGTTTTTATCGAGCTTGCATCCACTTGTGACCAGAGGTGTCACGTCTAAATATTAGGATGCTAGCATCTAAGAATTTAAGGCAATAGTTGACCAACGAGAGAATCATGCATCGAGCGTATGCATTTCAAATATCCCCACGTCGAACGGGTCGACCGGGCGGATTACAACTGGAGAAACGTAAGCAGGAAGCAACTCATCCGATACTGGGAGCTCAAGGCGGGCGATTGGAGCCTAACGAAGAGCTATGGAGTGTGTTCTCGGATCTGGCGGGTTCATCGAAATTGGAAGGTGCATCATTAGTACATTTGCTTTCAGAAGACGAGCCGATCGAGCCGTTTCGAAACGTCCTTCGGGAGCACTTGTTGAGGCTAGCTTACGGAGATGATCAGTCAGCAGTGGAATCGGCACAAGAGATTGCATTAAAGCTAAGCATGTCGATGGATCAACGGTCCGCGAAACATTCATTATTGGTGATTGTCGTCGAGCCATCAGGTAACGTACAGCGAACGACCCTTTGGCTGTTTCCCCAAGACGACGTTTTCCGGTTAGACGTGCGAGGCAGGAGCAGCAAACTATCGTTACTAGGAGATGTATTCAGTAAATCTTCGGTATGGCGAAAGGCGGCGATGTTCTCTGGCAGTGATCAAGCTTCTGGGTTTCGCACAGGAAGAGTTATTGATTTACAGAATCGCAAGTCGGACGATCGGGCTGCAGATTTTTGGTTGAAGCTATTCCTCAATGCGACCTACGCACTTGACCCGAAGAATGCAACGGCGCAATTGACCGGGTATTTAAAGGATGCTTTTGAATGCTCCGAAGGTTCGCAACGCGAGCAACTCTATGCGACGATTGTTGCTTTGCCACGTTCACCGAAGAAATCTTGGACCTTCGAACAAATTGCAGAGCAATTCCTCGACAATCAAAACCAAGAAGTGTTCCTGAATCTTATTCCTGAGAGTGTGCGCAGCAGTTCTTTTCAAATCGATCGTGATCTTTTTGAGTCTAAGCTTCAGGTAAGAGTCTTTGAGACAATAGAAGGGGTTTGGATTTCCGCTCCTGGGGAGCAGATAGGCAAATCTGTGAAGCTGGATTCGAAGCTTGGTCGAATTCGCTTTGAGGGTACGGTCAAGAGGCAAAGTATCAAGTCGCGTCATGTCAAATAAATCCAACGACCAAAATTCTGTACGATTCGCGATGTTGCAAGAGGCGGCAAGAAACCTCCAGCAACAGCTTCGCTCTGTCATCTTCGAGAATGACAAACAAGTTCGCTCAATTCGATTTTCCGTTGATAACAAACGAAGCACAGATGGATCCGATACGTGCTTGATCGGTTCAATGGACTACGAAGGAGATCTAAACGAGGCCATCGAAAAAGTACGACTAAGTTATCCGTTGCAAATCCTCGCAACTGATTCGAGGGAGACTGGTATCGAGCGGGTAGAAGCCATGCTATCGCCTTTGGCATTACCACCTGGATGGGACAGGTTCGAAGAGATGCCATCAACCTTCGAATTGACCCTTCGGTATGTCGAACCTCAAGCGACGGTACCATTCCCTTCCGTCGAGGAAGCGAAGGAAACCAATGAATTGCGAGAAGTGGTTTTCTTGATTCACGGAATTCGGGATCGAGCCCGGTGGCAGACTCGGGTTAAACGTATGCTTGAAGAAGTTGATGGAATCAAGGTCATCCCTATACGTTATGGTTACTTTGATTTGATTCGTTTTTGGATACCGTTTTGGACTCGGCAAGGGCCAATCAATCGAACCAGGGTAGAGATCCAGATCGGTCGAAACACGCACCGTGCAGAACGCTACTCGGTTGTCGCACACAGCTTCGGTACGTATGCGATTTCACGTGTCATGTCCGATACGCGAGATTTGGTTTTGCACCGATTGGTTCTTTGTGGGTGCATCGTTGAGCGTGAGTTCCCTTGGGAGAATATCCAAAGCCGGATAACCAATCGCATCGTCAACGATTACGGGACTCGGGATATTTGGCCACTGATGGCTCGAAAGCTTAGCTGGGGATATGGGGATACTGGCCGCTACGGATTTGGAGGAGCGATCGTTCAAGATCGTGCTCATGGTCTGCATCACAGCGACTTCTTCGAGGAATCCTTTATCGCAACCTATTGGAAACCTCTCTTTCACGATAATCACTGGGTGGATTCAGACTGGGAAGAGCGCGCACCGAAGGATGCTTGGTGGTTCGAACTCCTTATGGTCCTTCCCTGGAAATCCTTGCTCTTGCTACTAAGTTTGCTCATCGCAGCAGCACTGTTGTGGTTTACCGAGCGATGATTCACCACGAATGCATAATCTCGCTAAATCAGCAAGCTGCTCGTTTACCGGGATCTCAGGATCTGTAGCTTGCATCTTCAATAGCTTCACGGCTCATCGCATGCGACTGAGCAGTACTAAAATGCAGCTTCCATCATCGATAACTTCAAGTCCCGCTTTCCTCGCCGCCTCACTGGCTTGACGGTCCTGCGCACCGGGCTGCATCCAAACTGTCTTGACTCCGATGGCGATGGCTTGTTTGACAACATCCCTTGTCACCTCTGGTGGAGTGACGATCGATACAGCTTGAGGAACGACAGGTAACGAAAGCAAATCGGGATAGGCAACCTGACCTTCTACTTCTTCCGCCCGAGGATTGATCGGATAAACATTCCGACCCGAATCGCGAAGCGCACGATAGATAATGTTGCCGTACTTCTCGCGTTGCGTAGACGCTCCCGCAACCGCAAATGTGGTCGAGTTCAAGAACGCTTGGCGAATATCTTTTACTTCCTGGGCTTCTTGCATAGTGTTACTCGACTTGGTGCTATCTCGGGCGATTAACGGTTATCTCGATAAGCTTGATGGCATTGAATGCACTGCGATTTGATGATTACCCAATTGTTTCGTAGCGCCTCGATGTGCTCTTTTGACAGTTGCTCACTGTTTCTTGCGAGGGGCTGATGAAGCATATTTTCTAAACGCCAAGCTGCAACTTGCGAAGCTTGCAGCATCTGAGTGAACTCACATGGATATGTTTTGGTGACCTCTAGCCGAAGCATTTCCTCAAAGTGTTCGCGAAGAAGCAAAGACTCATTTGGGTAATCCGTCGGTGAATTCAGTTTAGCTACGTTCCAGTCCGATTCAGAAAGCTGTTGAAGGTGCGTAAAGGTCTCTTCAAGATGAACCATCGCATCGACCAATGGTGCAATCGGTGCGACCGATGGAAACTCCGATGAAACGACAGCAAGACGGTCTTTGGAGATCAGTTCGGTATCTTTGACCGCTTGGTAGAGACCTTTATAGTTGCGATTCGTGCCGGCAAGCTTAAGTACCGCTTCCGCTTGGAATTGATCGATCATCCCTTGAGCTTTACAAGCGGCGGCAGCGGCAGCGGGGCTGCGGTGTTTCCCGTGGTGGCAATGAATGTAAATTGGACCGGGAAGCTCCGAGATCGCTTTTGCGAGTCGCTCGACGGTCGGCGTTGGAATCCCATCGTAACCGTGAGGGATATGCACATAGCGCAATCCGACGTTGTCAGCGGCGTCGACATTCGGCTTGGCTCCATCGACACTGAGAACCGATTTGATACCGAGCTTCTTCAGTTCATCGAATGACTCTGAACTCTCCGGTAGCCCTCCTGAGTAAATTCCTGGAGCGACTTCAATGAGGTTCGGCAAGTGTGTTGAAAGAAGTTTTCGAGGCAGGAAAGGGGCTTCGAGTAGCTTACTGTCACCGGCACCTGATTTGACCTGGTCGGAACCGGACGGACTCTGCGCGATGCTTGTTTGACTCTGCGTAGCGAGCAACACTAAGGCCGCAAACAAAACCCAGAGTCTCTGCAAGTTCAATGTCATAGGAGCAACATGTCAGGTCTAACGCGAATTCATCTGCCGAAGCGTCGCAATCGGCGAACGATCGAAGCACAGCAACTTCGAAGCATTATACCATCGCGATAGAAGCCCTGGTTCGCGCCAGAAACGCTTTCGCGAGAAGTGGCGCAGCGAGTTAACAAATTCCTCGCAACAAGACTCACTCCCGATCGGCCTCGCAATACTGACCTGTCCGACCTGTCTCACCCAAAGCCCCCGGTTCGATCACGCTCGCAGTTGCGAAGTCATTCGAGTCCGAGTGGAAAACAAAAGAGGGGACCGGATGGCCCCCTCTTTTGTTTTCGATAAAGAATCGTTGCCTTGCTGGTTATTGATACCAACTGTTGCCTGACTTCCATTGCATTCCGGAAGTCCGTGTTTGCGACACAGCATCGTTTTCTTTGATGTTCGAAGCGATGTGCCACGACTCGATCATGACCCCACCACTCGCAGAGACGATGTAGCCTTGGACGGTCTGCAAGAAGTTGACTTGGGGATCAAGCGATTGTGGGATATCGAACTTGACGGTCGAGATGTTCGCAGCTTCGCCGAGCAATGCGGAGAGGTCGCAAGCAGCTTGCGACTGCATGTTTTGCGATTCGATCAAAGCAGCGATAACGCAAAGGTCCATGACGTTTCGGAGTTCGCCGAAGACCGTGTCTTTAACGGAAAGTTCTGCGAGTTTCTTCGTGAAGTTATCAGCCCACTTCTTAGCGACTGGTTCCACTTTACCGGTTTGTTTCGAGGCTCCTTGAGCATCGAAAGCGTCTTGTTCGGTCAACGTCTTAATCCGCTGGCCGCTGATTTTCCAAGCGAGTCGATCTTTGCTGTGGGTGATCGCATCGTAATCGCAAGCCATCCAGAAACGGTTTTGGAGTTGGGTGGAAGCGTTCGCTTTGTTTTGAATCATCTCAAGGTAGCTTGGCAGACCTGCAACAGGTGCTTTGGCAAGATTCATACCGTAGAGTTTCATGCGGTAGTCTGCTGCAAGGATTACGCGAGCCATGTGGCTGTCGGCAGGAATGCCGGAAAGCTTGATCTGCTGTGGGCCGAAGGCTTTAGCAAGCACTGGAGCTGTTTGGGGGCTTGCATTGCCGCCAAGGTTGCGGAGAGCTTGGTTGAATTGGCGTACACCTTGCTCGGTCGGTTCGATGGAAACCGAGACGCCACCGTTGCGAGCTTGGCTAACATATCGAAATGCGGTGACCAAGTCGTCGAGGTTCACGATTGGGTTACCGGAGACTTTGCCGACAACGGCGCCCTGTGGGCCGATTGTCCAAGGTTCAGCAGGACCTGCCAACACGATATCTTGACGCTCAGGGTAAACCAGAACGTAGTCGATTCGAGTAAGACCACCGAGGCAGTGGACTTCTTCCGGAATCGCTTGTCCATTCTTTTGGGAGTCGACCAAGATCTGCTGAATACCCTTGAGGGAAATCAGACGCAAGTCAGTTTTCTTTGCCAAGTCACCTTGAGCACCAGCCATAGTTTGCCGGAGTTGCTCGAGGTTCTTCGATTCTTCTTCGGGAGCGAGAGTTCGCAGAACGCCTTCGGCATCGATCAGAACACCACCGACTCCGGAGCCGCCGTTGAAGGCATTGAATTGAGCGTTGACGTTCCCGACGGAAAACGAACACGCAGCCACCACGAGGGCTAAAGATCGTGGCATCCACGACAAGTTCAAGCCCGACAATCGAAAACGCATGATCATACTCCGTTAGAACACGAAAAGTCTTTGCTGTAAGTTTGTGCTACGATGTTAGTCTACGATGTTGGGGACAAGGGGAATTTCCGAACGGAAAACCCGGCCGAAAGTCCCAGTCCACAAACCTTAGTGTATTTCAGCCTTTTTGCGATGCAACCAAACCGCCACTCCGCTTACCTAATTATTCGCCAAGGAAATCGGTGGACGGATGTATTCCGGCTGGAGGGGGGGCAAACCCTAGTCATCGGACGGGCTTCCTCGAACGAGATCCCAGTAGCCGATGAGCGGGCAAGTCGACGGCATGCCGAGATCTATTCCGAAGGTGACACGTGGTACCTCCGGGATCTTGGATCCCGTAATGGCACCCTCCTCAACGGGTCCAAGATCGACGCTCCGACCCCACTTTCCGCAGGAAATCAAATAGTTGTCGCTTCATGCCGGATGACGTTTGTATTGTCTTTAACGGATTACGTGCCTCCGACGAACGATCCTGACGGAACTAACGATTCTCCCGCCTCGCAAACCCAATCGGATCTCCCCCCATCGATCACCCACCGGCAGTCAAAAGCAGCCATGCTTGAGGGGGCCGATGCGATCCGCCGCGAGAATGCCCAAGGAACCGGCGCAGCTCAAGTTGCTGGTTTTGGCCAAGGGGCTGGTTTTGGCCAAGGAACTCGCGCTGGACTTGAAGTCCTCAAATTGGCATTCGAGCTGGCAAAACTCAATTCGGTGGATCAAGCCTGCGAATTGGCACTCGATTCACTGCTCAAAGCCACACACTGCGAAGCGGGCGGGATTATCAAATTTGAGTTTCGCACGCTCGAATCCGAATCTGATGCACGCAGCAATAAGCAAGACGGTAATAAAGAAGAAGTTGGAACTAAAGAAGATTACGGTATGAAATTTGGGCGATCAGTTGGTGGCAACACGACTGCGAATCGGATAAGCATTGCCGTATTGGCAGCGCACGAAGTAACAGGTAAAGCTTATCACCCACCTTCCGACTCGGTCATCCAAAGCATCTTGAAGGATCCATCAGCGATCCTTGCTCGCAACGTCTTATCCGATCCAAATTTCGTTGGAGGACCTGAATCATCAGGCAGCCATGTTCTGACAACCACTTCCTTAATCGCCGCTCCACTGCGTCTTGATGATAGCTTGTTTGGCGTCCTGCATTTGTATTCAAGGGTTGGCCGCGCAGAGTTAACTCCGGAGGATCTTGAAGTCACCCTGGCGGTTGCAGAGGTCTTGTCGGTTTCGCTGAGCAATTTAACTCGCCAACATTCCTTGGTCTCGAAACTGCAGTCTACCAGCACGCGGCTTGAGGAACTCGAGAAACAGATCGGGCACACGGACTGGATAGGTGCCAGTGCCGCGCTAAAGGCTCTTGGAGAACAAGTCCGTCGCGTCGCTCCGACACAAGCAACCGTTTTGATTCGCGGCGAGAGTGGCACGGGCAAAGAACTCGTCGCAAGGGCGATCCACGATGCGAGTTCTCGATCGAGCAAGCCATTCGTAGCGATCAACTGTGCGGCTCTCTCCCCGACTCTACTCGAGAGTGAATTGTTCGGGCATGAAAAAGGAGCCTTTACAGGAGCGACAGATCGCAAGATAGGAAAATTCGAGTTAGCCGATGGTGGGACGATGCTGCTCGACGAACTCGGCGAAATGAGCTTGGAGATCCAAGCGAAATTCTTACGAGTCTTGGAAGGACAAGCTTTTGAGCGATTGGGGAGCAATAAACCGATTCGATCGAGTGTTCGCGTATTGGCTGCGACCAATAGAGACTTAGAACAAGCAGTAGAGGACGGGCGATTTCGATCGGATTTGTATTTCCGATTGCGAGTAATCGAGTTGAAGATTCCTCCCCTTAGGAATCGTCCCGAGGACATACTGCCACTTGCTGAACATTTCCTTGGTCGATTTCGAGCCTTTTCGGGACATGGCCCAACTCAGTTTTCCGATCGGGCCAAGGAAGCGATGTTAGCTTATCAGTGGCCGGGTAACGTGCGAGAGTTGAAGAATGCCGTTGAGCGAGCACATGTATTGGCTACGAGCGACATCGCGGAACCAGAGGATTTGGCCCTTTCGCATTTGAAGTTACCCGGCACAAGACCAACCCAAGAGGCAGTAGGTGGCATGGGTGAGAGCGTCCAGCAAGAAAGAGTCTTTCGCGAACAGACCCTCGAAGAGATTGAAAGCGAGCATATTCAAGCGACTTTGAGATACACCCAAGGTCAGAAGAATCGTGCGGCAAGCATACTTGGAATCGAGCGATCAACGCTTGATCGCAAATTAAAAAAGTATCAAAGCTAGACGGCTCAAAGCTAGACATATCAGAGCTAACCGCTCAGAACTAGTCGCATTGCCTTGCGTGGGAACCACTCGAGTGCAACAATAATCGGTTCTAATCCGCTGCGAAACCCATACCATCGAAAAGGCTCGATGCATCAGTTAGACATTATACCTACGTTGGTCGGTGGCTTTACTGCCGCATTATTGTTCGGGTACGCTTGTTTATTGCTTCGCATCTCCCCGATCGTCGGTTTCTTGATTGCGGGGATTGTTGTTGGGCCTACAACGCCCGGTTTCCAGGCCGATGGGCAAATCGCGAGTCAATTTGCCGAGGTTGGAGTCGTGCTGCTGCTCTTCGATGTCGGCTTGCATTTTGACTTGCAAGAGCTTGGGCGTGTTCGACGCGTTGCGATACCCGGGGCATTGATGCAATGCTTCGGCTCGTTTCTCGCAACACTCGTGCTTGGAATCTCATGCGGATTATCGGTCCCGTCAGCAATTGTTTTCGGGATCGCGATGTCTTTTGCCAGTACAGTGGTTGTGACACGGCTTCTCGCGGATGTAAATGAGTTGCAGACGCAGAATGGGAACCTAGCGATCGGATGGTTGATCGTCCAAGACGTCTTAGCAGTGTTAGCTTTGGTCTTGCTCCCCTCTCTTGCAGATAGTTCGAATACCTCGTGGATCAGTTTGATAGGAGTCATCGAGATGGCTGCCTTGAAGATAGCGGTAGCCGCGATTGCGATCGTGTTCCTAGGTGGGAAGATAATCCCTAAGATTCTGCATGGGGTAGCATCCACGCGATCTCGAGAGCTGTTCACCCTGACAGTCTTAGTCTTGGTGCTCGGTATTGCCATGCTCTCTGCAAGGGTCTTTGGAGTATCGATGGCTCTAGGAGCCTTTCTCGCAGGGGTAGTGATCGGGCAATCAGACTTTTCGGTTCGTGCGACGACAGAAGCTTTACCGATGCGCGATGCATTTGCAGTATTGTTCTTCGTCTCGGTAGGGATGCTGTTTAATCCTCAAGTCTTTTTTTTCACACCAGGATTGTTTGTCTGGACTTTGTTTATCGCCATGGTGCTCACGCCTCTTTTGAGCATCCTTCTGATGCTCGGCCTTGGGCTGCCCCTCAAGAGCGCACTGCGGGTGGGATTCGCTTTTGCTCAGATCGGTGAATTCTCGTTTATCGTTGCGAATCTTGCACGTTCGCAAAACATGATCGATGAAGCCTTAGTGCATGTCTTGGTCGCGGTCTCAATCTTTTCGATTGCCTTATCGCCGTGGTTACAGAAGCTTGTTGAGCCGCTGGTAAGGTTTGCTGGTTCAAGCTCGCGATTGCGGGGGTTACTCGTTATGCGACACCCTTGGACGCTTCGGCCTGCGGTCCATATCGATGGAATCGATTCCGACGAAGTCATTGAGGAGTTTCGTACGGTGGTAGTCGGATATGGACCAGTAGGGCGAACCGCAGCGCGATTGTTGAAGGAGAACGGGATATCTCCGACGATTATCGAGATGAATCCTCGAAGTCTCGAAGCGATCCGAAGCGATGGCCACCGAGTGGTGCTTGGGGATGCAAGCCACGTTGAGACGCTCAAGCATGCTGGGGTTGAGTCCGCGTTGAGTTTGATCTTAAGCGCGTCGAGCATCGAACATGCATCGAATGTGATCCGAATGGCGAAACTCTTGAACCCGGAGATCAAGATCATCGTCCGATCGGCGTACTTGAACGAAAGAACGAACTTGATGAAGTTCGGGGCGGATCAAGTCTTTGCGGGGGAAGCCGAAGTCGCGTTGGCGATGACCGAGTATATTTTAAGGGAGCTTGGCGCGACTGCTGAGCAGATCGACCGCGAGCGCGATCGGCTTCGAACAGATTTCCTTGAATCCCATCCATAGCGATACCCTACTCGCGGTGCGTCCCTTTCCTGGAGCGGGTCGTGGTGCGGGTCCTCTCGTGGTGTGGGTTTCTCGTGGCGTGGGTCTCTCGTGGTGTGGGTCCTCTCGTGGTGTGGGTCTCCAGGCCCGCAGTCCGCGCAAGTTTCCAGGCACCATAACCCATCGCAACGTGACGCCTCGCTGCGCTCGTCTTCGCGGACCTCTCGTGGTGTGGGTCTCCAGGCCCGCAGTCCGCGCAGGTATCCAAGCACCGCAACCCATCGCAACTTAACGCCTCGCTGCGCTCGTAAATGCGGCCCGGGAGGACCGCACTACGTTCAGACGCACTACGTTCAAAGCCGCACTACGTTCAGACGCACCGCGTTTACAAGCCCCACAATTCGACAACCACATCGTCCTGCGACAACAATTCCCCATCTCTTTCCTCTTCGCGTCTTCGCGTCTTTGCGTGAGACTCTGTCCGCGCAGGTTTCCAAGCACCATAATCCATCGCAACTCGACGCCTCGCTGCGCTCGTCTTCGCGGCCCGGGAGGACCGCACTACGTTCAAAGCTGCACTACGTTCAGACGCACCGCGTTCAGACGCACCGCGTTCCGGACCGCACCACCTATTGGACGCCCTACCCTTACAAGCCCCACGCGTAGAAGAACCATGTTTTCGATTGACATTTGACAAAGGATGGATTTGAATAGCGGTTCTCTCAAAGCAAATCCTCCAATTGCCCGGTCAATTATTCGAATTGACCTAAATTTCTCTCACAAATGACTCAAGTGCCGTTCAAAGACGTTGTGCTCGTTGGCGGTGGGATCGTCGGGGCTTTTTCGGCCTATTTTCTCTCCCGTCTGGGTTTGTCTTGCGCAATCGTTGACCCGGATATCGACGCTCGAAAAGCATCGACTTGTAACCCAGGTGGCATCAACCCATTCCATGGACCGGGACTCCCAGGGCTTTGCTCCCCACTTGCCGAATTATCTTTTCGTTTGCATTTCGAAGAAGCTCCGCAGATCAGCCAGTTATCAGGCATCGATTACCACCTCGAAAGGATCGAACGAATCGAATTGGCATATTCAACCGAGGAGCTGGAGCAACTCGCCAAGTCGCTCGGTAAATTCGATGCAATCGAAGGCTTTGCGGCACGAATTCTCGATCGCAAGCAATTGGCCGAAGCCGATCCCCGAATCGGTCCCGATGCTGTTGGCGGGCTTTGGAGCGATGGAAACGGGAACGTCCACAGCCAACGCTATACAAAAGCCGTGTTGCTTGCAGCCCAGCGGCAAGGGGCGCAGATCCTTCCAGGCCGCCTGACCGGCATTTCCGCTAAAGGTGGACGAGTCGATACGCTCGAGTTTTCAGGAGATCAAATCGCCTGTGGACATGTTGTGCTATGCAACGGCCCTTGGGCGGCTCAGGCCGGTGAATGCTTTGGAGCATCCCTCCCGATAAAACCTTTGAAGGGAGAGATGCTGCTTGTCGAGTTGCCAGAGGATTCTCCTCGCCATCACGTAAGTTGGAAACAATTTGGAATTTATCGCGAGCCGAATAAACTGGCTTGGCTCGGCGGAACCTTGGATGCATCAGCGGGATTTGACACCTCCCCCACCGAGGCTGGACGCAAAACAATCCTAGATGGTGTCGCGCGGATGATCCCATCGATTCTCGAAGCGAAAGTGATCGAGCACGTTGCAGCCTTAAGGCCCGTTACAAGTGACGGACTTCCAATCTTCGACCGAATCGGAGACTACAGCAATGCTTTGTTCGTGGGTGGTTGTGGGCCGAAGGGTATGCTCCTTTCGGCGGGGCTGGGTTTCTGCGCCTCGCAATGGATTGCTAATGGATCCTGTGATTTATCTCTGGCACCTTTTCAGCTCGACCGCTTCGAATCGACTGCCGCTTCGAATAAGTTGAGGAGTCGTGATTAATGAAGATAGAGTCAGAACCAAGAATGCGGATCGCTTGTACGGAATGTCAAAGAACGTTCGACCAACAGTACGTTACCTTCTGCGAGTGTGGGGGCTATTCCGAAGTCACGTACGACTTGACCCAAGTACACTTGCAAGAGAGCGGAAACTATTTTGTCCGTTTTCGTGACTTGTTGCCGATTCGCGATACGAGGTTACTACCTGACAATGCGATTGGTACCCAGTTGGTACATGCGAAGCGACTCGGGTCGCAATTGGGTATGCCGCGACTGTACCTGAAAGACGAGTCTTCGTTGCCCACAGGCACAACAAAAGATCGCATGGCTGCGGTTGCTTTGGCGTATTTGTACGAAGCGGGGATTCGAACTTTTTGTACTTCGTCAACAGGGAACAGCTCTACAGCGTTTGCCCGTGCCGTTCAACGCTTTCCTGACATGAAAATGTTTTTGTTTACGGCGGAAAGTTTCCATCACCGCGTCAACTATCGCGACTGCGACCAGATCGTGCATTATGTCCTCAGAGACGCGACCTTTGTCGATGCGTTTAATCAAGCTTCGGTTTTCGCAAAAGCCAATGGATTAGCTTCCGAACGAGGCTTCTTTAATATCGGACGTCGGGAAGGGCTCAAACTTTGTTTCCTCGAAGCTGTAGATCAAGCTCCGGAGCCGATGGATTGGTATGTCCAAGCGGTATCGAGCGCGATGGGAGTTGCTGGCGTTTACAAAGGTGCGAAGGAACTTCAAGGCCTCGGAAAGTTATCACGGCTACCGAAATTGCTGTGCGTGCAGCAAGAAAGTTGCTCGCCGATGGCCAAGGCTTGGGTGGAGGGGGCAAACCAAATCGCTCCTGAGCACATCGTCCATCATCCGAAGGGAATTGCCGAAGCGATTTTGCGCGGTGATCCCTCTCGGGTTTACCCAATCGTTCGATCGATCGTCCAAGAGAGTCGTGGAGCTTTTGAGATCGCCAGTGAAGCATCGATACGTGAAGCGAGAACGCTTTTATGGGAACATGAGAAGATCGATGCGTGCTTTTCAGCATCCGCTGCACTCGCAGGACTCATCCAAGGTGTTCGTACCGGAAGAATTCCATCCAATGAATCGGTAATGGTTAACTTGACTGGAAGCGACAGGCCTTTCGATCCAGACCAGTCGAAGCATCAAGATATACGATGGTTAGTCCGCTCGGGTGATCAGTTCGTTCCAGAAGATGATTCACTGGAAGAGGGAGCAAGATAAAAGCATGACACTAGTAATGAACCCATCCAAACTTATTGCAACGCAATTCGAAGTTATCACTGGCAAACACGCGGATAACGTCGCTATTCACACTGCACATGGTGACATCACTTACCGGGAATTGGATCGGACAAGCAACCGCATCGCACATGCGATACTCAACGCATGTAAATCTTTTCCGGAACGAGTCTGCTTGCTTTTTGATCAAGGGGCTGATTCGATCGCTAGCACGCTCGCGGTGCTCAAACTCGGTGCGGTATTCATCCCTCTCGATGCCGCAGATGGTAGTGACCGGATCCATAAGCTAATCGACGACTGCGAACCAAGTGCTCTGCTGACGACAACGAATCACGAGAACCTAGCAAGGAAACTGTCGGCAGGTAGTGTGCCGGTTCTGTGCGTAGATGCACTCGATGAAGGCTTATCGAACGATGCGCCCCGGGTTACTATTGAAGCCGACGCAATGGGATCGATTTTTTACACTTCGGGATCGACGGGGATTCCGAAGGGTGTCTGTCAGTTGCAGAGAAATCTATTGCATTTCGCGACTGTCTATGGAAAGGAACTCGAAGTAAGCAGCGACGACCGATTGAGTTTGCTTTACTCCCCTGCGTTCAGTGCATCGAACATGGATGTATTCTCTTCGCTATTAAATGGTGCGACTCTTTGCCCGTATGATATTCGAAAGCGAGGTACGGCAGGGCTAGCCGATTGGATCGATGCGACGGGGATCACCGTTTTGCATGCCGTTCCTACGGTGTTTAGACACCTGGCCAAAGGGCTTGCTGCTGGACGAAAACTCTTAGGCGTCCGCGCAATCGACTTGGGGGGAGAAGCGGTCTACCCGAGCGATGTAGATTTATTCCGAGAGCATTTCCGAGACGATGCCCTATTCGTTAATCATTTGGCCGCAACGGAAGCGAGCGTCATCGCACAGCATCGCATTGCCGCTTCAGAAGCCCATGGGCATGCGATGATCACCGTAGGATTCCCCGCGGAAGGAATGCGTATACGTATTGTTCGTCCAGATGGTGCTGACACGCTTGCGAGCGAACCGGGTGAAATCGTCTTGTCTAGCCCATATATCAGCCCGGGATACTTTCGTCGTCCAGAACTCAACGCTCAATTGTTTAGCGAAGACGTACAGCATCCTGGGTCTCGAACCATGCGCAGTGGAGACATTGGATACTGGGATGCAGAGAAGCGACTATGCTTTCTTGGCCGAATAGACCATCGCGTCAAGGTGCGTGGCCACAGCGTCGACTTGTCCGAAGTCGAAACGGCTTTAGGTGGTAGGAACGATGTTCGCGATGTCGTGGTGGTCCTAGATTCCGATGATGAAACCAATGAATCTGGTCAGCTTGTAATGATCGTTGCAAAAGCTCCTGGATGCGAGCCTCATGCAGGGGATCTACGTGACCATCTCAAGCAGAAGCTTCCGGACTATATGATGCCCGCGCGATACCTCGTCCTTGAGGAACTTCCGTCGACAACCTCTGGCAAAGTGGATCGGCAGGAAATTAAGAAAATTGCGAAGCTTGCCACTCCAGTGGTTCAGCAAAGCGAAAGCGAGTCGCTCGACAAGGAAGAAAGATTTGTCGCTGAATTGTTTTGTAGCATTCTCAATGTACCGAGTGTTGGGAAGTCCGATCACTTCTTTGCTCTCGGCGGGGATTCTCTGCGCGCAACACAACTGCATCTCCGGCTTGAAGAGCACTTTCAAACACCGATTGCCTTGGAAAGCTTGTTGTTGGATCCAACGGTTCAGGGGATCGCCAATGCGATTCGCCCGCTAGCAACCACGGCTGAAACTCCTGATGATCTTGCTACGAAGCCTACGCTTCGAGAGTTACCGGCTGTATTGGTTCCATTGCGTGAGACTGGGTTGCGTGAGACCGGGTTGCGTGAGACTGGGTCG